>CESW01119831.1_pt1 | contig 41518 bp, 40 predicted proteins | sample 531171 | NCBI WGS metagenome assembly CESW01 (sample SAMEA2621859, study PRJEB7988) | marine metagenome | biome: marine biome (ENVO:00000447); feature: surface water layer (ENVO:00002042); material: "saline water (ENVO:00002010), including plankton (ENVO:xxxxxxxx)" | depth 5 m
AATCTCATAATAAAATCATTAATATGATCTGCACCTGAGGAAGTTTGCGCTGATGAGGACCAGTCTAATGGCGCTCCCATTTCCTCAGACATTGTTTGTGTTATTTCAACCCACCTACTTTTATAAATCTTAAGTAAGTTTTCAAGTAAACTAATTTTTTCTTTTTTATCTACCTGACTCCAAGTAACGAATGCTTTTTTTGCTACATTGACTGCCAGATCAACATCTTTTTTAGAACCTAAAGAAATAAAAGCGTATGGTTGTTCATTAGAGGGATTAATAACCTCAAAATCATTCTTTATAATTGGATTAATCCAAGTACCATTTATATAAATTTTGCGTTTATCAATCATTACTGAAAATATATTTAATTAAATTATTCATTTATTTTTTTTTATATTAGAATAAAAGATTATACAATTAGAGGTAAAATTGACACAAGAAAATATTAAACTTGATATAGAATATGTAAGATCACAATTTCCAGCGTTTAATGATCCTCTATCAAAGGATTGGTCATTTTTTGAAAATGCCGGCGGAAGCTATGTTCCTAAAAATGTGATTGATAGATTAACAAATTTTATGACATCTACAAAAGTTCAGCCTTATGCTGAATATCCAATGTCAAAAATTGCTGGTGAAAAAATGGATAGGGCAACAGAGTTATTTGCTAAAATGATAAATGCGAATAAAAATGAAATATTAATAGGAGGTTCCACTTCTTTAAATTTATATGTTTTATCAAATGCTCTAAAAAAATATATTAAATCAGGTGATGAAGTTATAGTAACTAATCAAGATCATGAAGCTAATATAAGTCCATGGAGGAGATTAAAAGAAAATGGTGCTAAAATAATAGAATGGAAATTTAATTTAGTTGATCATGAACTTGAAATCTCAGAATTAGAGAAAATTATAAGTAAAAAAACAAAAATATTAGCAGTTACACATTGTTCTAATATTGTAGGGTCAATAAACAATATAAAAAAAATAACAGAGATTGCTCATAAATATAATATTTTTGTAATTGCAGATGGAGTTTCTTATGCTCCTCATGGGTTTCCAGATGTTAAAGACCTAGATATCGACTTTTATACTTTTAGCCTCTATAAAACTTACGGTCCACATTTAGGTTTGTTATATGGCAAAGAAGAAATATTAAAAGACCTTCCTAATCAAAATCATGAATTTTTAGAAGGTAATTATCCATACACAATAAACCCTGGTGGGCCAAATCATGAAGAACTCAGTTCTTTAATAGGAATATATGATTATTTTAACAATTTATATAATCATCATTTTGATAATGAAATATCAATATTAGGAAAAATAAAAAAAATAAATAAATTAATATCTGATCACGAAGAATTAATTACAAATCCACTTTTAGATTATTTGCATAATAGAAAAGATATAAAACTTATAGGTAAAAATAAGATAGAAAATAAAAATAGAGCACCAACAATTGCATTTACTTCTAAAAAAACAACATCAAAAGAATTATCTGACAGATTAATAGAACATAAAATCGCAACTAGGAATGATAATTTTTATGCCTGGAGATGTTTAAAAAGTCTTGATATTGATCCCAATGATGGTGTAGTTCGAATAAGTTTAACTCACTATAATTCCAATGAAGAAGTTAATAATTTTATAAAAGTTTTAGAAAATTTAAAGTAATTGTTTGATCCATGAAAAGATTAATAAAAAAAATTATCATAAAATTACCTTTTTTAAATTTTAGCTTAACTAATAATGAAACAAAATTTCCCCAAGTAAAAAATAGCCCAATACTTAAAGAAATTTTTTTAAAAGGAAATAATTCTTATGAACCAGAAGTTTTTTCCTTAATTAAAAATTCTGACTATGATATTTTTATAGATTGTGGTGCAAATATAGGTCTATTTAGCTGCTTTGCATATAGAAAAGGGATAGAAACAATAGCAATTGAGCCACTTAATGATAATATAAAATATTTAAAGAAATTATTTGATTTAAATAATTATAAAATAGACTTAATTAAGAAAGGCATTTCTGATCAAGCTGGTAAATTTAAAATTTATGTACCTGATGAGAAAAAAAAGTTTCATGCTCATTCTTCATTACAAAATCAATTTAAAGATCCAAACAGTCCTTATTTTAAAAACAAGTTCAAAATCGAAGATATTGAGACAACAACACTTAATAATATTTTCGAATTAAATGATAATTTTTTAGATAAAAAAATACTATTAAAAGTAGATATTGAGGGTAACGAATTAAAATCCTTAACATGTTTCAAGGAAATATTAAAAGAGAAAATAAACATCGATGTTTTAGTAGAGATAATGATAAATGATGTTGATAAACAAGAAATATTTAATTTAATGATAGATTGTGGATATGAAAGTTATCTTCTTACTAATGCAGGGTTTGTTGAAGAAAAACGACCACTTACTTTACCTAAATATGATAATTTTAATCAAAAATTGAGAACTTGTTGGAAAAATCATTTTTTTACAAAAAAAAATAAAGAAGAAATAAAAAAAAGAAGTTTAAAGCATTATAATTATTTTATTTAAATATATTTATCAAAAATTTTATCAATTTCATTATTAAAATTAGGATAATTAAAAATATCTAAATCCTTTTCAAAAGAATTAAAAATTTTGTTATTTATTTTATTTTCTTGATAATCAATATATTCGTTAAGTTTATTAATTTTAGAATTTTTATAAAATAATTCTTCATGCATTTTTTCACCATCTCTTAAGCCTATATATTCTATTTCAATATCACCATTTGGATTGTCTTTATCTTTTAATTGAAGTCCATAAATAGAGATTAATTTTTTTGCAATATCTAAAATTTTGATTGGCTTTCCCATATTTAAAACATAAATAACAGGCTTAGAATATCTTAAAGTTTCCAATACTAGACCTGTAGCCTCATCTATTGACATAAAAAAACGGGTTACATTAGGATGAGTAACGGTTATAGGTTGCCTATTATTAATTTGTTTTTCAAAAATTGGAATTACTGAGCCATTCGAATTGATAACATTACCAAACCTAACAATTGAAAAATTTTGATCATCATTTTGACTTTGAAGGTACGTAATATAATTTTCAATTATTCTTTTAGTTTTACCCATAATACTTGTTGGATTTACCGCTTTATCTGTAGAAATAAAAATGAAATTTTTTATTTTGAACTGTTTAGATAATTTTATCAAATTATATGAGCCATAGATATTATTTCTATATGCTGAATAAACATTAATTTCTAAAAGATTTACATGCTTGTAAGCTCCAGCATGAAAAACCATATTAATATTATATTGTTCAAAAATTTTTTTTAATCCATAATAATCATTTATTGATATTAATTTATAAATTATTTCTGTTTTAATTTGATAATAATTTACTAATTTACCTATTTCTTGCATAACATGAAATAAGTTATATTCATTGTTATCTAGAATTATTAGATTTTTGACTCCGCCATTTACAATTTTTTTGACTAAAGAAGATCCCAAAGAACCTCCACCACCTGTTACTAATATATTTTTGTTATTTAAAATTTTATAAACTTCATTTTTGTTCCATTCAATTTTACGTTCGATTAGATCGGAGGATAATAAAGAGAATTTATTAAAATTAAAATTACCTAAAACTAAATCATCTAACTTAGGTAGCATTTTAATTTTAATGTTAAATTTATGTAAGTTTTTAATAATTTGTGATCTTCTTGAATGATTTAATGACGGTATAGCAACAATAATTAAATCAATTTTAAACTTTTCAATTAAATTGATTATATTTTCAAAACTTATAATTTTAATACCCTGAATTGTTCTTCCAATTTTATTTAAATCATCATCAACGAATGCTCTTACTTTATATGTTTTAAAATTATTAAAAACTAAAACACCTGCTTCACCCGCACCATATATTAGTAAATTTTTTTTATTTAATAGTTTCAAATTATCATAAATAAAAACAATCATAAATCTGCTTAAAAAGATGGTAATAGATAAAATAATTGAATAAATTATAGTTAATTGTATAAATTTAATTGCAAATCCATAAATTATAAAACTAACAATTAGGATTAAAATAAAATTATAGAGCAATAATTTTATTATATTAATAAAATTATAAATATTTGTAAATCTTATGATTTCAGAATAAGTTTTTCCAATCAAAAAGAAAAAAATAAATGACAAAATAATGAAAAGAAAATAAAATAAATTATACTGCAAACTAATATTTTCTAATAATAGCAATGCTATTATAAAACTTAAAAATGAGAGAAATAAATCGACAATTAGAACAATTAATTTTTTTAATCTCAATGGAATTCTAAAAATAAAATTAATCATTTTGAATATTTTTTTTCTAATATCTTCAGAAATTTAACAATTTTTTTTGCATATTTTATACTCATATAATGATTAATAAAAATAGCAAACGAGTATTGACTTAGATATTTTGCAGTTTTATAGTTTGATAATTTTATTTTTATATTTTTAAAAGATTTCTCTCTATAGATCTCTGAACAAGATCCAACTCCACATTGTATGTCATTAGATAATAATACACTTAAAAAATCTAAATTTTTAATTTTTCTTTTAATACTAACTTTATCTATATTAATATATAATCTGTAATAAACATTCTCATGCAAAAATTTTGATTTTTGAAATGTATAAATTTTAGAATTTTTTAAACTTTCTTTTATAATTAAAGCAATTCTCTTTCTATTTTTTATATTTTGATTTATTTTTCTTAATTGAATTCTTCCAATTGCAGACTGTAATTCAAGCATTCTGAAATTCGAACCTAGACTGTCATGTAAAAATTTAAATTGACCATTAATACTATTTCTTGCTAATTTATATTTATTTTTATTTTTTCCGTGGTCTTTATATGACCAACAAAATTCATAGAGTTTTTTCTGATTAGTGGTAATCATCCCTCCTTCACCACCAGTTGAAATGATTTTATCATAACAAAAAGACCATGTTGCTATATTGCCATATGAACCGATACTTTTGTTATGGATTTTTGCTCCATGTGCTTGAGAGCAATCTTCAATAACAAAAAGTTTATTTTTTTTTGCTATTTTCATTATTTCAGGCATATCACAAGGAGTTCCTCCTAAATGAACACAAATTATAGCTGAAGTTCTTTTTGATATTGATTTTTCTATTTCTTTCGGTGAAATATTATGACTATCAAGATCTACGTCTATAAATTTTGGTTTTAAATTATTTAATAAAATACAAGAAGCTGAAGCAATGAAAGATCTAGGAGTGACAATAACTTCTGAGCCTTTTTTTAATTTTAGGCTTTTTAAAGCTAAATCTAATGCAACAGTACCATTTGATAGAGCTACAGCATATTCAGTGTTGCTAAATTTAGCAAATTCTTTTTCAAATGCTTTACCTTCATTACTAAATAAGTAATTTGTTCTGCCTGATTTAAGTATTTGTATTACTTTAGTAATCTCAGAATTAGAATGTTGAGGCCAATTAGTATTCATCTACTTTTTTAGCTGGTACTCCAATATATTTTGAGTTTTTATCTGCATCCTTTGTTAAGAGTGAATGAGCGCCCAATAACACATTATTATTTATTGTTATATTATTTATAACGGTAGATCCTATACCAAGCCAAGAATTAGCGCCAATTTTAACTTGACCACCTATTTTAACTCCAGGGCTTATGTGGACATAATCACTGATAATAGTTTCATGATCTACTATTGAACCTGTATTTACAATAGTGCAATTACCAATTTTTACTGATGAATTAATTATTACTCCTGCCATTACCACTGATCCTGATCCAATTTCTTTAGAGTTTGCTGAAATGATGGATCTGGGATGTATTAATGATATCATATTAAAATATTTGTTAAATTCTAAAAATTTTTTTTTTCTTAGATTGTTATCACCAATTGCAATAAATAAATCACTAATTTCATTTTTATGTTTGATTAAATCATTTGATTTTCCAACTATTTTTTCATTAGTCTGATAATCATCATAGTAAACATAACTATTATAACCGTTCAAATATGCTATATCCTTTATTACTTTTGAATGTCCACCAAAACCAAATATGGCTAAAGTTTTATTAGTTGTCATAAAATCTAATAATTATAAAAGCTTCAGAATATTCAGTATGCGATAAAAGTCCTCTATAAGATGCTAAAATTTTAATTCCATAAGTAGATCTTGGATGTGGTTTTACTTTAAGTTGTGATTTATATATTTTCATTGCTTTGATTTTATCATCTATATTTTTATTTGACAATTTAACATAATAGTTTGGATTAAATATTTTTTTATTTGGAATAGCGTAATCTGTTTCCGACAATGTTTCATAACTAAGAACTTTTTCTATATTTTTATTTTTTAAAACGAATGGCCTTAACGCAGTAATAGCTGATAGATAAATTTTTTGATGATCAACATGAGTATCATTATAATAAGGTAGAAATACTTCATTTGGATTAATTAATTTCAAATATTTTAAAATTTTATCAGTTATAACATTTGATGGAAAAAGATCTAACTGAGGAGCTGGAAAATTTTCGAAATAAAAATTTTTTATTTTAAGAAACTTTGAAGATTTTTTTGCCTCGTTTCTAATTAATTGAATTGATTTTTCACTATATTTTTTGGGATCACCTTTATTTGCATTTGTTAAATACAATACATGAAATTCTTTTAAATTGTTAAACTTACTTATATAACCACCACAACCCAAGACTTCATCATCACAATGAGGTGCAATAATTAAAACAATTTTTTTTTTATTTTTCATTTTGTTTCCTTTTAAAATAAGATATTGTCTTTTTTAACCCTTTATCTAAATCTATTTTTGGTAACCACTTTAACTTTTTCGTAATTTTATTAATATCAGGCTTTCTTTTTAATGGATCATCTTTTGGTAGTTTAAGGTATGTTATTTTACTACTACTTTTCGTAATTTTCTTTATTTTCAATGCTAATTCTGCCATTGTTATTTCTTTTGGGTTTCCGGCATTATATGGTCCTGTTATATTCTTGTTAGAATGCATTAATATTGTTAGTGCATTTATCATATCATCAATATAACAAAAACTTCTAGTTTGAGAACCATCTCCATAAATAGTTATTTTTTTGTTGTTAAGAGCTTGAATAATAAAATTGCTTACAACTCTTCCATCATCAAAATTTAATCTGGGTCCATAAGTATTAAAAATTCTTAAAATTTTAATATCTAATCCAAATTGCCTCTTATAATCAAAAAAAAGTGTTTCTGCACATCTCTTACCTTCATCATAACAACTGCGAGGGCCAATACTATTTACATTCCCATTATACGTTTCAATTTGAGGATGGACTAAAGGATCTCCATATACTTCACTTGTAGAAGCTTGAAGAATTCTTGCTTTATTTTTTCTTGCCAATTCTAACATATTTATTGAACCATTGACATTGGTTCTTATAGTTTTCACGGGATCGTTTTGATAATGAATTGGGCTGGCTGGACATGCTAAATTATAAATATAATCACACTTAATATTTAATGGAAATACAATATCGTGTTCAATAAATGTAAAGTTTTTATTTTTTTTTACTTCAGAAATATTTTCAACTTTTCCTGTTAAAAGATTATCAACACATAATACTTTATATTTAAAATTTAAAAGAGTCTCGCATAAATGTGATCCTATAAAGCCCGCTCCACCTGTTACCATAACAGTCTTCATTATTAAGCTTCCTTTCTCTTTCTAAAATATTATAATATTTATAAAGTATCACCTCTTTTATTTTTAGTAAAACGAATAAATAAAACTTTGAAGGTTTTGAGAATTATTTGTAAGTAAAAATAATAATTAAGATTATTAATGTAATAAACATCGTATTTAATTTTCTTTTTCCATGTTCTTTTTTTTCCCTCATAATAAATTTGAGAATATCCTGTAATTCCTGGTTTTACAGTACGTCTTAAAATAAGATCATCATTATCAAAAGTTTTTTCTATTTCGGGTGTAACAGGGCGTGGCCCTACTATCGACATATGACCAGTTAAAACGTGGATTAATTGAGGAATTTCATCAAAACTTGTTCTTCTTAAATATTTCCCAATCGGTGTAATATTATTGTTTATCATTGTTTTAAATTTTAAAAAATTAATTTTTTTTCCATTTTTACCAATTCTTATAGATCTATAAAAAATTGGCCCCCTATCAAAAAATATTATTAAAAATGGAATAATTAAAAAAAAAGGTAGAAAAAAAATTAACAAAATTAATGCAATTATTAAATCAGTTATTTTTATTAATATTAATGAATACATCAGTATCGCCCATATAAAATTTATATTTATGAAATGTTTTTATAATTTTTTTAGAAGGATTAATTATTAATATATTATAGTCTTTTTTTGAAATATAAAATTTATTTTTTTTATAAAATTCCATTTTTTTTTTATTAAGTTTTTTTTTATCCCATAATTCAATATGAACTGGTAAATTAGTTTTAAAATAATTTCTTAATTTATAAATTAGATTTGACAAAACTAACTCAAAATTATTAAGGTCTCCAATAAAATCTAATATTGAAAATTTAATTAAATTATTTTCAAATTTTTTGCTTAAAATAAACATGTTGTTGTTATTATCAATTTTTTCATTAAATATTTTATAAATATTTTTGTTATAGTTATTAAATCTCCAATTAAAATAAATAGAATTTTTATTGATTAATGAAGAATTTTTATACTCAATATTAAAAGTACTTTTTATATATTTAATATTTCTAAAAATTTTTTTATTATTTTTGTTGTTTGTATTATTATTTAAAATAATTTTTTTTTCATATTTTGAATAAATACCAAATTTCATTATTTTATAAGGAAGAGATCTATTTACTTTCAAATTTGTTAAGTTTGGCCAAATTAATATACCCTCATTTCTTTGAAGTTGTTTTAATGACCAAAAAAGTAAAGATGAATATATTTTATTTCTTCTATATTTTTCTAAAACAAAACTAGAATGGCGAGAATATAATATGTTTTTATTCTTTTCATTGGTTTTATATTCTACAAACCCTATATGAGCAATAATTTCTTTATTAACTTTTGCGATAAATGAATTGAATCTTCTATTTTTTAAGTATCTCCATTTATAAAAGCTAAAACTTATTTTTTTTTTAAATACTTTTTCAAATGATTTATTAAATTCTTTAAAATCTGTATAGTTAAATCTGTGATATGAGACATTTAACATTTAACTTACCAAAAAATTTATAATTTTAATTGCATTATTTTTTTTATCATATTTTTTATTAATACTTTTAATTGAATTTTTACACATTTGGTAATAAGTCATCTCATCATTTAATAAATAATCTATTTTTTTTTTAATCTGATTAATATCTTGATAGTTAACAATGCAGCCATTGTAATTATCTATTATCAGATCATTAATTCCTCTAATATTATATCCAATTACAGGCTTTCCTCTGTGAAGACATTCAATAACAGATGTTGGCAAACCTTCTCTTTTACTTAGTGATAATAGAAAATGAAAGTTATCAATTTTCTTATATATATCCTTTGTAAATGGATAAAAGAAAATATTAGTAATTGAATCAATATTACTTTTATCTTTATAGTATTGAAAGTCATCGTATCCATAGCATAAAAAATTAATATTTTTGTAACTTTTTGCAATTTTCAATAATTCATCATAACCTTTATTTTTTCTATAAGCAGCGATTACTCCTATTTTGATTTTGTTATTTAGATTTAATTGAGATATTTTGTTATAATTAAAATTTATACCTACACCATTGATTCTAAGTTGTTTTTTTTTGAAATTCTTTTTTACAAGTAAACTATCTTCATTATTTATTGTAATATAAGAAGAGGTGTTAAAAGACAAAATTTTTTCTAATATGTAAAATGAATAATAAATAAAAAAGTTCGATTTTTTATAAAATCTAAAGCCATGCACAAAGTAGCAAATATTTAAATTCATTCCAAATGTAGAAATTCTAAGTAAATGTGAAATTAAAGGAGTATGAGTAAAAATAATATCAAATTTATTGTTTTTAATATGTTTTCTGATTTTAAAAATGATACTTATAAATTTATAAATATTAAGGAACTCATAATGATTTTTAAATAAAATTATTTTTACTATATTATTTTCAATATTTTTTATTATTTTTTTATCAATATTTTCAGGATCACTACATAAAAAGTATAACTCATATTTATTTTTTGCATTATGTATTATTTCATTTAAGAATAAATTAATTGTCATTGATTTTGTTGATGAGATTAAAATTTTTTTAATTTTCATTTGTATTTTTATTTTGAAAGTAATTTGATAAAAAAATAATTAAAAATGGTAATATCATCCATTTCTGTCTCATACTAATACCATAATTTGATGTACGTAATGCTAATATTATTAATAAACTTATAAAAATTAATAATAAAATAATTCTGTATAGGTCTATTCTTAATAAATTCTTGTTAAAAAATAAATATCCGAAATAAATAAGTAAAAAAATATTTTCTAAAGAAGCAATTTTGTAAGCAATACTTGGATGAAATATATTTAAAGGACCAAAGATATATATAAATATTTGAGAGACTAAGTTTAATTCTTTCTTATTAATTCCTGCATTTTGACTTAGACCTACTTCTTGAGCTCTATAAATGGCTCTCCATATTTCATTAAATAATAAAGATGGGTCAAATATTAAAACATATATATCCAGACCAACATATCTTAAAGTAAATGGTATAATATAAAGTATGGGAAGAATTGATGTAATTAATATTAAATATTTTGTTCTTCTATCAATTTTATTTTCAAAAATAATGTTAATGTATGTAAAAAATACAAAGAATGGTATTAAATATGGTCTAATTAAAAAAATGATTGATAGAGAAATTATGCCTAAAAAAAAGTATTTGATAATATCTTTTTGAAATAAAATAAATAAACAAATACATAAAAAAATAATTGCATCTTTACTAAGAGAAATCTGCCAAAAATGGAGTGACGGAAAATAAAAAAATAGGCTTATTATTTGAAATTCTTTTTTATTTTTTTCACTGTAATAAGTGGAAAGTAAATTATATATTATAAGTAATCCTATTAAACTTAGAATGGAAAAAAAAAATGTAGCTGAAAGATAAGTAAATTTAAATAAAATAATTAAATATTTTACAATAATTATCATAGAATTTTGCCCTAAAGCAAAGTTTTCAACAATAAGATTTCTTTCTAAAAAATTATGAAAGTCATTTATAGAGGCATAAAAATATACTGTTTTGGCATCTGAAATTTCATAGATTGAATAGGTATAAAAAAGTAATGTAAAAATGAAATGATAGATCAAAATAAAATTAAAAAAATTGAGATCTATTGATGTTTTCTTAATTAATTTTACAGAAAAAAAATAAAAAATTGAAATCATTAAAAATATTTGAATTAAAGATAAAATTATTTCACTCATTTATTTTTTACCCAAAGTTTTTTGTAATTATTATACATATTTGCAATAGAGTATGTGTCTTCAATATGAGCTATACAAGAATTCGATATTTGAATATATTCATTTTCATTTTGAAATAATTCGTAAAAATCTTTAATTGCTTTAGTAAAATGATTAACATCATTTATTTTCACTATTTTCCCATATTTTGAAATGATATTTTTTGCCTCCCCTACATCTGTAGAAATACATGGTATTCCAGATAGCATGGCTTCAGCTAATACGTTAGGGAAAGATTCTCCGTAAGAGGAAGATAGACCTAGAAAATCTATTTCTTTAAATGCATCAGTAATATTCACTTTAAACCCTTTTAATTTGACTATAGATGATAAGTTATGATTATAAATTTCTTTAACTAAAATTTTATTATTATAATCAATATTTTTTCCATACATAAAAAGATATAACTCATATTGACCTAAATATTTTTTTTTAAAGTTAGAAATAGCTTTAAAATATAAATTTAAGTTTTTTTGAGGATTATATCTGCCAATAAATCCAAAAATTATTCTCTTATGAGATTTTGATTTTAATCTATTATTAATAGGAAAAAGATCTGTTTCATAACCATTATAAATTAAGAAACCTTTTTTTTTATTATATCTAATTTTTGAATGAAATATCTGAGAATTATGTGAGCAATAGATTATTTTGTTAGGAATTATATTTGATAAATACGCACAAAGCTTAATTATTATAATTGTTGTAATCTTTGTTTTATTATATTGATAGTTAGAGTGTCTTATATTCCAAATTATATTTTTTACACCTGTCAATTTTGCTGATAAACCGCCCAAAAAAATAGCGTGGTACATCCAGCATTGCACTACATCTGGTTTTAATTTTTTTAAAGATATATATAGTTTAGTAAAATATAAAAAAAATAAAAATTTATATTTAAAATCGATTTTAATTAGCTCAGCATTATATTTTATCATTTCTTTTTCTAAATCATTTTTTTTTGAAAAAGATATTACAATATGTTTTTCATATGATTTATTCTTATTTGAATATTTTAAAATTTTTAATAAATTTTTCTCTGCACCACCTCGTTTCATACTAGTAATGATGTGTACAATTTTCATTTTTTTATAATACCTATATATTTCGACTCATATTTATAGATAATGTATTCTAATTTTTTTTGCTTTGCAAAGTCGACAAATGCATTATTATCTGAAACATCATCTGAAATTAAATATCCATTAGTGTTCAATAAGTTCCAAATTATATTAAATGAATTAATTTTAGAAAAATAATTTTTATCACTATCATAATGAATTAAATCAAACTTTTGGTTATTTTGCTTTAATAAATTAAGCTGATCAGAGTCTATACCTATAATTAATTTCCATTGATTTTTTTTTAAAAAACTTGGTATTACATTGCCAATATATTTTTCACTATTTTTATATGGGTATGGAATATCTAGAGAAGTAAGAGATTTATTTTTGTTTTTTCTTATGGCCAACAATATAGACAATGATGACCAGCCATTAGCCACACCTGTTTCTAATATAGAAACTAGTTCTTTCTTTTTACTTAAATTGTAGAGTAATTCCTCATCTGCACCTCCTCCAAATTGATAGGGATTTTTTGTTTTTATTACATTTGTATTTTTATATAAATGTTTATATATATTTCTAGGGTGCTTAATATTTTTTAAATTCAAGTAAGTTTTTAAAACAAAATCTCTTGTATGTAATTTTACTTTATTAATATTAAATTGAGGTTCAATTTTTAGAAATATTGATCGTAATATTTTTCTTATGATAATTTTTAAAAATATTTTTCTTAGTAAAGGATTTATTATATAGTAATAGTATTTAGACATTATAAATTAACTGCTCATATTTTTTGCCAATTTTATTTAATGAATATTTTAAATCTAATATTTCTTTAGGTATAGTTTTTAACTTATTTTTCAGCCCTAATTCTATTAATTCTTTTAGTTTATATTTATCTGATACTTGACATAAAGCTCCGTATTGACCATTTTCAAGAATTTCAGATGGTCCATAATTACAATCATAGGAAATAATAGGAATATTATAACTAGCGGCATCAAGAAGAACATTAGGAAAACCTTCCCACAAAGAAGTTAACACATATAAATCAGCAGAATCATAAAAAATATCTAGGTTGTTTTGAAAATCAAAAATAAATACATTATTTTCAATTTTTCTTTTTAAAATTTTTTTTATTAATTCATTTTTTAATGATCCTTTACCAACCAAAATTAAACAAGTTTTTTTAAAATCTTTTAATTTATAAAAAGTTTCAATTAAGTCAATTTGATTCTTTTGTTTTGTAAATGAACCAACATTTAAAATAATTTTGTTAAAATTATTTTTAATTTTTATAATTTTTTTATTAATCTCATTATCAGTTTTCATTTTAAATTTAACAGAAATAGGATTATTAATTACAAATAGTTTTTTATTTTTAATTTTATAATTATATATAATTTGATCTCTTAAATTCGTACTAGGAAAAATATTAATAGATGTTTTGTAAATTTTCTTAAGAATAATGTTATAAAATAATTTTGCTAAAATATTTTTATTTTGAAGATTTAATTCAAAATTATTTGACTCTCTATAAATAATTTTTTTTTTTAAAAAAATATTTATTAAAAAAACCATTATATTGATATGAGAGATTGTTGAATAAACAACTGCAGAATTAGTATCTCTTAGATACTTATATAAAGATATAAAACCATAAATACTTTTAGATTTTCTATAATTGATTAGTTTAATTTTTGTTTTTTCAAAATCTAAATTGTAGTCTTGTTTATTTTGAATAGTTACAATTTCTACATTATAATTTTTATTTGAAAAATATAAAGCTAAGTTAATGAAAACTTTTTCTGCACCCCCGCCAACTAATGAGGGCAAGATAAAGCTGATCTTATTTTTACTAGTAGTCTTTGCCATAGTTTTTAATGAATTCATCAATTATTTTAAATCTTAAAGAAATTCTATTTTTATCTTTAACAGAATAGATAGATAAATCATTTTTAAAATCATAATCTGTGTTATTAATTAATTTATTAAAAAGATCATTATCAGAAAGACTAAAATTTTTATTTGGAACATTAAAACCTTTCTTAGATTGGTTTATTAAATTTTCTGGCAGATAATCCTTAAGTAAATCTCTAAGAGGTGTTTTGTTACCATTTTTAAAAAAACAACTTAAGTCGAACTGATTTGTAAATTCAAATAATTTTTTAGATAAAAATGGTGATCTCGTTTCAATACTTGCCCGCATACTGCCTAGATCATTTGCTAAAGCATAACTCATTGGTAAGGTTATATTTTTTTCAAAATTGATAGTTGATTTTAAAAAATCATCTTTAAATTCATAAAGTTCATTATTATCTATATTTTTTTTATACAATTCAGATGATAACCTATTATTTATAAATAAATATTTTCTTTCATTATCAAATGATAAATATTTATAAAAATTATTAACTTTTTTTGAATTAAATAAATAATTCATTCGTGTAAAAAGTATAAAATTTTTAAAAAATTTAGGAATTCTGTTAATCAACTGATTTCTATTAACAAATTTGTATTTATTATATCCAAAAAAAGCTTCATCACCCCCGAGACCATTTAAAGCAACTTTGATTTTTTTCTTTACTGAATTTGACATTAGATAAATTGAAAGTGAAGTTAAATTATCATTTGGAAAGTCAAAAACAGACAATAAATTTTGGATAGTATAAAAATTATCACTTTTAGTGTTAATTACATTATGTTTTAATTTTAAATATTTTGCAATCTTAGCTGCTAAATGAGATTCATCATTTTCACTAAATGAAACTGTATATGTATCTAAGTCATAATTTAATTCTTTTTTTACTATAGATGCAATCAAAGAGCTATCTATTCCAGAAGAAAGAAATAGGCCAATTGGTACATCAGATATTAATCTTAAATTTATCGATTCGATTAATAGTGATTTCAACTTCTTATAATCATTACTATTAAATTTTTTTCTTAATTCTTTTTGTTTGATTTTTTCAAGTTTCCAATATTTAATTTCTTTTAGTTTTTTGGGATTATTAAATTCTAAAATAGTTGCAGGTGGAATGAGTTTTATATTATTATAACCTGTGTTGAAATTTACGTCGTAGCCATATTTTATAAAATTACTATAAAACTTATTTGTAACATCTAATTTACAATTACTAATAGAAAGCAACTGTTTTATTTCAGATGAGAAATACAAACCTTCATTATTTATTAAATAAAATAAAGGCTTTTCACCAAAATTGTCTGTTACTAAATTTAATTTTTGATTATGATAGATTGCAAATGCATACATTCCATCGATTTTTTTTAGAGATTCTATCTCTAATTCTTTCCAAATGTTTAATAATACCTCTCCATCACCAGTAGATTGAAAAGAATATTTTTTTGTTAATAAATAGTTTTTTAAATCTTTAAAATTGTAAATTTCACCATTGAATATTAATGAGGTATTTCCTCTAACTATTGGTTGATTTGAGTTTTCAGAAAGATCAATTATTGCAAGTCTTCTAAATCCAAAATAAATTCCTTTATCTTTATCATACCAATTTTTTTGACTGTCTGGCCCTCTGTGCTCTAGTGTTTTAGTAATTAGATCTCCCTTCCTAATATCATCATCATCGAGTTTTCTATTTAGCCAAAAACCAAAAATACCACACATTTTATTTTGTCATTATTAATAGTCTACTAATTGTAATAAGTGAAAACCAAAAAATTGGATCAAAATTATTTCCTTTTTTCCAATCATTAAATTTTTGATACAAGTATTCCCAATCTATCATAAAAAGAATAGATTTTAATTCTGAATTTTTAAATATCTGCTCTATTTCATTTGTCAAATAATCACTTTCTCTTAGATAAGAATTTAGTTCTGGCCATGTTCTGTCTTTTAAAGTTGGAGATGAATATTTATTATTTCTAGTAATTATTCGAGTTATTTTTCTTAAAACTAGTTTAATGGTTTTTGTAATATGAGAATCACCAGCTAAAAATCCATGATTTGCAGATGGTATTTTTCCTATTTTTGGACCCATATTGTTTAAAGCATATATTCTTATCTCATCTGTAATTCTTTGCTTATTAGGAATAGAAGTATAAAAATCCATTATTTCATTGTCAAATGCTGGTGTTCTTACTTTTGCGCACGTTAATTTAGAAGTTATGTTTATATTTGTGAAATGTCTTCCAAAAGCATGAAGAAGTAAATATTCCCATTGATCTAATTTATTCTTACAGATATCTTTTCCTGAATTAATATCAGATTGAATAGCATTTTTAATTGATTGAATTGAGTGATTGTAATACTTTTTTAAAAAAACTTTATTTAAATCTAAAGACTTATTAGTCCAAGTAAGCCTTAAAGGGTTATATTTGAAATAAAGTTCACTGACATCATCTATTTTCATAATTTTTCTTATAAAAGTCTGACTTCCTAAAATTTTGACAAAATATGAAGGTAGATAATTTCCATAATGCCAGAAATCTAATGCATGACCATGGAAAACAATGTTACACTTTTTTTGAATATCTTCCTTTAAACCAGTAAATAATGCATCATGTATTGTATACATTCCACCACAAATAATTATATTTTGCTCAAGATTTTTCTCAAAATGATTTTTAGATAATTGAATAAAGTGATGTCTTGAATTAGCAGTTTCTGATGCAATTTTTGCATATTTTACTTCAAGATTATTGTTAAAAGCTACTGTAAAACTATCTAATTTTTTATTGTTTAATGATATTGCTGTTGCTACTGTTCTGCTATCTAATCCACTTGAAAAAAAATAACCATATTTATTCTTTATTTTTTCTGTAGTCAGTCGTTTTATAGATTTTTTTAGAAGTGATATATATTTTTCTCCAGCTTCTTTTTTTGTTCTGGATATTTTTTCAAAGTTTGGTCTCCAATATGAATATTTTTCACATTTTTCAATATTTACCAAAAGGTTATTTGCAGGCAACATATAATGAGAGAAATTATCATATGTAAGGTCGCCCATAACTCTGCTCATCCATAAAAATTGTAAAATATTATATGAATTTATTTGAAAATTTTTTTCTTTTCTTAATACTTTAAAAAGATCAAAATATAAAAAAGATGCTAAAAATCTATTATTTAAATTAGAATAGTAAAAATGAATCGAATTAAAACGATCATTAATTATAACTAATTGTTTTTCTAATTTTTTAATAATTATTATTAGAAATTGACCATTAATTTTTTTTTGAGCGCTTAATGAAAAATCATTTTCATAGAGAAAATCTATTGTTTTATCAAAATTAATCTCTTCATTAATTATTGGATTGCCTATTATAATTATTTCACTATTTTCCTTTACGGAGTGTTGATAATCAAAGCATTCTTCATTTATATTTAGCCTTAATCCATTGTTAACATTGTTTTTGTTAATACTAACATTTAAATTTATTTTATCCCATTCTAAAAATAAATAAGGTTTATTAAACAGCATTTTAATTTGACTTAATTAAATTTACCAAATGTTCAACAAAAATATCTGAGGCATTTATATCAAATGTATATTTTTTATAGATTTCAAAAGCGTTTAAAGCAATATATTTATAATTTTCATAGTTAATTAAAATATTTTCAATTTTGGAATTCAGGTCCTCAAAATCCCAACTGAAATCAAGATATGTTTCATTTTTTAAAAAAAAATTTGGCCATGTCATTAAATGATCCATATCAGGTTTTAGTAAAATTGTATTAGAAATAAATGTTTCAAAATCTCTGTATGCTATTTCTCCCCATCCAAATGGAGATATTGATATTTTACTTCTTTGAAGCTCATTCATATATTTCCATCGATTTGATTTATTATGATTCACTTTATAATTTTTATTAATTTTGTTAATTATTTTATTTCTGTGAAAATTGATTAATTTGTTATAAGAATTAGAATTAAATCTACAAAATATGTTATTATCCTTAATGATGTAAGGATTAAAATTATTTTTTTTAAAACTTATTAGAAATGAAAATTTTAAATAATTATAAGCATAGTTATAAATATGGGAATTAATACTATAGTTTGATAGCCCGACATTCCAAAATAATTTTATTTTGTCTAAATCCTTAACATCTAATTGAGCATCAGATTCATAAATATTATCATCATGAATATTATATTTTTTATGATAGTAATCTGTATATATTCTGTTATCATACATATTTTTTAAATATTGCATTTTATTTTTTAAAACTTGTTGTTTCCAATATTGATCTATATGCGCAAATATTTCTTTCTCAATCCAACCAGTAGAATCAGCAGTATCTAAATATATAATTTTATTATATCTTTTTCTAAAGTAGCTAAAGTCTTCAAATATTTTTTCTTTTTTTTTTAGCCATAAATTTCTATGATATTTACTATCAATCAAAATGATATCGCCCTCGGATATATTTGAAAATTTATTAATAAATTTAAAATTTATGTTTGCATCTAATATTTTTCTTGCCCATATTTTCAATGGAGTTATTATTCCTCTAGTGTTATGATGAATAGATCCAGGTGAAAGAATATCAATAAAAATCATAATTGTTTAATCGATGATAGAATTAAATCTTCATATTTATTTGCTATATTATCAATGTAAAAGAACTTGGATCTTTTAAAAGATTTAAAACTAAATTCATCTTTTGTATTTAAATTAGTTATTATTTTTTCCATAAAATCAGCGGCTTTTACAAAATCACCCCTCTCAAATACCATTCCATCTCTATTTGATTTGACTACATCTCTACAACCTGGAGCATTAGTAGTAATTATAGGTAATTTGGCTATCATTGCTTCTACAAGAACAATTCCAAATGTTTCTAAATCTGATGGGAAAATAAAACAATCAGATAAGTTATAAATTTCACTCAGTTTAGTGCTTGGAAATGAAAGTTGGTTTTCTTGTGAATTTGATATTTCATTTAAAAAAATAAAATTATTTTCTATTTTTTTTTCAATAGCGTTTTCATTTATTTTTTCTAAATCTTTTCCAACAATTAATATTTTATAGTTATAATTTTTTCTTAAGTTTAAATTTTCTACAATTTTTATAAAAAGTTTAAAATTTTTCTTTGGATGATTTCGTCCCACACACAAAAAAATGTGTGTGTCTTGACTAATTTTGAATTTATTCCTTAATAGTTTTTTATTGTAGTTTAAAATTAGATTACTTTCATTCACACCATATGGGATTTCGATAATCTTATTTTCTTTTATTCCAATTTTTAGGTATTCTTTTTTCACACTTTCAGTTAGTGATATAAAATTTTTAAGATTTTTTAGATAAGTTTTTATTTCAAAATCAATTTTTTTATCTAGTCTTATTCCATAAGATATATTCGATTGTATTTGAATATCATCCCCAGGGCATAGAACTGCATTATTTTCAAAAACTTTATCTTTGGAAATTTTTGATAGTATTACTCCAGATGGGTATGCTAAATTAGCAATCCAAAAATCAATCTTATATATTATGTTAATTAGCTTTAAGTAAATTTTAATAATAGGAATAAATAATTTAGGATAATTATAATAAAGCCTAAATATTTTAGGAGGAAATGGTAATATACTATAATTAGTTTTCCATCCTTTAAATTTGAATTTTAAAAAAGTTAAAAAAGGAATAACTATACAAACTTTATTACCTCTATTGCTTAAGCCTGTTGCAATAGTGTGTAATCCAATTTGTGCCCCACCTATTGACGGAAGATATGTTGATGTTAGAAAACAAATGTTATATTTAGAGTTAGATTTATATTTCATTTATTATAATAAATTAATTTTATTGCTATATCTCGATTTGAATAATAATTTGAAGTGATTATCCAACTTCTTATCAAATTTATCTGTAGATGTAATTGACAAAATTTCTTTTGATATTTTCTGGTTATCATATTGATGATGGAATTTAATTATTTCTTCATACCAACATTTTACTTGCATTTGTATCAATTGACCATTAACATTTGGATTTATCCATTGCTTGAAAGCGTTTTCTTCACAATTTGCATATACTGGTATACCAGATGCTAAACTTTCAAGTACTGTTGTTCCCAACCCTTCATTAAAAGAAGGTGCTAGATATAAATCTGCATTATGAATTAAACTATCAAAATTTATGAATTCTGGAATAATTTCAATTTGATTAACTAGATTATATTTATTAACCAATTTATGGATATTATCAAAATATAATTTATCTCTTTTTTGATTAATACCCTTTTTAGTTAAAGGTCCTGCAAGTATAAGAGAAAAGTTTTTTGGGAGATGTTTTAAAACCTCAATAAGAAACAATTGATTTTTTCTGGGTATAAATTGACTAACATATAACAAATTAATTTTTTGTTTTTTATTTTTTTTATTTTTATAAAAATATAAATTTTCATTTACAGGATTAGGTCTTGAATAAACGTTTTCATAAAGATCGATTTCATTACATTTTTTTTTTAAATCATCTGAAATGCATGATATTATACAATTTTTTTTTAGATTCATTTTGTAAAATAAATTAATAATTTTATTGTGTTGATGAGGATTTGCACTTGCATTTACAAGCTCAAGATACAATGGAATACGCTTGAACCTTGAGACATACATACCAGCTAAAGTTAAGGGAGAGCTTCCGACAACATGCATTAAATCAGTATTTTTTTTATTAATAATAATTAGAAGTTTAAGTAAAATAAAAAAAAAATGCAATTGTTTCAAAATTTTGTTTATAAAATTTTCTTCTTGAATTACTTTGTAGAATCTTTTAACATTTATGTTGTCATATATATAATTTTGATTACTATTATTTTCGTCACTTTGGCAAAAAATTTCAAATGTATAATTAAATTTTTTTAAAAATCTTTGATAAGTATTATTAATTCTAAAAGCTGGACCAGAATACTCAGGAAGATATTTGCTAATTACTAATAGAACTTTCATTATTTATTTTTGATTTATAAATTTCATTTAATAAAAAACCTAATGGTAGGTAAAAAATTGCATTCATCCAATTTCCAAAAAAATTGCCAGTTGGAATAAATGGAAATAGAGTTATAAATAAACATGTTAAGAAGCAAATATGTGCATCTGTAAATAAAAAATTTCTTTTTAATGTGATTGAATAAAATTGTCTAAAAAATAAAAACATTACATAAAAAAAACCTGCTAAAACAATAAGTGTTGTAAATAAACCAGTTTCTGCAAGCAGTTGAAAATAAATATTATGAGGATGAGAACTACAGTATGGTTTTTTGTTAATTAAATATTTTTCATCATTGCATAATACTCTATAATTTTTAGGACCTGAGCCAAATATTTTATTATCATTAAATATTTTAAGGGATACGATCATAAAATTGTGATGTGTCTCTGTAAAAAATTGGAATTTATTAAAAATATTATTATAAGAATTATTTTCATCAGGAATTATTTTAGTCATATCATCTATTGTTTTATCTATGATTCTTTCTTTAACCATTGGAGTGTTAGTAAAAATAAAAACTATCAAGATTAATGATATAATAAGTGTTGCTAGTCTAATAATTCTATATTCTTTTGTTAATATCAAAATTATGACGCATGATATTAACAAATAAAAAGCAGAGGTTCTATCGCCTGAAAGTATAATTAAAACATCAGATAAAATAAAACCTATTACCGAAATAAATAATAAAAGAGGATTTTTTTTCTGCATGCATATTAAGCCAAAATAAAGTGGGAATGTTCTTGAAATAAAACTTCCCAAAATTTTTTCTTCACCAAATATAGAACTTAAACGATCTCCATCATATTTATTATTGAAAAAATCATATCCTGTAAAATATTGATAATATCCATCAATAAATAAAAAAAAATATATGCATGTAAAAACAAATATTAAATGATTGATATTTATAAAATTATTTCTAAGAGCTATATAAATACCTATACTGAAAAGAAAAAACCTTGAGTAAAATAAAGAATACTCAAATGATAAAATTTTTGAATGAGAATTTATACTTGATGCAATAAGAAGTAAAAAAAAAATTAGAAAAATAATAGTCAAATTGCCGTGAAAATAAAAAAAATCTTTTTTTATAATAATGTAAATAATAGTTAAACAAGCTATTAAAGTTAGATTGATATCAGAAATCGCAGGACCAATAATTAAGGATAATGGAAATAAATATATTAAAAATCTAAACGAGTATATTATCACAACCTATTTAGAATTTTTGTAAAACAAATTTACAATGTAAGAAATAAATATAGGAAAGAAAATAGAAAATAAGATTAAATAAAATATACTATCAATAATACGATACTCTTTTTTTGTTACAATAGAATAATTATTATCAATTTTTTTAAAAATTGAATTTTTAATTTTGTCTATTTTAAATTTTGTTTTATTAAAAAAATTTTCAAGTTCAATTAATTCAATCTGTTTTTTAGAATTATCAAATAATAAATTTGAATTAATACTTGTGCTTATTTCTTTGGCTTTTTTATTAAGAATTGTATCATCGTCAACAATCTTATTATACAATTCTAAAAGCTTGCTACTGTTTTCTAATTCATTTTGATAAAAACTATAATTTAAATTTAAATCGTGTTTTAAATTCTCAAATATATTTATTTCCATCTTAGACACTTCTTCATTTAGAAAATTAACCATCTCTTCAACATTATTTGTATATACATTTATTATTACATTTAAGTAGTTAAAGTCATCTTCAATAACTATAGCGATATTATCAAATTTTACATTTGTTATTTTGCTTATTTTTTTTTGGTAATCTTCAAGTTTTCTATTTAAGTATTTTGCATATTTATGCACTATTAAAGTAGTTAAACTTTTATTAGTAGTATATTCAGTAAAACTTTCAAGATAATCAGAATTTGTAAATATGAAGTCATACTTTTTAGTTTTCATCCTCATATCAGAAAATATATTTATAAAATTATAATTTATTAAATCTTTTTCATTTATTGAGATGGTTACTTTTAATATTTCAGTATTTCTATTTGAAATATAAAATATATAAACAGCAGAAATTATTAATAATATAATTATATAAAGAATATTTTTTTTTAATAATTGATATATTTTAAAATTATTCATAAATTAATTATTACAAAATGTGATTACAATAATGTATATAAAATTATATATAAATGATTAATACAAGAAATGAAATAATATTTCTGCTGCTTAACATTAAAGCTTTTTTAAGTTTTAAATTGAAAGCAATACTTTATTTTTTTATATATGGACATTTTGTTAGGAAAAGGGCAATTAATTATTATTATAGTCAGAATAATACGATAAAGATTCATTTAGGGGCAAACAAAAAAATTTCAAATTTTCTTAATTCTCAAATTTTAGGTAAAATACCTATAGATATTACTAAAAAATTACCATTTGAGAAAAATAGTGTTGATGTTATTTTTTCAACCCATGTTGTTGAACATATTCATCGAAGGGAATTAGATTTTTTTATTAGTGAATCTTTTAGGGTATTAAAAAAAAATGGAATGAATGTAATTTGCACACCTTCTATTAAAAAAATATTTGAAGCAGTATATCTAAATAAGAATGAAAATAAGAACGTATTATTTGCTAGACAAGATAAGTGGCATAATGATGGTGTAAAAACAGCATGTCATCAAATAAATTTATCAATGAGAAATTTTGGTCATAGGTTTTTAGTAGACCAAGAATACATGGATTGGCTAGCAAAAAAAAATAAATTTGAAAAATGTTATGTTGTACCAATAAGTAAAATACCAGATAAAGATATTAAAGATTATGTTGTTAATGATAAAAATGATGTTTGGGAAGCTGAAACAGACATATATGTTTTAATTAAAAATTAGTTTAAATAACTTAACCACTCTAAATCAAATTGTTTATTTTTTGAACTTTTTATAGCTTCTAGTAAATCTTTGTTGTTAAATTTTAATTCATCCTCATTACTAGAAACTGTTTTAACAACTGAGCATCTTTTATTGAGAGTTATGAAAGTTTTATTATCCATTTTATAATTTGAGTTTATAAAATAAACTATAGGAATTCCAGTCATTAGCCCATATCCAAAAGCAGTTGAACGATAATAAGTAAAAATGGCGCAATCATAATCTAAATAAATATTTTCAAATTTTTTATTAATCACTTTAACTGATTTATCAAATAAATTTTGCATCTCAGATATTCTGTCTGGATGACATTTATAATAAACATCAAATGAATTATTTTTAAGTAAATTTATTATTTTTATTTCCAATTGAATCGTAGAAAATAAATGATTATGAGTCTCGTTTAAATTAAATAGTGGAGATTTAGGATAACCCATAATTAATATTTTTTTAATTAATTTTTTTTCGTTTATTTTTTTTATTTTGTTAAAAATATCTAAATAAGGTGATTTTTCAAAAAAATGAAATTTTGGTAAAATTATTTGATTTTTATAACCTTTAAAAAAATTATCATAAGTTTGTTTGTAGCTTTTAGAAGATATAAAAATGTTGTTAGCGGCAAGTGAACCTTCATTATAAAAATCTGGCTTCATATTATAGCAAGCAGAATAACCATGATTAAAGCACGTTATTTTTAAATCTAAAGAAGATATTGCTGCAATAATATTTTTGATGGGAAGCCAACCACTAATTGTTCCTACAAATAAATCTTGGGATTTATATTTTTTGAAATATCTTCTAAAAGTTTGATACTTAACACCAGATACAATAATTAAATCCGTAATATTTTTGTTTATCAATTTTTGATCTTTATTTGATAAAAAACGAAATCTTTTAAAATTTTTTTCTAATAGTAATCTTATTTTTTTATTTAAATATCTTTCAAAATTTTTGTTGATAATTACATTATAAATATCAAATAAATCTATTTTAATTGGAAAATAGTTAAAAGAATTAAAATAGTATTTTGTTTCTATTTGATTAGAACCTACTAAATAAATCTTTTTAAGTTTTTTTGAATAAAATAAATGATATTTAATAAGATTATAATTTTTTTTTAATAAATATTTTATTTTTCTTATAATTGATATTTTCGGGAAATTGATTTTTAGTTTTGCTTCGCTATGTAAATTATTAAATTTAAAAAAAATTTGATTTCCAGAAGTTTTTACAAATTTTTTATTATTTATATAAGATTCATAGATATAATTTGACAATATTACAACTATGTCGAAATTTGCTATTCCAAAATAATATTCTTCTTTTTTATAATTTTTATTACAAAAAATATCTAAATAATCGTTTAATATTTGTTCGTGGATTTTCTTATATTCATTTCCGAAATACGTACTGGAGTAATTTTTTAACAATGTTTGAAGATCTTCTTTTTTAAGATCATCAAAGTTAGTATAATATTTTGACACTTTAATAGAAGTCCTTAAACCACTTGATGTATTTCTTTATTCCTAAATTTATGTTTATTTTAGGATGATATTTATAATCTTTTTTAATTTTTTTTATATCACTTAATGTTTTATAAACATCACCTTTTTGAAACTTAGTATTCTTAATTTTAGGTTTTTTATTAAGAACTTTACTAATATTATTTATATATTCTTTGATATTATTAGCTCTTCCTTTTCCAATGTTGTAAATTTCATGAAGATTTTTTCTTTTCTTTTTATTTAAAATTATTTTTATTATTGCATCTATTGCATCATCAATATAAGTAAAATCTCTATAATGGTTGCCGCTATTAAAAAGATGAATTATTTTATTTTTAATAATAGCTTCAGTAAATTTGTATAAGGCCATATCTTCTCTACCATAAGGTCCATAAACTGTAAAAAATCTCAAACCTGTACATTTTAACCCATAATTTTTTGAATAAGCATATGCTAAAATTTCATTAGATTTTTTTGTAGCTGCATAAATAGATTCTGGATTATCAGTATTATCTATTTCATTTTGTGGAAAAAAATTAGTATTACCATAAACTGAGCTTGAAGAGGCGTATATCAAATGTTTGATTTTATTTTCTTTTGAACAATGTAGAACATTAAAAAAACCTTTAACGTTTGTTTCAAAAAAATTTATAGGATTATCAAATGAATTTCTAACACCAGCTTCAGCTGCTAAATGGACAAATATTGAAAATTTATTTTTTTGAATATAGCTATTTAATCTTTCTTTATTATTAATATTAAGATTAGTAAAATAAAATTTTTTTTTTAATTTATTTAATTGTTTTAATCTTTTGACTTTAATATTTCTTTGATTAGTATTGTTGTTGAGGTTGTCAATACCGTAAACTTCATATTTATGCTCCAATAATAATCTATTAGCAAGATTGTATCCTATAAAACCTGTGACACCAGTTATTAATACTTTCATTTAATTAATTCTTTCAGAATTTGATCTATATTTTTTTCTGGTTTAAGGTTTATATAATCTTCTAATTTTTTAGTGCTTGGAAATCTTCTCTCCATATCTTCAAAGTTGTCATTGTAAACTTTTTTATAAGGAACATGAACTATTTTAGATGATGAATTTAATTTTTGAATAATTTTACTTGCAAGATTGTTTATTGATATTTCATGAGGTGAACCAATGTTGAATATTTGACCATATGCATCTTCATTTTTCATTAATTTTTCAATACATTTTATTACTTCAAAGACACAAGTGAAGTTTCTCTTTTGATTGCCATCACCATGCACATATAAATCTGTATTATTTGATGCTTTTTGTATAAAATTAGGGACAACCATCCCATAATTGCCTGATTGCCTAGGGCCAATGGTATTAAAGAATCTTAAAATTATTACATCTAGATTTTTTTCTATATTATGTGCTAAAGCTAAGAATTCTTCCATTAGTTTTGCTGTAGCATAACTCCATCTTGACTTAGTAGAAGATCCTATATATGAGCCATCACTCTCTAGCAGAGGAATCTTTGTTTGTTTTCCATAGATTTCAGACGTGGATGCATAAATTAATTTTTTTTTATGTTTAGAACAAAAATTTAGAACAATTTCTGTACCTTTAGTGTTATTGATTATAGAATTTAATGGATTTTCTATTATATTTTTTACACCAACTGATGCGGCTAAATGAAATACATAATCATTTTGAATTATCACTTCATTCATAATATTTTCATTTAATATAGAGTCTTCAATAAAGTGAAATTTATTATTTCCTTTTAAACTATTTAAATTTTCAATGTTACCTGTCGATAAATTATCTAATACAGTTACCGTAAAATTTTTTTTAACAAGATTTTCAGCTAAATGACTTCCAATAAAACCTGCGCCACCAGTTATCAGAACATTATTATTTTTCATAAAAATGTAAATCGTTCATTTTTAAAAATTCTTGAAATTTTTTGTCATAATTAATCACATAAGTACCTGTTTCTTTGTTATTTTTTGCAGTTTGCTTAATGTTAATTTGGTTTAACCAATCAATGTGTCTTGAAGTGTGACCATTTTTTAAACCCAAACCAAAAAAAAGTGATAATTTAGGCTCATTAAAGCTTATATTTCCCCCAGCATGAATAATTCTCTGATCAAAAACTACAGCATCTCCAGGGTTAAACTTTATTTTTACTAAATTTGATAATAATGAGAAATGAGGTAATTGTAAGTTCATTTTATTAAAGAATGTTCTAAATTTATTATAGATTTTGGTTTCAATTCTTTGGAAAACATTCTCTTTATAGTTAGTGTTTTTTAATAATAAAAGAGAAGAATTACTATCTTCATAAGAACTCAAATAGATAGCTACTCTAAGCACTCCATATTTAGCATCAGCTTCATTCCAAACATGACCATATGGAAAATTTCTTGCTGCTGAATCTCTATGAAATATTCCACCTTTTGAGTTTATTTGAACATCAGTGTGTGGTATGAAACAAATATTGTTATTTAAAAGAATTTTTTTAGCACCATCAATTATTTCTTTTTTCTTAAAAATATCCCAATAAAATTCTTCTTTAATAAGAATATTTGCATTTGAATGAGATGTCCTGTCTTTTAAGTCTTTATATTTAAGATCTTCAAATATTTTTTTTTTTAATTTTTTAATTTCAATCTCACTAAATACGTTTTGAAGATATATAAAATTATTTTTAAATAAATTATTATTTTTAGACATAAGTCACGAATTATATATTCTTATCAGTCTTTTATAATTATCACTTATATTATATTTTGCAAAAGATTTATAAGAGTTAATTGAATATTTATTATATATTTTTTTATTTTCCATAATTTTTTTTGTTTTAGACACAACTAAATTTATATTTCCAAATTCAATTAAATTACCATTATAATCATCAGAAATTATTTCGTTTACACCGATGATATCCCAACCAATTAATGGAAGCGAAAATTGCATAGCTTCCATAAGAACAATACCTGCAGACTCTCTATGTGATAAAAATAAAAATACATCAGAGGACTTATAAAAATTATAGATATCAGTTCTCATTCCTGGAAAAATAACATATTTTTTATATTTATTTACGATGTTATTAAAATAATCTTTATCCCTATAAGTTCCTAAAAAAATAAATTTTATATTTTTATTATGTAAATCTTTTGCAACTTTGCAAAAATCTTCAACTCCTTTATCTTTAGTAATTCTTCCAGCTGACAAAATTATTTTTTCATTATTTTGAATATTAAATTCATTATGAATAGTTTGATATTTATTTTTATCAATTTCTTCTACTCCATATCTGTTTATATAAATTAAATTATTATTAACTCCAAAAGATAAATTAGCTGTTTCTTTTGATGCATTGCTAACAGCTATAAGTTTATTTATTTTAGAAAAATCATAAATGTAATTTTTTGTATAATATCTCCAAAGTATTTTTTTCAAATTAAGAGATATAATTTCTTTCCAATAAAAACTCCTTAGAGGTGGATTAGATACAAATGCTCCATGCCAGTGGCATATAACTTGCCTATCTTTTGAAATATTTTTATCTATAAAAAGAAGCAAATGTGGAAAATGACAATTGATTATTGTAAAATTTCCCTCAGTAATAATTTTAGATAATGAATTTTTTAATCTTCTTATACTAGTGTATTTTCTAAAAATATTTTTGGGTGTTTCAGTTAGAAAATTAAAAAGTCTTACGTTTACTTTATTTTTTTTTAAGCTTTTAAAATATAAATCATTTGAGTTATATAAAACCAAATAAGGAATATTTACTGAATTTAAAAAAATACAAAGTCTTTGTAGATACGTAGCAGACCCCTCAAACCCACTTTCAGATCTCTTTTCTTTTAAAAATAATATTTTCATTAAATATGGATTACAGAATTACTTGAAAATGCGTATTTTAAATCAAATATGTATATATTTTTTTTATTGTAATTTTTAATCTTAGTAATGTTTAGTTTTTTAATATAATTATGTGGAACAGCAATAATAATTACCTCATAAAAATTTTTTTTTATATTATTCTTTATATTCAGATTATATTCTTTTTTAGCCTCAACTTTATTTACAAAACTATCATAGATATCAATTCTTTTAAAATACCTTAGCATATTTAAATATAGATCATAAACTTTGGTGTTTCTAATGTCAGAACAGTTTTCCTTAAACGTAAATCCCATTATTAAAGCATTTGTTTTTTTTATATTTAATTTTTTATTTTTGAGAATTTTAATAATTTGATACGCGTAATACTTTGGCATATTATCATTTGTCTGACGAACTGAATTTAATATTTTTGGATTAAAATTTACTTCCTTTGATGCATATATTAAATAATTAGTGTCCACACCTATACAATGACCTCCAACTAAACCCGGTCTATATTTATGATAATTCCACTTAGTTTCCGCCGCTGTTAAGGTGTCTAATAAATTTATATTTAACTTATTTAGTAATATTGAGAATTCATTGATTAAACCAATATTTACATCTCTTTGGACATTTTCTAGCATTTTAGATGCTTCAGCTACTTTAATATCTTTAACTTTATGAATACCTTTTTTTGTAATTTTAGAATAAATATAAAACAATTTATCTAAAGTTTTTTTGTTTGAACCAGAAATTATTTTTTTAATTTGATCAATTTTTTTCCCATATAATCCTGGATTAATTCTTTCCGGACTATATCCTATAAAAATATTTTTATTATAAATTAATCTATATTGAGTTTGTTTTTCAATTAATGGCACAAAAATATTATTGATTGTTCCTGGATAGAAGGATGACTCAAAAACAATAGTGTCATTTTCTTTTAAATATTTTGATAATTTTTTACAGAAATTAATAATATTAGAAAGATCTGGTTTTTTATTTTTATTTAACGGCGTAGGTAAGGCTATAATATATATATTACAATCAACTAAATGATTAAAATTATCTGTAAATTTTATTTTTTTTGAATTTAAAAAATCATTTTTTCTAATTTCATTATTTTTATCTTTATTTTTTTTTAGTAAAGCAATGTGTTTTTTATCAATATCATAACCAAAAGTATTAAAATGTTTACCTAATTTTAATGATAAAGGAAGACCTACATAACCTAAACCGATTAAACCTATATGTATACTCATTTAGTATCCTCAACTATTTGAACATAATTTTTGTCAGGATCTAAAAAAAAACATGTCTTTACAGGATCAAAATCTGATTTTAATGGTGGTGAAATAAATTTAATTTTATGCTTTTTTAATCTTTTATAGTACTTTTCGATGTTTCTAACAGTGAAACATATATGCATTTGTTTTAATTTTTTGAAAGAATTAGTTCTTGTTAAAATATTTTTTTTTTCATTAATAAACTGTATTAATTCAATATAAGTTGAACCTGGAATGTCAATTTTAACTACTTTAGCTTTTCTATTTTTTAGATTTATTAAATTATTAAAATAAACACCCTCTTCTATCAGCTCTTTCTGTATTTTAAGACCTAAAATATTTGAGTAAAAAAATTTAGATTTATTTATATTTTTTACTACAATACCAAAATGTCTAGCTTTTATAATCATTATTATATTCCTCCAAAGAGCCGTTAATTATTCTATAAATCCTGTCACATTTACTAAGATTATTGATATTATGACTTATGATTAAGGCTGTTTTACCTAAAGTTAGATTGTATAATTTTTCATAAATATTTTTTTCAGTTTGTTCATCTAAAGCACTTGTTGCTTCATCCAAAATAATAAAGTCTGAATTAAAATAAAAAAGTCTTGCTAATGCAATTCTTTGTTTTTGCCCACCTGATATTTTTAATCCTCTATCGCCTATTAACATATTGATATTTTCAAATCTATCTTCGACCAATTTATTTAAATTTGCAAATTTTATTGCTTCATCTACTTTTTTATTATTTATATCTTTATCTAATTGACCTAAAGCTATATTCTTCTTAAGCGTGTCATCAATTAGATAAATGTCCTGAGGTATAAATGAAACCATGGAATGCCACTCTTCTACTATATCTTCTAATTTTTCACCATTTATTAAAATTTTTCCTTCTGTAGGTTTTAACATCCCAAGTATCAAATCAATAAAAGTTGATTTTCCAACTCCAGATTTGCCAATAATTCCAATTTTTTCTCCAGAATTTATTCTAAAATTTATGTTTCTTAAGACGTAATTATCCTCTGTGCCATATTTAAATGACATTTTATTTATATTTAATTTTTTAAAAGATTTTAATGAATATTTTAATTCTATACCAAATTTTTGATTATGATTATAATCATTAAAATTTAAAATTGAATCATTATGTAATAAAGAAATAGAATTTCTAAACCTCCTTAAATTTGCTAAACTAGATATTATAATACTTGATGATGGTATAATTCTAATTGCAGCTACGCCATAAAGAGCAATTATTGATAAGTACTCCAGCGAACTAATTTTCAATATAACAGTAAAATACAATGCAGAAGATACTACTATAAATATTACAATGGTTTCTATAGAGTGTTTAGGTAAAATTTTTATAGTTTCCAATTTAAGTCTTACAGTATGAAATTTATTTTGATTAAATTTTAGTCTTTCTAAAAAAAAACTATTCAGTTTTAGTAATTTAATAATCTTAAATCCATTAACAGAATCTATTACAGTCTTTACTAGTGCCATAGAATATATATTATCCTCTTTCCCATATAAAATGAGTTTTTTTGAAAATATAAAATCAAAAATCACATAAAAAAAACCAATAGAAAGCAAAGAAAAAATAAGCATGGAAATATTGTATACACCTAGAAAAATAGCTATGGATATTAAAACCAGAACTTCGCTAAAAACAGTTAGTATGATTCTTAAGGTGCTTTGAAATGCCGCTGTCAATGTATCTAAAGAATAAATATATTCAGAAGTATTTTTATTTAAATATTTAGCATATGAAAAGGATTGAAAATTTGTTAGAAGTCTTATTCTCAAATCTCTTACAGCCTCTTGAGAAAAATTGAATATTCTTCTTTTTATAAAAACTGATAATAAAGCTTTTGCTATAAATGCTGCAAGTATGCAGATGCTAATGATGATTAATATTTCATCTTTAGATAAATCAAATGGATCAATAATATAATTATAATTTGCATAAAATTTATCATAATCAATAATAATATTTAGATATGGATATATTATTCCCAAACTTAAAACTTCAAAGATTGAAACAAAAAAAAATAATAGTACCATAATTGGTATTTTTTTTTTATTTCTGCCAAGTAAAAAAAATATTTGTTTAATATAGGTCATTTAAATTAAGTTTTTAAATTATATTTATCCAATTATCATTATAAGATAAATTTTTATCATCAATTACTAGGTCAAATTCTGGTTTTCCTAATATTAAATCGTTATATTTAAGATTCCATCCATCTAATTGTGTTTTAGTTTTTGAATATCCATATTCATAAACTTTTTTAATATCACCATTAAATTTACCCATATATCTCGCGGTAAAAATGATTATATAATGACCATCTTCAAAAAGCTTATTTACTTTACTTATTGCTTTAACATTAGGAATTGCTTTGTCATAATCACCATAAGTATTATTGCAAAGTGTACCATCTAAATCAAAACATAATTTCATTTAAATTTTGATGTTTAATTTTTAATATGTGCCCTAAGTTTTTTTGCTATAGGAATCTCTTCATCAATAATGTTACCGACTTGTTCAACTCCAATACATTTTTCAACAAGTCTAATTGACCCAACTAATTCCCTTAATCCTCTTGGCTCCAAAGATGCGGACTGATCTGAACCATACATAGATCTGTCTAAGGTAATATGTCTTTCTAAAGATGTGATACCTAGAGCAGCTGCTGCAACAGAAACGGCAACACCGGTTTCGTGTCCGCTATAACCTACATTACATTTATATTTTTGTTTTAATGCTTCTATAGTTTTTAGGTTTGCATCCTCTGGTTTCATTGGATAAGTAGAAACACAGTGCATTAATTCAAAAGAGCATTTTGCATTTCTAAATATTTCTACAGCGTTATTAATATTTTCTACTGTAGACATTCCTGTAGAAATATATGTATGTAATTTTCTATTTGCGACTTGCTTTAAAAAATCTTCATCAACTATCATTGCTGATGCAACTTTATTATATTTCAAATTAAATTGATCCAAGAATTTCAAACTTTCAACGTCCCAAGCTGATGCAAACCACTGAATATTATTTTTTTTACAATAATCATCAATTTCTTTATAATCAGAAAAAGAAAACTCTAAACCTTCTTTTTGTTCTCTTTGAGTAGTGCCCCAAGGACTTTCTCGATGCTGATCTAATATATCTTTTGAATAAACTTTGCTAATAGTTCTCTTTTGAAATTTAACTACGTCTGCACCAGCCTCTTTTGCAATATCAATAAGTTCTTTTGCTATATTAATGTCACCGTTATGATTGATACCAACTTCACAAATAATTTTAATTTTCATAAATGTTTTACCTTACCAAGCAGTTCTTCCACCATCTACTGAGATTATAGATCCATTAACATACGTTGAAAGATTTGATAATAAAAAAATTAACATATTTCCTACCTCTTCTTTTTTTGCTAGGCGGCCCATAGGTATTAAATTTGATACTTTTTTTAAAAATTTTTTATCTTGATTATTTTGTACTCCACCAGGTGCAATTGCATTACATCTAACGTTTTTATTTGCCCAATATGTTGAAGTATATTTTGTTAATCCTATTATTCCAAATTTAATCAATGAATAGGTTACTGGTTTAACATTTCTATTCTTTCCATTAACAATATAGATACTTTGATTAGGTGCTATTAAACCCAAATCTGAAGATATATTTATTATATTGCCTTTTTTGCGTTTTGAAAAATATTTTCCAAAAACTTTAGTGCATATTAATGCTCCTTTTAATCCAACAGAAATTTCTTTATCAAATTGATTTATAGAGAAGTTTTCTAAAGAATAATCTTTATTGATTACTGAATCAGCACTTGGATTAATAGCGGCGTTATTTACTAAACTGTCAATTTTTGAATATTTTTTAATAATATCTTTAAAAGTTAAATTAATATCATCTTCATTAGTAATATCAACACAGTAGGATTTTATATCTCTAGAATATTTTTTTGACAATTTTTTTGATAATTTTGATCCAGCCTTAAGATTTTTATCTATAATTATAGGAGTTCCTCCGTAGTTGCATATTAAATCAGAAAAATGCTTTCCCAAAAAACCTGCCCCTCCAGTTAAAATAATTATCTCACCATTTAAATTCATCGTTTTAAGCCGTTTGCCCACCATCAATTATTATATTAGCACCAGTTGTAAATGAAGAAATATCAGAAGATAAAAATAATACCATATCGGATATATGTTTAGTTGAGCCAAACATCTTAAGAGGCACATTATTTTTAATATATTTGGTTACTTTGGATTTATTTTTTTTTAATTTTTTTTCCCACGTACCACCTTTAAAAAAAATATTTCCTGGAGATATTGCATTAATTCTAATACCATCAATAGATAAAATTCTTGATTGATTTTTAACAAAAGATATCAGTGCAGACTTTGCAACTGAATAATCTATTGGGGCACCTAAAGAGGATACGCCACAAATTGATGATATACAGACTATTGATGGAGATGAGGAATTTTTAAGTAATTTTCTAAAATGATATATTGTATTTATAGCAGATAAAAGATTAACATTAATTGAACTTTGCCAATTTTTTATATCCTCTTCACCAATTGTGTTTTGAGGAGTGCTATTACCAAGGTTGCATACCAAAATATCAAGATGTTCAGTTTTACTATTTATTAGTTTAAACAATTTATTTATCCCTAATTCTTTAGATAAATCTGCTTGGCAAGTTATAAGATTAGAATTATTGATATATTTTTTAGCAGTGATTAAGTTCTTATTTGATCTTGAATTTATAAAAACTTCATTGCCTAACTTACTAAAATCTTTGGCAATTTCAAGACCAATGCCTTTTGAAGAGCCAGTTATAAGAACTTTTTTATTTTTGAGATTTAGTTTCATTAATTATATTTTCAACAAAGATTTTATTTTTTAGCAATATATCAAGATGCTCATTATTTTTACTTCTAGCCGTTTGTAAGATCAAATTACCATTATAATTTATTTTATTTAAGAATGAAAAAAAATCATAAAATAAAAAGTCTCCTTTACCGAGATTTACACTATGTGAATTAAATTTTCTATCTTTTATATGAATATTATCTATATATTCATAATAACTTTCCATTTCTTTTTTAAAATTATAACCCAAATTTGCACTGTTTCCAGTATCATAATTAATACCAAATTTTGACTTATCAAAATTTTTTATAAATGATAAAGTATGAGATGGTGAAAAATCTGTCTCAAATAAAATTTTTGAACCACTAGGTATTTTATTAGAAATTAAATTTATTCTATCTATTAGTTCTGCCTCATCAATTTGATTTTTTATTGAACTAAAATCTACAATAGGTAGTACAATATATTTTATACCCAAATATTGAGAATTTTCTAAAAGCTTAATTACATAATCTAGTGAATTTATTTTATTATCTTTCTTATTAAAAATTGGATTTTCCATAAAAAAGTCACATGTAACACTATCAAGATGTATTGAATATTTGACTTGATAATCTTTAATTTCTTTCAATCCATTATCAAAAAAAATCGGATTTTCATCAATATTATATGTATCAATAGTCCACTCAATTAGAAAAAAATTATTTTTACGAGCAATTTCAAATTCATTTTTCCAATTTGCAAAAGGAAATGTCTGAAGTCTATCTCTCTCAATAGGAGAGAGCCTCCCTTGCATAAACCCTATATTCACTCAACAATACCCCTTACTGTCCACCCTCCATCAACGGTAATATTTTGACCTGTTATAAAACTAGCTGAACTAGAGATTAAAAAAATAGCAGGATCTGCTATCTCCTTTACAGTTCCCCATCTTTTAAGTAAATTTTGTTTTAAAATAGTTTTTCTTCTATTAGGATTTTTATAACTTTTTAAAGTCATACCAGATTTAATATATCCTGCAGATATAGAATTTACCCTTATTTTCTTATATGACAAATCTTCAGATAAAGATCGAGTTAAAGCATTTAAACCTGCTTTTGATACCGAATACGATGGATTATTAGGAAAGGCTAAATCTGCATAAATTGAAGATATATTTAGAATTGAACCATTATTTTCAATTTTTTTATAGATATTTGATATGAAAAAATAAAACTTTAGCAAATTTATATCTAAAGTTTTGTTAAACATATTTTTTTGCTGAAGTTTATTATTTGATGGAAGAGTTATAGCTATACAGTTTATTATTGAATTAATTGTTAAATGTGCCTGAATAATTTTACTAATTACTTTTTTAATTTCATTCTCATTTTCAAAATTACATCTATAAAAATCAAAATTATCTTTAAGATTTGGCTTGGATCTTGATATTATAATCACATTTGCTTTTAATTTTAAAAGATTTTTTGAAATTTCCAAACCAATTCCTCTTGACCCCCCTAAAATAATAATATTTTTATTTCTAAATTCTTTCATTTGTTGATTAAGGTTTTATAAGTTTTAAATATTGGAAATTTTTAGATTTTAAAATTGATCTTGTTAAATTTAATTCTTCATTAGAATCAATCTGTAATAAACAGATATAGTTCATTAAGTAGCTTGTAATTTTTTTTCCAAATCTATTATTGTATTTTAAATAAGTATTTTTATTAGAAATATATATTGATCCATTTTCAACTATATTGCTATAATCAATTTGTCTTCTTTTTCTTCTAAATGGATTATAATTTACAGGTTTTAAATTATTTTGTATTTTGGAGTTCCAAATACAAGGATGCAGACTTACACCAGAAAATAATGAGTCGCATTTATCTTTTTGAAATTTAATAATTGCATTATCGATATCATTCGAAGCTCTTATGGGAGAAGTTGGTTGAAGAAATATAACATAATCCAATCTTTTTTTTAGATTTTCAGTTATAAATTTTATAGCGTGAGTAACTGCAAAATCAGGCATAGTAACATCATCAGATATATTATTTGGTCTTAGAATAACGTTTGCACCATATTTTTTTGCTATTTTTGATATTTTTTTTCCATCAGTAGAAACATAAACATCGTCTACTAGTTTCGATTTTATTGCAGCAGCAATACTATATGATATTAAAGGATGTTTATTAATTAGAACAATATTCTTATTAATAATTCCTTTAGACCCCGCTCTAGCTGGTATTATTACTGTATATTTTTTGTCTTTATACATTACATTATTGTTTAAAATATGTGATCAGATATACCACCGTCAAAATTGATCGTCACACCATTTAAATATTTAATTTTATTTTCAATTAACAATTTAATAAAATTTCCAATTTCATCTGGATTTGCAGCGTATTTCATTGGAAGTGTTTTTTCAAAATCATTCATTTTAGTTTTTACAAGATTTTTTAAACGAAGAGTTTTTATTGGACCAGGGGCTATATTTACACAACTTATTTTTTTATAGCTCATTAACTTACTATATGTTTTCAAAATACTTGAAAATCCTAACCTATAAGAATTTGATAAAGTTAATTTGTTTTCAGGATTTTTAATTGTATGAGAAGAAATTAAAAAAACATATCCATTATTTTTTATTTTTATATTTTGTAACATTAATACAAAGCTTAAAAATAATTGATTATGATATTGTAACCATTTATCTTCAGTTATATCAAAAAAATTAATAGCTGGCGGTCCACCAGTATTTAGAACTAAAATATCTGAATAATTATTTTTATTAATAAATTTTTTAACAGATAATAAATTTGATGTATCCAACTCTTTTGATGATGGTAAAACTAAATTTAATTTTAGATCGTTTAATGATTTTGCTATTGATTTTCCTATACCTTTGGAAGATCCTAAAATAATCGCTTTTTTCATTTCATTTTTTCTAAATTTTTTTCAGGTTTAATGTCATCAATTTTAATTTTTTGATATTTTCCTAAAGATTGTTTTAATTTATCTATATCAAATATCAGTTTATTTAAATTATTTACGTCAATAGCATATTTTTCGTCGACGTGCTCATGATACTTTTTCCCTTTTATATAAAACATCAGAACACTAGGCTGAAACATAAGAGATAAAAAAATGGATCTGTAATCTTCACAATGATTCCCAAAACCTATTTGTGTTTTGAATTTTTCCCTCATAAAAGGAATTGAGTTTAGATTAACTTTACTAATTTTATCACTTAAAGTAGTATGCAATAAAATAATTTTTTTTTTATTTTTATTTGATTTAAAATAATTAAACAACTTTATAAGTTTGCTCGTATTTGTCATGCCTGTAGATATGATAATTTTTTTTGCTTTAGAATTTAATAATTTTTTTACTAATTCATAATCTTGCAGATCATTTTCAATCACTTTATAAAAAGAAACTTTTAATTTTTCAAAAAAATCAATTTCATAAATATCCTTAATCGCAATTCCAAACTCTTTTTTGTATTTACTTGCAAGTTCAGAAGCTTTAAAATAAAAATTTTTATCAAGTTTGTATTCTGGAAATTTTAAATAGAAATTTGGATCTCTTATTTGAAAAGTAAAACCATTGATGTTTGTTTTAATTGCTTTGTTTAAAAGATAATTAGCATAAGAAGTTTCTCCCATGTGATTAAGACCAATTTCTGAATATATTTTCATTAAATTAATCCTCTATTATTATAAATATTAAACATTTATAAAAGTTTTTCTTCAATTCCGTAACAGATTTTATGAAGAATTGACATATGGCATTCTTGAATTATAGATGTTTTATTTGAGTCTATTAAAATATACTTGTCAGAAATATTCTTAAGATCTCCTCCAGTTTTGCCAATTAAAGATATTGTTATAATTCCTTTTTCTTTTGCTTTCATACAAGCATTAACTAAATTTATTGTCGAGCCTTTTTTTATATCCCCTCCACTGGTAGATAAAAATATTGCAACATCTCCTTTTTTACCATGTGTTTCAATTTTTCGTTCAAGAAAAGTACTGTAAGAAAAATCATTTGACCAAGCCGTAATTTCTGCGGAACTACTAGATAATTCAATTGCTTTAATTGGTTTTCTATTTTTATCTATGAAAGTACATACGAGTTCTCCTACAAAATGAGAACCATCTGAACATGATCCACCATTACCAGAAACTAATATTTGAGAGTCAGATTTATATGCTTTATAGATATCTTCTATAATATCGAGAATTATAGAGTTGTGTTTCTTTAAATTTTCGATTTTTTTACCAACTTCATCAAAGTAGTCCATTTTAATATTTCATAATTTAGTTAATAGGAATTGTAAATTCTGGTCCAGAATTAATAGATTTTGGCCATCTTGAGGTTATTGTTTTAAGCTTTGTATAAAATTTAATCCCTTCAGTACCATGCATTGAATGATCACCAAAAAGTGATTGCTTCCAACCTCCAAAGCTATGAAATGCCATGGGAACTGGAATTGGAACATTAACTCCAACCATTCCAATTTTGGAATGAGTTGTAAAATGTCTCGATATTTCACCATCTGATGTATATATACTACTACCATTTCCATATTTGTGATTATTTACAAGACTTAGAGCCTCATCATAATTCTTAACTCTCACAACACAGAGTACTGGTCCAAAAATTTCTTCCTGATAAATTTTCATATTCTCGGTAACGTTATCAAATAAAGTTGGCCCTACAAAATATCCATTTTCATAACCTTGAATATTATAATTTCTCCCATCTTCAACAAGTGTTGCACCCTCTTTAATCCCTATTGAAATATATTCTTCAATTTTCTTTTTGTGATCTTTCGATATAACAGGTCCCATATTAGAATCAGCATCTGTCCATGGAGCTACCTTAAGTTTTTGTGATTCAATATGAATTTTTTTAACTAATTCATCAGCAATATCGCCTACAGCAACTGCAACTGATACAGCCATACATCGCTCACCAGCAGAGCCGTAACCAGCTCCTATAATTCCATCAACCGCTTGATTTAAATTAGCATCAGGCATTACTACTAAGTGATTCTTTGCGCCACCTAAAGCTTGAACTCTCTTTCCATTTTTTGCTGATTTTTCATAAATGTATTTTGCTACCGGTGTTGATCCAACAAAGCTTACAGAATGAATTTGATTAGAATTTAAAATTAAATTAACTACTTCTTTATCGCCATGTAAAACATTAAACACTCCGTCTGGAAGTCCTGCTTCAGAAAATAATTCTGCAAGTTTTACTGAGCATGAAGGATCTTTTTCAGAAGGTTTTAAAATAAATGAATTTCCACATGCAATAGCTATGGGATACATCCACATTGGAACCATTGCTGGAAAATTGAATGGTGTAATTCCTGCGCATATTCCCAATGGCTGTCTTATAGACCAAGAATCAATATTCGTTCCTACATTTTGAGAAAATTCACC
>CESW01148986.1_pt1 | contig 40818 bp, 41 predicted proteins | sample 531171 | NCBI WGS metagenome assembly CESW01 (sample SAMEA2621859, study PRJEB7988) | marine metagenome | biome: marine biome (ENVO:00000447); feature: surface water layer (ENVO:00002042); material: "saline water (ENVO:00002010), including plankton (ENVO:xxxxxxxx)" | depth 5 m
TTATTATTTTTTATACAAGATTTTATGACTATTGGGATTAGCCTATTGAAATCTTGATTTGGTCCAAATATCAAATAAGGCCTTAAAATAACACATGGAAAATTTATTTCTAAATTTTTTTTAATTAGATATCTAGTTGCTAGTAGTTTAGCAATTCCATATGTTGATCCAAGTTTTTTTATGTTAATTTTTAAATTTTCTTTTTGTGGAGATTTAGATGCTCCATATTCAACTGAGCTACCTATTTGAATAAACAATTTCAGTCTTTTACTATTTAAAAAATAATCTACTAAATTTTTACATCCAATATAGTGACTATTGAAGGTTTTTTTTCTTTCTTTATGATTAACATAGCCGCCAAAGTTTACAACATAATCATAATCTAATTTTATTTTTTTTAATTGATTAATATTTATTATATTTACAAATAAATACTTAACATCTTGTAGAAACCTAATTTTTTTCGGCTTATGTGTTGATATGCTCGTTACATCCCAATTTTTTTTTATACATTTTTTTGCCAAATGAAACCCAAGAAAACCTGTTCCACCAATAATTAAAATTTTTTTTTTCAAATTGATATTATTTTTTTAAAATTTCTTCTAAACGGTCTTTATCTCTTTTTGTATCCATGCATTGCCAAAAACCATCGTGCTTGAAAGCCATGAGTTGTCCTTTTTTTGCAATATTTTCAAGTGGCTCTTTTTCAAGAAATGTTGCGTCATTCTTAATATAGTTTAAAAATTTTGGTTCCATTACAAAAAAACCCCCATTTATCCATCCTTCATCCATTCTGCCTTTTTCTTTAAAATTTTTTACTTTATTACCCTTTATTTTGATGGCACCAAATCTTGCAGGAGGCCTCACAGCTGTTAAGGTTACAAGTTTATTATTTTTTTTATGAAAACTTTGCAATTTTTTTAAATTAATATCTGATACCCCATCACCATAAGTCATGAAAAAGGTTTCATTTCCAATAAATTTTTTAAGTTTTTTTAATCTACCCCCTGTCATAGTTTTAAGACCAGTATTGATTAAATTTATTTTCCACTTATATTTTTTATTCTTAAAATAATCTTTAATTACTTTTCCCTTATATCCTAAAGCTATATAAAAATTGTCAAAGCCATAGCTTGCGTAATGTTCCATAATATAAATAAGAATTGGCTTATTTTTTATTTTAATCATAGGTTTTGGTATTGTTTTTGTATACTCTGATATTCTAGATCCATAACCACCTGCCAATATAACTATTTTCATATTACTTTTTGTTCATGTACATTAATATTTGATCTTTAGTTAATATTTTTTTTTTTTTTGTTGAATAATAAGTCCTATACCACTCTCCTACCAATTTTATAGTCTCGAATAGTTTTAATTTGTTATTCCAGTTCAAAATTTTTTGTGCTTTTATACTATTCAATTGAAGTAGAGTTGATTCATTAAATGAAGCTTGTTTTGTAACTTTCCAACTAGCTTTTTTCCAATATTTTTTAATACCCTTTATAAATTTTAGTACTGTGAAATTTTTAATTCTATTATTACTGAAATTAAAGGATTGGCCGTTGATTTTTTTGTCACTATCTAATTTTTGAGCTAAATATAAATAACCAGATAATGCCTCCAAAACATGTTGCCAAGGACGAGTCGAATTTGGATTTCGTATATTTACTTTTTTATTTCTGGACCAGCACTTAACACAATCGGGAATTAAACGATTTTCTGACCAATCTCCTCCACCAACCACATTACCTGCCCTGGCTGTAGCAATTCTTAAAAAATTTTTTTTATCTTTTATATACGACTTATAAAAAGAATTTATTATTAATTCTGCTGAGGCTTTGGAAGCGCTATAGAAATCATCACCTCCTAATTCATCATTTTCTTTATAACCTCTTTTAACCTCTATATTTTTATAACATTTATCACTTGTGATTAGCACTACTGTACATTTTTTTTTTATATCTTTTAGAGCCAACAAAAGATTTAAAGTTCCAAGGGTATTTGTTTCTAAAGTTTTTATTGGATATTTGTATGAAGTTGAAACAATTGCTTGAGCTGCTAAATGAAATACAATATCTGGTTTAAATTTTTTAATATGTGTTTTTAAAAAATTTATGTTTCTTATATCACCTCTTATATCAATAACACTTAAGTCTTTTTTTAATATCTTGAAGTGATTCTCATTATTTGAATTTAAAGATATGCCCATTACTTTTGAGCCTAATATGTTTAACCATGCTACAAGCCATGAGCCTTTGAACCCAGTGTGGCCTGTTACAAGTATCTTTTTATTCTTAAAGAAATTATAATTCATAATTGTATATTTAAATTGTATTTATCATTGGTAACATAAAAAATTTTGTTAGTTTATAAATTTAGATTTTCAATAAAAAAATTTGCCTGTTTTAATTTATTGAGTTTTTTTTGTTTATTTTCTAAAATAATTATTATCTCTTCAATAAATTTTAATGAAATTTTTGTTTTATTGTAAATATATTTTAAAATATCCACTCTTTCATATATAGTTAATACCACCATATAATTTATTAAGTCATCTAAATTAATTTCATTGCTTAGAAATTTTTTAATTATAATTTCCTCATTTTTTAAAAACAAAGCATCTGTAATTTGAGGTTGTCCACGAAAACTAAAGCTTTCTTTTTCCCAACGAATCATTGTTACAAAGTCAATAAAGATAAAATCTTTTTTTTCTAAATACTCTCTTACTTCATTAAATAAAGGTTGGCCTTCTCTTAGTTGATTAAATGAACATTCAACTTCAAGTCCATGTAAATTCAGCAAAGTGTCATTTGACCCTTTCAATATATCTAATTCTGAGCCTTCAGTATCAATTTTAATAAAATCAGGTTGTGAAAATTTTTTAATTTCAGTGTCAAGACTTTTAGAAACAAATACTTCTTCTGAGATTATTTTAAACCTATCAGAATTAGAAAATTTAATTAAGTGATTAAAATTGGGTTTATAGAATGAAGAACAAGTTGCTTTTTTTGTAGAATAAAATTTTACTTCCTTGTTATCTTCACTGTTTAAAACTGACTCTATTACATTTAATCCTTTATTTTTTAATCTTTGTGCACTCTGTTTATGAGGCTCAACTAAAATTATATTACTTTTCTTTGAAATTATATTCCACTTTTCATTCACTCCGTCTGCTGCACCAATATCTAATAAAGTAAAATTTTTTTTTAAATTACTCTCTAACAAATAACTTATTTTTTTTAAATAATTTTTAAAATAAAATTTATAAATTAGTTTTACAAAATATATAAAATATTTTTCCATCTTTTTAATTCATTATCTAAAAAATAATATTTTTTAAACGTATTGATTATTTTTGTTTTTTTAAAATTAATGTCTAATAATTTATTAAAATCTTTTACACTTTTAAATTTAAATTGATAGTTTAAATGTTTTATCGGTGATAAATCAAATCCAAATGGGTCATCATAAACAAAAACTTTTTTTCCAAAGAATAAATATTCTAAAATACCAGCTGTTGATCCAGGTGAAATTATTAGTGATGTTTTTTCAAAAAAATATTCATTATTTTTATTTGTTAAAGTAATATTTTTAATATTATAATAATTTAAATCATGAGGGTGAGGTTTAAAAAAAATCTTATTTGATTTATTTAAATTTGAATTTGAAACTATTTTAAATATTTTATAATTATTTTTTGAATTATAATCACCAATTATTAAAACTATTCCTTTTTTTCTAGATATAATTTTATTTTTTATATTTAAAAGATAATTAAACCATAGGCTTTCTACTTTAAGTAGTTCTATATTCTTTTTTTTGTACTGATTTTTCAATAATTTGTAACCCTCTGAACTTGAAACTAATATTTTTGAAGGAGATGCATATTTTTTTTTTGATAAATCAAAGTTATATAAATGCCAATAATTAATACTAGTAGGAGTATATCCAATTATTTTACCGTGATTATAATTCTTCCAAGATGTAATCATGGCTTTTTCCCAGCCTTGATTTTCCATTAAAAAAATACCAATTTTTTTTTTTGATGTCTTTGATAAATAGTTTTCAAAAACTTCAATCCAAATTAAATTTTCTATAAAAATTGAGCCATTAAATGATAAGTCATAATCCTTAGATAGAATATGAAATAAAGATAACTCATAATCTTTTAATTTTGTGAAAATTAATTTTTTAATAAAAAAAAATTTAAATGAATAAAATAAAAATTTATACAATATTAATATTTTATTTTTTAATTTTAAATTTCCATTAAGAATAGAGTATTTATTTTGTACTGAATTATATTTCAGATTATTTTTATTAGGTACAAAAATATATTGATTATCTAATATAAACCTTTTTTCCAAAATATTTTCTAAATTTCCAAATTGATTAAAATTTATTTTATTTTTTTTTAAATTTTTAAAATGTGCAAAATAAGAAAAAATAATTAAATTTGAGTTCTTATCTCTAAATTTGTTTTTTCTTAACTCTAAAAATATTTTAAATATTAGTTTTAAGAAATGATAAATAAATCTAAATAAAAAAAAATTGCTTAAAAATAATTTTATTGTTTTTTTTGGTTTTCCAGAACTTATAAATTCATAAAAAATTCTTTTATTTTTATTTTCAAGATATGATGTAATAATTTTTTTTTCTATCGGAACATTATAAAAAATAATTTTTTCAAATCTATTATCGTTTATTATTTTTCTTATTGCTAGAAAAACTATTGATTTAAATATATTGTCTGATTTCAAATTACTCTTTTCTTTTAATAATGACATTTCCCATAAATTATGATTTTTCTGTGTTTCGTATAATTTAGAAAGATTTTGATTATTGAATTTTTTATTTTCTAAGTTTTTACAAAATATTAAAAATTCATTTTTTAAAAATTTTGAATTATTTTCTATGTAATTTTTAAGATCAATTTTTAAATTTTTTGAATGATAAAATAACTTGATTACTATTTTATTTGAATTCATTCTTAATGTTTTTTCATCCTAAGTAGATTTCGATCAATTATTTAAGAAAAATCATTTCTTACTTATTAAAATCTTTTGAAACCAATGTGCTAGAATATGATTTACAATTAAATGACTATCTTCCACCGGTCCATAGTCTCCTTTAGCACTTTTTATTAACAAATAATCATTAGAAATTTTCTTTAATCTGCCACCATCAAATCCAAGTAATGAAAAAATTGTACCACCCTTTTTTTTTATCCAATTAGCTGCTAAAATTAGATTTTTTGAATTACCTGATGCTGAAATTAAAATTGCAATATCACCTTTTTTAAAATGTATTTTTAATTGATTTAAAAATACATTTTCATAACCTGTATCATTAGAAATAGCAGTTAACACTGGTGAATTATCAGTAAGTGAAAGAAATTTAAACGGTTTATTTGTTTTTGTTTTTTTTATTATATCAAAACCCAAGTCATTTGCCATTGATGATGCAGTTGATGCTGAACCTCCATTTCCAATAACAAATATAGTATTTTTATTTCTTCTTGCAGTTAATAACATTTTACTTAGTTTTTTTAATTTACTAAAATCGATTGATAGCAATAAGTTATTTAAGTAATCTATATAAGATTTTGAAAAATGTTCTAAAGATTTGCTAGAGTTAGCTAATTTATTAATATTTTTTTTTGGAAATTTTTTTATCATTTTTATATATATTATCTATCATACTCATTACTTCCAGTGCTTCTTTACTTGTTCCCTTAATAACACCTTTTTTGTTATTTGCGATTAGTATTCTTGAAAATTCCTCTATTTCTTTTTTCCATGAGTTGTCTTTTTTATAATATATTTTTTTTTTGGTTATTTTATTTTTAAATTTGTTACTTTTCACTTTAATTATGGTTAAACTTTCTGAACCGTAAGATTTTGTTCCTGAAAGTATTCCATTCAATTCAATCGACCCTTTTTGTAAAGAAATTTCAATTCTAAATTTATGCTCCCATTGAACTGCAGTTGAATGAATTGATGCTAATACACCTTTAGAATTTTTAAAAATTGCAAATACATCGTCCTCAATATCATATTTCCAATATCTATTTGATATAAAGCTTTTGAAATTACTAAAAGGACCACAAAAATAATTTATCATATCTAACATATGTATTCCTTGGTCTAAAAGTATACCGCCACCGGCAAATCTTTTTTTAGATCTCCACTCACCTTTATTATATGTAACAATCTTACTTTTTCCATATAGACCACGTATATTTAATATTTCACCCAAGGTTTTATTATCAATTATATTTTTTGCCTGTTCTATTGACCCATGGTAACGATGGTTAAAACCATACATTAATTTACCTTTGGAATTTTTTTCAATTTTAATAATTTTTTTTATATCACCTATATTTCTACCCGGTGGTTTTTCACAAAAAACAGATATATTTTTTTTTAAGAAATCCGAAGTCACTTTTGGTGCGAGATAATTTGGTAATGTTACAAACACACAATCAAGGTCTAGCTTTAAGATACTTTTATAATTTTTATAATAACAAATGTTATTTTTTTTTGCATCCTTCCTAAAGGTAATATCGCTCACAGCAATAATTTTATAATTATTATTTTTTTCTATAAAATATTTCCTTCTTTTTCCAACTACACCCATACCAATTATTGCTGTTTTGAGTTTGATCATTTGAACAAACCTATATTTGCAAAAGTTATTTTATTTCTAATATTTGAAAATTTACTTGCATAACCAGAATAATAAAATTTATTCACGTTAAATTTTTTCATTTTTAATTTAATAAAATTTTCTAAATAATTTTTTTTAAGCAAAAAGTAATTAATTCTAAATTTTTTATCTCTTTTCTCAAAATCTAGATCTAAAAATAAGTTTTTCTTATTGTTAGTTTTTAATTCTACTCTATGATCAAATATTACTACTCTTTTTGACACTTTTGATGCATTAAGCAATATTCTATCCCAATTTGGGTTTAAATGTAAAATACCAAATATTATTACGACATCAAATTTTTTTTTAAAAAATTTATGATAATCTTTTTTTGTAAACCAATAAAACTTACCATTAGAAAAATTCGATTTAGCGAGATCAATCATTTGTTTATTAAAATCAATACCTGTATATTTTATTTTTTTAAATTTTTTATTTAAAATTTTGTATAACCCACCTTGTCCACAACCAATATCTAAAACACTGTCATTATTTTTTATAAACCTGGATATAAGATATTTTTCTCCTTTATAAAGTTGGTTAAACTTGGCTCTAGTATCTCCGATATGTTTAAGAATAGATTTTGATCCCCAGGTATTATCTAATCTCATATTATTTTATGTATTTATATTTTTGATAAACCTTGTCTATTTTCATATGTTTGATTACAACCTTAAGATCTCTAGGACTATCTACGGAAAAATACGGTCTAAACGGATATCTTGCAATGAATTGTCCTCCTCCATTATCACAAATTCTGTTTGAGTCGCACGCCTCAACTTTTTCTAAAAATGATTCTTTTGTTTCATTAAACTTTTTTAAAAAACTCCATTTAAAAGCAAATATCCCCCCGACTCTTTTTGCCTTAATTTTTTTACTAAATTTTTTACAATAAGGAACTGGTGCCCTTGAAGTATACAAAACTTGTCCATCTAAATCATGAATTATTTTTACAATATCTTTATTCATAAATTGTTTTTTATGGATTATATCCATTGCCAAAACTGAACCTAGTGCTCTTTTTTTTTGATAAATAGACTCAATTGTTTTTTTAATCATATCTGAAGTTAGCATTGGCTCATCTCCTTGAACACAAACTATTACATCATTATTTTTTAATTTAAATTTAATTTTATTTGCTGCTTCATGCACTCTATCTAAACATCGAGTATGTTTATTTGAGGTCATAATACAGGGTATTTTTCTTAATTTACAAAATTCGAATATTTCTTTGTCACAAGTAGCTACAATTAACTTTGTCCAAGATTTAAAAAATTTAGATCTGAAATAAACATGTTCTAACATTGTAAAGTTAATAATTTTTTTTAATGGCTTTCCAGGAAATCTTGAAGCTTTCATTCGGACAGGAATTATGCCAATAATTTTATTTTTTGAATCTATAAAGTTTTGCAATTTTTTCATTTTTTTTTCCTAAATTTTTTGACTCAATTTTTTTATGTAAATTAATTTTTTTTTTATTTTCATTAGATACATAAAATGCATTTAATAATAATATTGTCTTAAAACAATCTTCTCTTGTGATAACAAATTTTTTATTATTTGAAATACTTTTATAAATCTGATTATAAAACTCATAGTGACCAAAACCATATGCATCTGGTATTTTTTCACTAAATTTTTTACATATTTTTGGATTAGGTGTATACACAAGAATTTGATTAACGGCCAATCCTCCAATCTGAGCAGTGCCTTTAGATCCTAAAATTGAAATACTTGCTTCAAAATCAATAGGTCTTGCCGCTGTAGTGATCTCTAAACTCCCAACCGCACCATTATGGAATTTAAATAGAGCCAATCCTGTATCCTCAACTTCTATTTTTGATCCTAAAGTAAACATATTCGAAGTAACTTCTTTTACTTCCCCAATTAAATATCTAAGTAAATCTATATGATGAATTCCTTGGTTGGTTAAAGCTCCTCCATCATGTGAAAAGGTCCCTCTCCATGGCGCTAAGTCATAATATCTTTGAGGACGACACCACCTTACTCTTATATTTACTATATTTATTTTTCCAATTTTTTTTGTGCTTATTTCTTTTTTTATTTTTTGTATAGACTTGTTAAATCTGTTTTGAAAAACAGGAAATATTTTTAAATTATTTCTATACGCAATATTATAAATTTCATTTACATGGGAAGGTCTCAAAAAAGTAGGTTTTTCAACAATAAGATGTTTTTTATATTTTATTAAAATGTCTCTACAATGCTCATAATGACAACCTGAGGGAGTCATGATTGCTACTATATCAATAGCTTTCTCATTTTTTAGCATATCATCGTAATCTTGATAATATGGAACTTGATATTTTTTACTAAAACTAAAAGCTTTAGCATGATTTAAGTCACATATTGCATTTAATTTAAAATTTTTGATTTTTTTAATTGATTTTAAATGGTGCTCTGCAATTCTACCTGCGCCAATAATTGCCACATTAATTTTTTTTTTCATTTTTCAAATATACTTATCAATAATTTTTTTTATAATTTTAAAATTTTTTTTACTTGTTAATGAAATTCTTGAAAAACCTTTCATAGATTTATGTTTTTCCTCAAGTCTGAAATAAATTTTTTTTTGCAAATCACTTAAAATCTTTTTTTTTGAAGGACCAAAATCAACATGTATGAAGTTTGCATAACTGTTAAAATAATTAATATTATTTTTTTTTAGGTGCTTTATAAAATAAATTTTTCCTTCATTGAGTCTATTAACAGATTTTTTAATTAATTTATAATTATTTACTTTTATAATTTCTTTAATAAATAGATTTCCAATTGAAGAAATTTCATACATCGGTTTATACATAAATACTTGAGAAATAATATTGGGATTAGAAATCATAATACCAACTCTTAAACCAGCGATTCCCATAGCTTTACTTGCGGATCTTATCAAAATTAAATTTTTATATCGATCTATAAAATTTATTACAGAACTTTTATAGAATAAATAATAAGCTTCATCTATTAAAACTAAACCTTTATTTTTTTGAGCTATCTTAATAATACGTTCTAAATTTTTTTTTGAAATTACTTGGCCAGTGGGACTATCTGGATTTGGTATGCATACTAATTTTGGTCTATTTTTTTTTATTTTTAAAATAAATTTTTCAACATCAAGATATGGCCCATTTTTTTTATATTGATAATTAAGTAAGATATTTTTAACTCTAAAAATTTTACAATAAATAGAATACATTGCATATGTTGGATTAGTAGTTAAAACTTTGTTTCCTGGTGAAAGAAATGTTTCAAAGATGCTCTTTATTGCTAGATCAGAGCCAGCAGTTAAAAATATTTTATTTTTACTAACTTTTAAAAATTTTGATAAATTCTTATATGTTTCAGTTAAATCAGGATAAGCAGAAATATCTGATAACTTTATTTTTTTTTTTATATTCGAATGAATACCTTTTAAAAAAGAATCATTATTTTCATTTTTATCAAGCCATAATTTTTTGGAACTTCTGCTTTGCGAATTCCAAGGTATTCTAAAAATATTATTTTTTTTTTTCATATTAAATTTATTAATAATATAATTAAATTTATGGCTATCTTATAATCTAAATTATGAAATAGATCTTATAAATTTTGCTATTTCTATAGTGGCGTCTTTATGTGGCTTATAAAAAACTTTTTTAACAAATTTATTTCTCTTTTTTTTAAAATTATCTTTTTTATTAATATAATTATTTAGAGACCTTTTAAGGTCTTTATAATTATGGCATACATAACCTGGTCTTAAATAACTTTCAATATCGGCATGTTTCCAACTCCATTTTTTAGATGAAGGTTCAATAAAAACCATTTTTTTATTTAAATAAATTCCTGTGGTTCCGACTCCAGAAGTATCTGTAATAATTATATCTGAATTAGAGATAAATTCGCTGCTTTCTTTAACGTCAAAAAAATTGCCTGATTTAAAAATATGTACATTTTTATATTTATTAAAAATCTTTGTTGATATCTGACTTGTGTGATAATGATGCAATTTAATTATTAAGTTGGCACCCAATTTATCTAAGAATAATGCTAATTTTTCTAAAATTTTCATTTGATCACCATATTTTTTTGGAAAAAATTTTACCTTATATGGTAAATCATGAGCATCATGAGATGGTGCAAATAAAACATTAAAATTATATTTTAATTTAATATTTTTATTAAATTTTTTTTTATTAATATTAGACCTCATTGATGGTGAAATTTTAATAGATCCTAATACTTTTAAATTTTCTGTATTATTTAAAGAGAAATATTTTTTTATTCTTTTTAGATGATAATTTCCTGGCAAGAATAAATAATCATAATTTGTTAAATTGCTTCTTTCTAAGAAAAATTTTTTATATGTAACCGAGTGACCAAAACTCAACTTAGGTTTATTAGTCTCATAAAATTTAAGTAAATCAAAAGTGTCAGCGATAAAACAAAAAGGGTTCTCTTTTTTTTCTACATATTTTATTTTCTCTAAAAAACCTTCAATTCTCTTTAATCTTAAAACATTTGATATTTTATCAAAAATTTTTTGAATAAAACCTCCAAAGAAAAAATTTACATTTATATTTTTAGTCAGATTGCATAAGTATAATTTTTTAAAATTTAATTTTTTTAATTCTTTATAAACTTCTCTGTGATATGTTAACCATATAATCTCGAAATATTTTCTTAACCTTAAAGATAGTCTGAGTAGATCTGCATTAGAGTCAGCTACAATAACAATTTTTTTTTTTTTAAAAATTTTATTTTTAAGTTTGATTCGCATTATAATAATTTTGTATTAATTTTTTTATTTTATATATGTCGTCTATCTTTGTTTCTTCACCTACCCAAAAATTAATAATTTTTTTATAAATATTATTACAATTCTTTAATTTTGCTTTTACAAATGGAAAAATTCTATTTAAAGGTGGATAATATTTTCTAGCATAAATATTTTTCTTCGTTAAAAAAACAATCAAATTTGATGAATTTTTTTTTAATATAAAATTTTTTCTCCAATAAACAGAACCTATTGAATGATTAATAGAACGAAAATTTTTAAATTTAAAAAGTTTTGAAAATTTTAGGGCCTTAACATTTCTTAAATAATTAATTTTATCTATATCATTAATTTTTTTATTTAGTCTTTTATAAAATAAACTATTAAAATTTCTTTTGTAAATAAATCCATTGAAATACTTTTTAAGCATTTTATAATTTATGACATTTTTACTTTTTTTACTTTTTAACACTGACTTAATTATTGAATTTAAATTATTATGTAAAAGTTTACTTTTTGATGAATAAAAACTTAAGTAATTATTGTGTTCAATAAATTTTTTATATACCGAATGGTTATTGGTGGCGAAAAAACCCCCTTTTTTCATATCAATAATCTTTCCTTCGCCAAAACTTCCCACACAAAAATCTGAAAAGGTTCCAAATCTTTTTTTTCCTATCTTCCCACCTAGTGCGCCTGCGATATCTTCAATTAATAATATTTTTTTTTTTCTTACTAACTTTAATACGCTTTTAAAATTTTCAGCATTACCATAGAGATATGGAAAAATTATAGCAGATATATTTTTTTGTTTTCTTATTTCTTTTTTTAAATCTGTTATAGAAAAACCTAAATTATTATTTATATCTATAACTACAGGGTAATTTTGGGAATAAATAATACTCAAAAGTACATCAAAACATATATTTGAAGGTATTATAATTTTTTTATTTTTAAAATTTAATGACTTCATTAAAAGATATACTGCAGAAGTGCAATTGGATGTAATAACTGAATATTTTTTTTCTAATAAATTTGAAATTTTTTTGTTCAAAATAATCAAAAATATTTTTTTTCAAAAACTGAAAGTAAATATTTCTCTCCTCCAAAACCTTTTTTAAAAATTGTTATATTTTCTTTTTTTTTTGAAAAAAATAAATCGGAATTATGAAGGTATCCAATTATTCCAAAATCAAAATATTCTATATTGTTTAATTTTTTTAAATATTTGATTATTTCTAATATTAATGAATGATGGCTGGATTTAATATTATTATCAACAAGATATTCTGATGTATTATTAATTAAAGAAAATATAACTGAAAAGTCTTTTTCTCCATTTTCGTATCCTATAATAATTTTATTTTTTTTATAAATTTCATATAACCTATTAGTATAATCTTCAGAGCCTACTTGATTTGATAACATTTCATAAAACTGTTTATATTTTAATTTTTCGTCTTTATAATTTTTGAAAATATATTTTTTTTTTATTTGTTTTTTTATTTCAGATTTATGACCTTTTGATATGTTTTTTATTATCTCATTCATTTCATTTTTTAAATTCAGTCTTAAACCTAAAAATGATTTATCTACATAACCCGCATCAATTAAATTTTCTAATAAAATAATATATTTTTGGGAGTTTGTGTTGTAATCTACTAAGTCAGAAAAATTTATTTTAATAGTTTTAATTTTATGTTTTAAACAATTTTTATTCAACTCTTCTAGAATAAAATTTAATAATTTTTTGAACTTTTTATTACTTATCTCATCAGAAATAATAGGACCAGGTAAGGATAAATTCAAAAATTTTCCATGCTTATTTTTCTCTTTATCAATTTGGTAATATAAAGGTATATATGAGAGCAATTTTCCATTTTCAAATATTAAAAAACTATTAGTAGATTTTTCAGGAGATAAAGTCATCTCGTGATTTACACTTGATATTCTGGTTTTTAAAAAATCACTTATTAACCCATTGTGCTTATTAAAATTATAATTATTTATTTCCATTATAATATTTTTTTATTTCTGACTATTTTACTTCCAAATCTTATATAATTTAAATTTATAGATAATTTCTTCAGCAGAATTTTTATTAGTTCCTTTGTATTTAATGTAATTTTTTAAATAAATCCAGTAATTATGATTGTTAATCTTTATTTCTCTCTGGAAATTTTTAAAAAATAATTTTTCTTCCTCATCAATATTGTAATAAAATTTTTTCAACTTTTTAGCTGCAGAAACTACTTCTTTTACATGTTGCCACTTACTATGTTTAAGCGCATTATTATAAATATAAATTATTGGTTTTGAATATAACACTCCAAAATTTAATGCTGTACTGTCATGAACAATTAAACACTTAGCATTTTTGACTTGTTTTAAAGTATCACCTTTACTCAATGATATGTTAGGAAAAAACTTTTTTATTTTTTTTATATTTGCTCTTGGATGACAAGAGACATGGGCTTTTGTTTTCAATTTATTTGATACTTTCTCTAAAAATTTATTAATTGAACTGTAATAATTTTTAGGATTTATGTCTGCAGCTCTCAATGCTATTAAATCTGAATGGTAAGGAACATTTTGATCTATAAATAAAATTTTTTTATTTTGAATATTTGATTTAGTTTTTTTATTTTTAATAAATAATTCATAATCTTTATGATGTCCCCATATAATTTTTGTTTTCTTTGACATTAAAAAGTGATTTTTATTATCAAGAAAAAATTTTTTTGCTATGCAGTAATAAAAGTCAGCTGGTTTAAAATCATAAAGTTTAATTTTTAATTTAAATATGATTTTATTAAACAAATTATATAGTTGTTTTATTATTTGCTTATAAAGATGAGTAAAATTAAGAGATATAATTTCTTCGATTAAAGTACCAAAAATTTTTTTTATGTTTTTTGATTGATTATTATTTAATCCAGGATGTATAGAATATATGCAATTATATTTTGTAATCAATCGAAATATATTTATACTTCTTAATTCAAACTTTAGATGCACTTGATACACAGTGTTATTTTTCTGTTCAGATTTAATGTTATTTTCTAATTCATTTATGCTCATAATGTTTTTGATTTTAATTTTTTTTCTACTCTTCATGTTGGAAAAAATAATTCCATCCCTAAGTAATTTATTCATTACCCATATTTCAGTTGATATATTACTATCTATAAAATATTTAATATTTAATTTTTCAAATTCTTTTTGAGTAAAATTATTTTGATAAATTATAATAAGTTTATTCATTAGAAATTAATTCTCTAATTATTTTTTTTTTAAAATAAACATAGTTAACGAATTTTTAGCTTTGTAAGATTTTAGTATTGTAAAATTATTTTTTTTGAACTCATATCGCCAAAATCTAGGATAAGCATGGCCATTTTCATCTATTAAACAAATAAAATATTTTTTAGTTATTCTGCTAATTTCTCTTAAAAGTGGGTAACTTGGGGGAATAAGTTCTATTGAGGCTGATAAAGAAAAAATGACATCAAATTCAAGGGTTTCCCTATTTGATAAATACTCTTCAGCTGACTGACATATCAAATTTGCGTTATTTAATTTATCAAATAACTTTTTACTCTTATCTATTGCAAGTTTATTAATATCTACACCATTTAAATTATAGAAACCGTCCTGACTTAAAGAATTTAGCATTCTACCAGCACTACAGCAAACATCTAAAATTTTGTCCTCTTTTAAAGCATAATTGCAAATTTCTTTTTTCAACAATAGTGACATATCATCCATTTCGACAAAATGATTGTGCCCATGTCCTACGTTTTCAGAATTTTTCCAATATAATGCCTGAAAGTTACTTGGAATAAACCAAATATATTTTGATAAAAATGTATATAAAAAGTTTTTTTTATTATAAATCTTTGAATGATTAATAAAATGTAGATTAAATGTTAGAAAAGTATTAATTATTTTTTTTAAAAAAATTTTAGCTTTCATATCAATTAAATTTAAAATTCTATAATTAATTTATTTCTGAAATTTTTCTATTTTCAATCGATAAAACTGTATCACAAATCATAAGATCTTCTTTTAAATGGGTAACAATTATAATTGTTTTTTTCAATTTCTTTAAGTTGTCCATAATAATAATTTTAGTTTTATCGTCTAAACTATTAAAGGACTCATCCAATATTAGTATATTAGCATCTCTATAAAGAGCTCTTGCAATCCCAATTCTTTGTCTTTGTCCTCCCGATATTCTTTTTCCATTTTCACCAATTAAGTTATTTTTCTTTTGATTAAATTCATTTACTAAACCTTGTAAACATGCAGCTTTAATGCAAATATCTAATTTATTTTCATCTTTTAGATTATTAAAAACTATATTGTTTTCTATTGAATCATCTAATAGCATAACGCTCTGAGGTACAATTGATATTTTTTTTTGCCAATCAAAAACATTTTTATTATTTATTTCAGTCATATCTGACATTACGGATCCTGAAGAAGGGGAAAAGAAACCAACTATTAAATTTATTAAGCTTGATTTACCTGCACCAGTTTGTCCCACAATACCAGTTATAGAATTTTTTTTAATTATTAAATTTACATCCTTTAAAATTAAATCTTTAGAATTTTCATATTTGAAATCAACATTTTTGAATTGAATCTTATTATTGAATTCTATCTTTTCATCTGAATGAGTTAGTCTTTTTTCATGAAAGTTATTAAGTAATAAATTTTCAGTATCTTTAAAATTTTGCCTTAACGACTTCAAGGTACCTAGATTAGTAAATATTTCATTAAAACTTGGAAATAATTTTTGCAATGCTAGCAACCAAGTTGCTAAAATAGGTAAATATGAAAATGAAGTATCTTTAAGAAAATAAACTAGAATCAATATAGAACCAATTAAAAAAAAATTAATTAAAATATATGGAACTCCAGAAATAAAAACTATATTACCCTCACTTTTTCTAAAATTAAAAATTGATTTTTTAAGTTTTTCGTAAAAAAATTTTTCCATATTATGAACTATAATTATGACGATATTAGAATAACTTTCTTGCAATGATTGTATAATTTTAACATTTTCACTTGCAACTATTCTTCCTAAACTTTTAAGCTTTGATTTAATAATTTTGTATAATATTAAAAAAATGAGAAGTATTAAAAAAAAATATATTAGAAAGCTCTTTGAGGATAAAAAAATAGCAACTGATGTAATACTTATCAACATAATGCTTGATTTTACTATACCTAAGAGAAAAAAAGTAATCTCACCAACTGATTTTGATTTTTGAACAATTGTTGCAATTAATGAGGATGAATTTTCTTTTTGATGAAAATTTAAACTTGAATATAAAGTCTTACTAAAAATATGACTACTAACTATCGTATTAATATGCGAATATAGATAAGCATTAAGCTTAAGATTAATAACTTTGATTATAGCAACAAAAAATACTACACCAATCGAAGACAATAATAAAAAATTTTGAAATTCAGCTTTATCACTAAAATAAGAATTTAATGGTAATAAAGATAATTTATTCCCTTCCTCTAAAAAACTAGAAAATATTGAATATACGAGTCCAATAAAAAATGCTTCAAAAATTGACAGTAATAGAGCTAAAACTATTGAAAAATATAAAAGCCAAACTCGTTTGAATTTACAAGTATTATATATTAATTTTAAACTTTTTATATAATCTATTATCAATCTTTTATATCTCTGTTAGTTTTTAAATTTAAATTTCTATTTTAAAGAATTTTCTCAAAGTTAAATTTGGCCAAGCTAAGAAAAAACTATAAACTTTAGAATTTAAAGGTAAGAATATGATAAAATTATGTATAAACCGTCTAAGTAACCTTAAAAAATTGTATTTTATTGATTTAGGATGATTGTAAGGTTCGGGTAATTTTACATAATTTAAGTTGTAAAGAACCTGGTGCTTAAGTCTGTCAGACATCTTGTAATTATCTAAATAGTCATAATGCTGAAGTGAATATTTTTTATTATTTTTTTTTCTAAATCTAAAATGCATATTTGCTCTTGGTTTGGCTGAAATACCTCTATGCAATAAAGATGGATCAAAAACTAAAATATCCCCAGCAGAAACCTTTAACCATCGAGAATTTTTCAATGTTGAATATGGATTTTTTTTTAATAAAAAATCAACATCTTCATCTCTAGATTGATGTGAGCCATCTATTACTTGTACTCCCATTTCATCAAATAAATGAATATTTAATTGAAGAGTTTCATACTTTGTTTGATGCACATCTTCATCTCGATGCCATATACCTATATGAGAAAATTTATTTGTCAGATGATATCTGGAAAGCTCTAAAACTACTTCATCTTGAATTATATTTTGAGCAATTTCAATGATTTTTGAGTCTTCTATAAAATCGATAATCTCTTGGCTTAAAATTTTTTTATTGAAAGGTGACTCTATTCCTGCAATATTTTTAGTGTTAGAGTAATCATCATAAACTCTAACATAATTATAGTCTCCATTAATTGATGATTGATATATTTTATTATAAGCTTCCCGTGCAGACTTCAATATTTCAGGAGATAATCTATTTTCTAATATAGAGTATCCTTTTTGAACGAGCTCTTCTTTATTTCTATCTATGTTTAAATCTTTTATCATTTTTAAATTTATTATTTTTTCCATAAAATAGGCTTCTTGGCAAATAAATAAGCTCTTCTTTCAATCTTCTAGTAATATCTAAATTAATTTTTTGATATTTTTTAATCATTTGAACTTTGCAGACTAATAATTTTATATAAAAATATATTTTTTTTCAATATTCCGTAAGTGTCCTTTATATCAAATCTATAAAAGATTTTCTAAATTTTCTAAAAGAATTTCTTTAGTTTTAAACGTAGTTTTTGGTTGTTTCATAAATCTTCTAAGATTATTTAGTAAATTAATTCTAAATTTTTTATTGTAAACAACTCTTTGAAATTTATTTTGCAATTCATTAAAATTATTACAAAATATAAATGGTATAGTTCCATTCCTGATAGATTTTTTAAAAATATAATTGATATTTCTACTGTAATCAAAGACAAGCACAGGCTTTCTTGCAAAAATCATTTCCTCAACAACAGTAGAATAATAAGATATAATTAATTTGCTTTTTTGTGCTAATTTATAAGTAGAAAAAGGTTCCATATTAATTGTTAAGTTTTTAGTTTTTAAAATTTTTTTTCTAATATCTTTAAAATAAGTATTTTTTATCCAATCAAAATTCTTATACATCAATACAAAGTTCTCCCTTTTGTTAGAATTACATAAATTAATAATTTGATTAATAAAATATAATTGCTCTTCCCAATTAATTATTATTTCATTTTTATGATTACAATAATTTCTGTCACCCAATAAACCTAGAATCAATACAAAATTTCCATTCGATTTGTATTTAATCATTTGGTCTGTACGAGGATATCCTACAGGTATAATTTTATTTACTTTAAAAAAATTTTTTTTATAAAAATATTTAGAAGACCCAAAATATATATCACCCATAAATGATAAAGGGAAATTATACTTTGAAAGCGTTCTTTCTTCAGTAGATATTATTTTAATTTTTAATTTTTTTAAAGCTAACAAAAATGGCTTGGGAGCCTGATTTTCATTATCAATTATAAATAACTTTAATGATTTATATTTTTTTAAAACTTTTATGTAATGCTCAGTGTCAATAATAAATTTAAGATAAGAAAAAAGTACATATATGTCCATAAAACTTCTTATATATATTACATTTTTAATAAAATATTTAAAAAATTGTTTTAAAGAGTTTTGTGATTTTAAAAGAATAAAATTATTAAAATTTCTCTCTAATAATTGTATAGAATAAAAAAAATGAAGAATATTTGATTTATAAAATGAACTTTTTTTTTGCTTAGAATAAAAATAATCTTTTTGATATAGGTTCGAATATTGAATTGACTTATGAACTAAAAAACCTACTTTATAAGTATAATTATTTTTATCTATATTAGTTTTTTTAATTTTTTTTTTAAATGTTAATTTTCTAAAAATAAATTTAAATAATGGAATAATATTTATTGGTATTATAACTTTTGTAACATTCTCAATCTTTGGTAAAAATATATCAACAAAGTCGAAGCTCAAGTAATATATCTTTTTTGTTTTTGAAAATGTCAATGACCAGTATTTTAGTGGTGTATAATACGAAATATAAGCTTCAGCTATTTTTTCATATACAAACATTTTTAAAATTATATTTGTAGAAAATTTTTTTTTAATTAAATCAGATATACTTAGAAAAATTTTTCTTGTAGTAAATATTTTTAAATGATTTTTTATTATATTTTTTTGATCATTAAAATAAATTGAAAAGTCATTTATTTTATTTTTTTTAGTGTTATCGATTTGATAAATATTATTTTTATTAATATTTATCAAAATGTTTTTTTTTTTTCTATCTAAACTAAATTTAAAATATTTAACTTCAGTAAACCTGGATAAGAAAGCTGCTAATCTAAAATTGAAAACTGAAATATTTTTAAAGACTATCAAAACAAAAAGATTACAATTGCCTTATAAGTTTTTTCTTAATTAGAATTTTTAAGACCTTATTAACTTTTTTTTCATTTTCTTTAATTAACTTTGATATAGCTGATACATCATTTTTTCCATCACAATAAGTCAAAATATTTTTTATCAATTTTGTATTTTGGAAACTTTTTTTATCACTAATTGTTGGATATAAATTATATTTACTCAAAAAAGGTTCACACATATTAGTGTTAATATAAATTTTAGTATTTTCAAACTCAGCCAGGAAAAGCTTTATGATCTTATATGATTTACCAAGTCCTTTTGCAGAGATAAATTTTAAATTATCTAAAGAGGTGTGATACTCTTTGTATTTTCCATATTTACTCCTCATAATAGAACAAACTGGCAAGTTGATACCAGGACTGCAATACTGTCTTTCGTCACTTCCTCTATCAAGAAAAGAATATTTCTTAACATTTTTTATATATTTTTTTAAAGTATTAAGAGCTATCTTTTCAAATAAACTATTTTGATACTTTGATGGAAGGAAAGAAAAATCCCCTTCATCCCCAGTACAAACAATATTTAAACCCCCAATAGTATTTTTTCTTAATTTTGCTAAATTTTTATTAATATATGAAATTGAACCAATTGTTTCAGGTAAAAATAATATTCTATAAGAGTAATTCAATATTTTTTTTGACTGCAAGTATTTAGTTATTGCCATAGTTGTAACCAAACCAGATAATTCATTATTTCCCATAGATGGATGACATATATTTGTACTCAATAGAATTTCTTTTTTTGATCTTCCTTTTATTAAAATTTCACCAACGTGCATAAAACCTTTTTTAAAAGAACTTTGAACTCTTACATAATAATCTTTATTTTTATTTAATTTTTTGAATTGTTTATAACTTAAGCAGAAACCCCAATATTTTTTGTAGTAAGAAGTTATATATGGAATTGCATTTGGTTGTTTTTTTATATAATGCAAATGTTTCTCTAATTCTTTAAATGAAACATTTTTGTTAACAGGATGGGAATACCCTACCAAGTGTAAATTATTTTTTTTGAAGTCTACTATTTTAAAATTTTTATGGTTTGCCAAATAGGCATCTTTCACATTCCATACATAGGGTACTTTCCAATCAAAAACTTTTTTATTTGTAGGAAATTTTAACAATTTTAGATTTTTTAATTTATTTTTAATGAATTTAAAAGTTTTAAGATTACCTTCTCCAGTAAGACTTCTATTGTAAGGAAACAAATGTTTTGCCCAACCATAAATTGTTTTTCCACTAATTGCTACTGGCATAATAAGATGTCAAATATTTATTTTTTAGTGTAATTTTTTTTGCAAATTTAAATAATCTATTATAGTTGGCCACAAGTATTCTACTTCTGCCCAAACTTGATGATATAAAAATTTTTTTTTTTTCAGCTAATTTTCCTAAGATATGTCCATTGGCCCTACTCTCATCCTCTGAATTTCTCACTGGGTAATGCCATTTAATATTTTTTTTTTTATTATTTCTATCCACAATTTGCCCCCTAAAATATTTATCATATCTAAATGGTACTTTGTTTAAATAATCTAAATAATGAATAAAAGGAATCCAATTGGGTCCCAATCCTATATTCAGAATTTTTAAATCAATTTTAAGCATTTTCTCGAAAATACAACCTTTACCATAAGAGGTATTTTTATCAATGTTCAATATTTTTTCAGCTTTTGGACCAAGTCCAGCAATTGACGTCATTGGATCTTCTGACCTAAATATATTCTTTTGTTTTAGAACAAAATTTCCAAAATCTCCTATCAAAGATTTTGTTTTCTTAACATCAAAGATTTTTTTATTACCAAATGAATAAGAATAAGTTGGAACAAACAAAGTTCCTTGTTCACCTATATGATTTTTAATAATATTGAAAAAAACTTCATTCATGTTTTTTTTAGATTTTATTAATCCCAACATTCCTAAGCTGGTAGTAACGATTAAATTATCATTTTTTTTTAATTTAATTTTAACAAAAGATTTTATAATATCATTTTCTTTGTAGCTGTAAGAGCTTTTCATTACTTAATTTTTTTTAAAATTAATTTAGCCAATCCACCAATGTATCTGAATTGGTCAGCTTCTGTGTCTTTTGTTTTAATTTGGATTTTAAATTTTTTTTCTAAAAAAATTATAAATTTAATTAAGTTTAAGGAGTCTATAATTCCATGATCTAAATATCTAAAATCAAGTAATTTAGCTTTTGGTAAATTACCACGCTTTTTTAAGTAAGCAGTGATTTCATTTTGAATTTTTATTAATTTTTTATTTTTATCCATTTTTGACTTTTGCTGGAGCTTAAACAGTTATAACAAAGCTTCATGAATTCTTCTTCTGTCTTAAGTGAAAAAATACTTTCAAACTTCTTGTTAGAATTTCCAAAATAATCGAGGTAGACTTGTTTGTAATAATTTGCAAAAGCTTCCAAAAAACCATTTGGATGACCTACTTTAAATTTATGATAATCGATGTTTTTATGATTTCCTTCAAAAATAGCATTAGCATAATCAACATTTACTGAATTTCCACTGACATCATTGTAGATATACTCATTAGAATGTTTATGATTCCAAAAAATTGACCCTTTATTCCCGTATATTTTAATATTTAGATCATTTTTATGACCCAATAAACACTTTCCAAAATTAAAATGAACACTAGTTTCGTCTGCTGTTACAGCATAAATATCAATATCATCCTTAACATTCTTAACGTTTCCATGATTTTTTTGGATACATAAAATTTTTTTTAACTTTAGCTTTGTTATAAATGTAAATATAGAAAATACGTGAATACCAAGATCAAAATATATCATTGGTATTTTTAAATCTTTTTGCCTCCAATTCTGAGGTTGAGAAAATTTTCCATTAACAGCCCTTAAAAAGGTATCTTGCTTCATTTCAATTTGAACTTTAATAATTTTTCCAATCTTACTTTTATTTTTTGACATCAATGTTGCGATTTCTTGTATCATTGGATATCCTAAATAATTAGAAATTGGATAAATTTTAACCCTATTATTTTTTTTTTTAATTTTTTTAATTTCTTTCATTTCAGATAAAGAAGTTGCTAAACTTTTTTCACAAATAACATTAATTCCTACTGTTAGTGATTTTTTTATAACACTGAAATGAAGTGGTGTTGGCAAAAGAATTAATAAAAAATCTATATTATTTTTTTCGTATTTTATAAGACTATTAATATCATCATATAATCTGTTCGGCTCTATATTATATTTTTTTGCTGTTGAAATATTAATTTTTTTTTTTGTACTAAAGCAACCAGAAACGACTTTGAAGATTTGCTCCATATTTAGAGCACTATAATGCAAATAACCAACTGCTGAATCTAGGCCTCCGCCAACTATAGCAATCTTGAGTTTTTTATTTTTTATCATAACTCTAGTAACATTTAAACTTATATAAAAATTACTTTATAAAAGCACTATATATATTTAAAAAAATATTTTTTATCAATTTTGCCCATAGAATTTTTTGGAAATTCCTTAAAAAAAATTATTTTATTGGGTAACTGATATGGTGAAAGATTCTTTATACAAAAATTGAAAATAGTTTTTTTATTTAAAATATTTCTATTAGATTTTATTGCCAAACCAACCACATTTCCAAGAGTCTTGTGTTTTATTGGAAAAACATATGAGTCTAATACATTATTTATTTTATTTATTTTATTTTTTATATCATTAGGATAAAGATTTATATCCCCAACCTTAAAAATATCGTTTACTCTACTTAAATATTTTAAATTTTTATTGTTATCAATTACACCAAAATCATTAGTTCTAAAGTACCCCTTGTAAAAAAAATCTTTCATATTTTTTTTATAATATTTTTTAAATATATATTTAGATTTGAAACATATCTCTCCTTTTATATTTTTTTTTTTAACTAATTTTTTATTTGCTAAAATTTTTATAGATACTCCAGAAATAGATTTTCCGTTATGTTTGTTTATAGAGGTTATATTCCTTAAATTTACATTAGTTAATATAGCACCCTCTGATAGACCATAACATTCAAAGAGTTTACAATTAAAAAATAATTTTAGTTTTTTTACTTCTCTAAAACTTAGACTATCAGATGAAGATACTATTAGTTTTAGATTATTAACAATCTTTTTTTTTGAATAATATATCAATGTTTTAAGTTGAGAAGAAACTGTCATAAAAATAGTTACACCATAATTCTGTAAAGATTCTTGCAAACTATATAAATTAAATTTATTTAAGAGCAAAACAGGATTGCCTGACATTAAAGAGAGTAAGATTAATCTAAATCCAAGAGTATGATATAATGGTGTGCTTATTAGTAATTTGTCTTTTGAATTAATTTTATAAAGTTTTTTAAGCATATTTACTCTATCTATCTTGTTTTTATAGGTTAAGACTATTCCTTTTGGCTCACCAGTAGATCCAGACGTAGAAGAAATAAGAAAATCAAAATTTGTATTATTAATTTTTTTTAATTTTTTTTTATTATTTAAATAATTTTTTTTTATAGAAATTTTATTTATATTTTTGTAATTTTTGAATTTACTTAAAAATTTTTTGTCTATTAAGATAGTCCTAATTTCAAATTTTTTTATTTGTTTATTTATATCTAAATTTGACATATTTGTATTAAGTGGGACGATACAAGTTTTTAAGTACAAACTTGCTAAAATTGAAGATACAAAATTTTCATTATTTTCTAAAAAAAGTCCTATTTTTTCTTTTCTATACTTTTTTATTGAATTAATGATATTTAATGAATTTTTGTAAATATCAAAATAAGTAAATTCATTATTTGAATTTTTTAATTGCAAGAAAACCTTATTAGGATTTCTCTTATAATTATTTAAAAAATTATTAAATAAATTCATATCAAAAATAATTATTTTTTAATATATCATTTTGGACCTAAGAGCTGTCCCAATTTCATATTTATTTTTAAATCTTTTTCCAATTACCTTTTCATATTTATTTGGATCTAGACCGAATGACGGCCTAATAATTTGAATATTATTTTTATTTATCAATTCACCCTGTTTAACGTTTTTAGATATGTATATTGATCTTTTAAATCTTCTATTTTTAACCTCAGAATGATCAATACGAAAAATACCATCGCCCTTCACAGATTCAACACCTTTAACTTCTGCGCACATTTTTTTAAAATCTGATGCAGACATTGCAAATTTACTATCGATTGAAGATTTGTCTGAATCTAATTTTATGTGCTTTTCTATAACACAAGCACCTAGATTTGTTGAAATTATTGGAGCTAAAAATCCTATACTGTGATCGGAAAGTCCAACAGGACATTTATATCTTTTTTGAAGAAATGAAATTGTATTTAAATTCATGCTATCAAATTTAGCAGGATAAGAACTTACACATTTTAATAGTATAAATTTATTATATTTTTTCTTTTTAAAAAAACGAACTAATCTGTCAATTTCACTTAACTTACTTGCTCCTGTTGAAATAATTAAAGGTTTATTTGTAGATATTACTTTTTTTATTAACGGGTAATGATTATTTTCAAACGAAGATATCTTATAAAATTTTACTTTTAAAGCCTCAAGAAAGTCTACCGCATCTTCATCAAATACTGAACTGAAAAAATCTATTTTAATTTTTTTTGCATATTTAAAAATTTTTTCATGCCACGGCCAAGGTGTATATGCTTTTGAATACAATTTAAATAAATAAGCATTTTTCCATAAAGATTGTGGATCTTTAATTTTAAAGTCACTTTTTTTTGAATTTAATGTGATGCTATTAGGTTTAAATGTTTGTAATTTTATAGCATCCGCACCTGCTTCTTTTGCTTTTTTTACAAGCATCAAGGCTTTATTTAAAGAGCCATCGTGATTACCCGATAACTCTGCAATTATATATGGCTTAGAAAAATTATTTACAAAACTTTTATTTAATTTAACTCTCATCTTTTAAATATCATTTTTATACAATTTCTCTCTTCAACGTACATCGTAAAACCAGCTGAATGTAGAGAAAGGATGGATAAAATATTATTTTTTTTTACTTTGGCAACAATTTTAATATTTTTTTTGAAGTTATTCAATTTTTTCACACCTTGTCTCAGCAAAGGTTTTGACAAACCTAAATTTCTAAATTTTGGAGCTATTAAATAATTAATTAAAAAATACTTTTTATAAAGCTTGGCTGAGAACAAACCACAAGATTGATTTTTTTTATTTTGCAAAAAAAGTGTATAAGCTAAATAATTTTTTGAATTTAGGTTTTTTTGCCAAAAGAATTTATTTTCCCTTTTTAAAATTTTTTTGGTGCTAAAGGAATTTTTTCTTACAGATGAATGATTTATCCATTTGTAAATACTGCTAATGTCATCGATTGTAGTTTTCTTTAATTTTACTTTTTTATTTTTCACTAGAGAGTTTTTCAACTAAATTTGATATTTTTTTATCATATGAATTAATCTTTGATAAAATAATCTTTGCTTTAGTAGGAGAGCTTTTTAAAGCTAATTTCAATAAAGACATCCAATGAATGTTATTTTGTGATCTTGCTTTTTGTATTTGAGCAATAATTTTATTATCTTTTTTATTTAATAATTTTCTCATATATTTTTTTTGCTTTCGCCCATTGATATAAATAATCTATATCTTGACATCTCCATAGAGGTAAAATGTTACAAATCGTTTTTTTTCCCAATATATCTTTATTTTTTTTCCAAGTATCTATGCTACCAATATAAAATTGACCCACATCATGATAATAATTTATTAAAGGAGTTGATTCTTCTTTATGAAAATTATTAGATAATTTTGAAATTTTATTTTTTTTATCTAAAAAGAAATGTTTGTTTATTGAATACTCATAATTACAAACTGGAACTATGTAAAAATTTTTGTTTTTTTTTAAAAGTTTTATAGATGACTTAATATCGTTTTTATTAATAAGGAAAGATGTTGGATAAACACATGTTACAATATTATTTGATTTTATATTCATTTTTTTTATTACATCTAGTATCACATTTCTTGTTGAAACCTCATTATTGCAGAGTTTTTTTGATCTTTTGAAAAACTCAACTGTATGACCTAGTTTATAATATTTTAATAGCGTTACAATATTCAAGTCATCAGAAGAAACTATTATTTTTGAAAAAATTTTTGAATGTATTAAATTTTTTATGGTTAAAATAATAGCAGGTAAATTATCAATTTTTTTGGTATTTTTATTTTTTAATCTAAAACTTTTTTTTTTTGATGGTATTATTGCAACGTTCATTTTTTTAAGAATTTTTTTAATAAATTAATACATTTTAGTTGATCTTCTTTTTTTAAATTAAAATAAAGAGGTAAAGTTACCTCCTTTAAATAAAAATCCTCTGCTATAGGGCAATAAAAATTTTTATTTGATATTTTTTTGTAATATGGCTGCTTATAAATGGGAATATAGTGAACCTGTAATTTTATATTATTCCTGCTAAATAATCTAAAAAGGTCTTCTTTAGTTTTTTTTAATTTTTTAAAATCAATTAAAAGAGGGTAAATATGATAAGAATGATAGATATTTTTATTAACACTAGGTATTTTGCAATAAATATTATCTTTGAAATGTAAGTCATAAACTTTAGCTAATTTGTTTCTATACTTAACAAATTGGTCCAATTTTTTTAATTGCGAGACTCCTAACGAAGCCTGTATATCTGTTAATCTATAATTGTATCCAAGATCATTCATACGATAACCCCAAAATTTAATTTCTTTCTTATTTCGATAAATTCCATGTGAACGTAGAGATTTAATTTTATTATAAATTGATAAACTATTTGTCAAAACTGAACCACCTTCGCCTGTAGTAAAATTTTTAACTGGATGATAGCTTTGGGTAACTATGTCAGCGAATTTTACTGCATATGTTTTTCTTCCATGGTATTTTGCTCCCATTGCATGACAATTGTCATTTATTAATTTCAAATTAAATTTTTTAGAAAGATATTTAAGCATTTCCCAATCACAAGGATTTCCAGCAAAATCAGTTGCAATAATAGCCTTTGCTTTATTTTTTATACTTTGCAGTTTAAGTTTTTTTTCAACCAAATAAGGATTGATATTGTATGAAGATTCATCGATATCAATAAAATGTGGTGTTGCTTTTTGAGATAAAATAGCGTTACTGCTTGCTAAAAAAGTTATTGGGCTACAGAAAACAATATCACCATTTTTCCAATTAAGAGCATTTGCAGCAAGGTAAAGAGCAGCAGTTCCATTTGAAACTACACAAGAAAATTTTGATCCAAAATAATTATTTAAACTAGATTCAAAATTTTTTATACTTTCTCCCTGTGTTAAAAATTTACTTTTTAAAACTTTTACTACAGATTTTATATCCTGCTGATCAATAAAATGCTGACCGTAATTAATTACTGAGTTTTTCAAAATCTTTATTATTTTTTTTAATAAGTTTCTTAATATCTAAAATTGTTAAAAAATTATTTTCTAAACTATTATATGTGAAATATTTTTTTAATAATTTACAATCTTTATACATTTTTTTATAATATTGCTTAGTCAATTTATTATATTTAGAATTTGGCAATATCACATAGCATTTTTTTAATTCTACTGAATTAATTGAGTCCGTTGCAGATATCATTTCTTCGTGCAATTTTTCACCTGATCTTATTCCAATTATTTTGAATTTTGGATTGGTAGATAAGGCTGATACAAGGTCGAGTATTCTGTAAGATTTAATTTTTGGAACAAAAATTTCCCCACCAAGCATTTTATTTAAAGAATAGACTACAAAATTGACACCCTCGTCTAATGTTATATTGAACCTAGTCATTTTTTTGTCCGTAATCGTAAAAATGTTTTTTTTTTGTTGTTGGAGCAATATTGGTATCACGGAGCCTCTGCTACCCATTACATTTCCATACCTCACAACTGAAAACATAATTTTATTATTACCCTTAAAATTATTTGCAGATATGAAGAGTTTATCAGAAGTTAGTTTGGTTGCTCCATATAAATTGATTGGTGAAGAGGCTTTATCTGTGCTAAGAGCAACAACTTTTTGCACTTTATTTTCTATAGCTGCATCTATTACATTTTGTGCACCAAAAATATTTGTTTTAACAACTTCGAAAGGGTTGTATTCTGCAATCTCAACATGTTTTAAAGCTGCTGCATGAATAACAAAGTCAGTATTTTTCATTGCAAAGTTTAACCTACTATAATCCCTAACATCACCGATTAGATATCTGAGTTTGTTTGAGTTAAATTTTTTTTGCATTTGAAATTGCTTTTGTTCGTCTCTACTAAAAATTTTAATTTTTTTAATATTTGTATCTTTAAGTAATGTGGCAACAAATTTTTGACCAAAAGATCCTGATCCACCTGTAATTAAAATTGTTTTATTTTTAAAAATTTTATTCATTTAAATTCAATATTAAAATTATCGGTATTACTACACATTTAATTCTATAATAAAATTAAAAAAATGGAATTAACAAGATACATATAAATTATAATCAGATTGACGAATTAAGCTACGATGTTATTAAATAGGTATGTATTTGTTCAACTTTTAATTAATATTTACTTTTTTAACAATGAAACATTTTTCAATCATTATTCCTCTCTATAATAATGAAAAAGATATAAAAAAAATTTTTTCTCACCATTTGAAAATATTAAATGATTTAGATAATATTAGGACTGAAGTCATTTACATTGATAATTGTTCAGATGATAAAACATATAAAATTTTAAAAGAAAAAATCAAATTAAATAAATCTTTTAAAATATTTAAATCAAAATTAAACGAGAGCGACAGTCCTGGACTAGCTAGAAATATAGGAATTAAAAAAGCAAAAAGTAAATATTTATTATTTCTAGATACAGACGATAAATTGAAAATTAAAAATGTAAAAAAATTTACTAATATTATTTTGAGGAATAAATATTCGAGAATTTTTCTTAAAAAAAAAACATACTTACAAAAAAAAAGATATCTTGGTAAGAAAAATTTGAAATTTTTTTTAAAAGAAAGAAATGATACTGAAAGTATTGGTATAATATTTTTAAAGAAAAAATTATTGAAAAATAATATTTTCTTTAAAAAAGGTTTTTTTGAAGACGTTTTATTTACACTAAAGCATAGCATAGAATTAAATGGTAAAGATTACTCAACAAATTCTATTGAGTATTTAAAAAATAAAAATAAAAATTCAATAACAGTATCAAATAAAAAATTATTTATTAAGTCAATTTATAAAATTAAAGCCTGGAGACAAGTTGATTTATATTTAAAAAATTTATCTCCTAAAATTTTAAGTTACAAAAATTTATTACCTGATATTCAATATAGAATTAGAGGCGAATTTTTCAACGAACTTAAAAAAATTGAAAGATCAAATTTAGGGTCAATTGATAAGTCTAAAATAATTAAGACTATTAATATCTTATTAAATAAATATGTTCTTAAAGATTTTAAAGTACTAACAAAAAAAGACCTTTTTATAAAAAAGCATCAAATATAATAGATGATTCAAAAATAATATGCTAATAGCGTAAGAAGATGTACAAAACATGCAAAGACTTAGAGGAATCGCTCTATATAGCGCCCAATGAAATTAGATCTTGTTGCCAAAGATTTTTTTATGAAGGAAAAATGAGAGGTGATGCAAAATTAATTGATATTAAAGAAGGGGTAACACCAACCAATGCAGATCTAAAAAAAGCTAGAGAAAAAATGTTTGATGAAATTCAAGAAGATAAGAATGAAGATTGTAAGGGATGTCCATTTATAAAAAAGACCAAAGATAAACCTGTTATTAATTCAAACATATCTCATTTATCAATTGAACATCATTCTGTATGTAATTTAAGATGTAATTATTGCAGTGAAATTTACTGGGGTGGAAAAAAATCAAAATACAATGTGGTTGAGTTTATATCTTATTTAAGCAGAAGTAATTCTCTAGATGATTGTAATAAGGTTGTTTGGGGTGGTGGAGAACCAACACTAGATAAATCTTTTGAGCAAATTTTAGAAGAGATACATGCTTACGCTAACCCAAAAACGTATCATAGAGTTTTTACAAACTCAGTTAGAATTAGCGACCCTATAATTAAATTTCTTAAAAAAGGATTAATTAAAATTACCACAAGTATTGATGCAGGAACTCCGGAAAAATTCAAATTAGTAAGGGGTAGACCTAAATTTCTAAATGTTTTTGAAAATTTACAGAAATATGCAAGTGTGGATCCAAACAAAGTAACAATTAAATATATTTTTACTGAGGAGAACAAAGATGAAAAAGAATTGGAGGCCTTTATAGAAAATTGTATAAAATATAATCTTGATAAATGTAATTATCAGATAAGTGTAAACTTCAAAAAAGAAAAATTTGATTTTGAATTCCTAAAATCCATTGCATTTCTTTTCACTAAACTTCAAAAAAATAATATTGAAAAAGTTTTTTTAGATGATCACATAATGCTAAGATTTAGTTCTTTAAACAAAGATGAGCTAGAAAAATTTAATATGTATTTACAAAGTCATGATTTATTAAACATTGTATTAAATGCAAGCAAAGTTCAAAACTTAATAATTTTTGGAGCAGGTAAAATTGCTGGTGAAATAATTAAAAAAACTAATTTTTTCAAAAATCTACAAAACTTTGATATTGTAGATAGTGACAAAAATAAAATAGGTAAAAAAATTTATAATAAGGAAATCAAATCTCCATCGATATTAAAGCAAGATGATAGAAAAATTTTTATCGCTAGTGCTCAATTTTATGATGAAGTCTATAATAAGATAACTGAAATTAAAGGGAACAATACAAATATTCTTAGCGGTCTAGTTATATAATTTATAAACTAATATGAATGAATTAGATAAACTAAAAAAATCTTATAACCTTAATGGATGGGTTGTTTTTAAAAAACTCTTCTCTATTAATGAAATAAATTCAGTTAATTTATTAATTAATGAATTTTTAAAAAACAAAATTAAAACAATAAATAAAAAAACTAGAGTTATCAATTTTACTGACGATAAGAATAAAAATATTGAAAACATAAATTCTTTTCATGAATTAGCTCAATGTTCGCAAATAAAAAATTTTGCTAGAAAAAAAAATATATTAAATGTTGCTAGAGCTTTTTTAAATTCTGATCCAGAATTTAGAGGTTGTGAATTATTTAATAAACCTGCTAAAATAGGGTTGCCTTCTCCAGATCATCAAGATAACTATTATTGGGCTGTAAAAGGATCAAATGCTCTTACAATTTGGATTGCATTAGACAGCTCTAATAGAAATAACGGTTGTGTTCATTATTATGATGGATCACATAAACATGGAATTCTTTCACACGAGGCTTCATTTGCAAAAGGCAGTTCACAAAAAGTGGCTGACACTAGTTTTTTAAAAAAATTTAAAATCTCTTATCCTAAACTTAATGCGGGAGATGCTTTGATACATCATTCACTTGTTGTTCATGGTAGTTCAAAAAATAATTCTAAAAATAATAGAAGAGGTTGGACTATACAATTTAAAGATAAACATGCTACATATGATCTTGAGCATATAAAGACATATGAAAATAGTTTGAATAAACAAATTCAACAAAGATTATAATATATTTAATGCCAGGTTATGAGCTAATTGATAAAAGGGAGCAAAAAGCAGTAAATTCTATTTTTAACAATGGAGGAGTTCTATTTGCTCATGGTTTTGAAAATATCAGAAAAAATTTTCATGTGCGAGAATTTGAAAAGAAAACTAGTTCATTTTTTAAATGTAAGTATGCGCTGGCAGTAACTTCGGGGACTGCGGCAATTAAAATTGCTCTTAAAGCTTTGAATATAAAACCAGGAGATGAAGTAATAACACAAGCTTTTAACTTTATTGCTACAATAGAGGCTATAGTTGATGTCGGAGCAAAACCTGTGCTTGTCAATGTCGATAAAACTCTAAATATGGATATCGAAGATTTAAAAAATAAAATTACAAAAAAAACAAAAGTTGTGTTGCCTGTTCATATGCTTGGATATCCTTGTGATATGAAAAATATAAAAAAAATTTGCAAAAAAAAAAATATAAAAATATTAGAAGATAATTGTGAATCTATTGGTGGTAAATATGAAAATAAATTTCTTGGTAATATTGGAGATATTGGAATTTTGAGTTTAGACTTTGGTAAAACAATAACAACTGGTGAAGGTGGTATGATATTAACAAATAATGCTAAATTTTATAATTATTGCAAAGAGTATCATGATCACGGTCATAAAAATCTTAAAAATTTAAGTAGAGGAAATGATAAAGTTTCCATAGCTGGTTTTAATTATCGAATGACCGAATTGCAAGGTGCTATTGGTAAAGTCCAATTAGAAAAATTAAATTCTCTTTTAAAAGATAATCAAAAAAAATACATGATTATAAAAAATAATATAAAAAATTTTGAGCATAGATTAATGACAGTTAATGGTAAATCTAATTTTGATAATTTTATATTCTATGTGAAAAATAAATATCAAAAAAAAAATGTTTTGAAAGTTATGAAAAAATATAGAATTGGTACAAAAAATTTACCAGATGCTATAAAGTGGCATTGTGCATTTTACTGGAAACATATCTTCAATAAGAAAGATCTCAAAAAAATTCAGGAAACAAAAAAGATTTTAGACTATGCAATTGCAATTCCAATTTTTTTTAAAAAAAATATCTCATTTTATAAAAAGTTATCATTTGAGATAAATAACGTTTAATGAAAATATTTAAAGATTTTCTATTTATTATACCCGCTAGAAAAGGCTCAAAAGGGATAAAGAATAAGAATATTATTAATATCAAAAAAAAAAGTTTAATAGAATATACATTTAAAACACTTAATAAAATTCCCAATAATAGAAAATATGTTTTAACTGATTGTAATAAAGTAAAGAGAATTGCCAGTAAGTACAAAATTAGTACTGATTATATTAGAACGAAAAATTTATCACAAGACTCAACATTATTAATTGAAAATCTTTGTCACTTTGACAAGTTTATTAATAATAAATTAAAATTTAAACATTATGTCATTCTTCAGCCCACCTCGCCTTTACGAAACTTTGAGGATATAATAAAATCAATTGATAAATATCTTAAAAATAAATCTGAGAGTTTATTCTCTATATCACCGTCACTTGAACACCCAAGCGAAAGTATTTTTTTCAAAAAAAATAAAATGTATTACTTTTATAAAAGCTCATCCTCTTTGAGACAAAATTATAAAAATAGTTTTTTTATAAATGGGGCTATTTATATTTTTAACAAAAAGCTTTTAAAAAATAAAAAAATAATTTCAAATAAAAAACATATTACTTTTAAAATGCCAAAAATAAGATCAGTAGACTTGGATGATATTCAAGATTTAGAAATAGCAAGAAAGTTAATATAAATAAAAAATAAGTTTAAATTAGTTATAAAATTTTGAATCATAATCTAAATTTGCTTTTTTATAATCATTAACTCTACCAATATCTAACCAGTATTCTCCTAATGGAAAAGAAATTGTTTTATAATTTTTAGCTATAATTTTTTTAAATAATGAGGGCATATCATAAAACTTTTTTGGTATTAAATTTATGCATTTTGGGTCTAGTATGTAAACACCAGCATTGACAAAGAATTTATGTTTCGGTTTTTCTTCAATTGAAGAAATTTTTTCATTAATTAATTTAACTTCACCATAGGGCGAGTCAATGTTGTATTCTCTTATACCCATTGTTGCTTTAGAATTATGCTTGGTATGATAATCAAGCATCTTCTCAAAATCGAGATTTGTGAGTAAATCTCCATTTATTACAAAAAAAGGATCCTTAGGTTTTTTTCTTAAAAAACTTAAAGCCCCAGCAGTACCCATTCTTTTTTTTTCTTGTATATAATTTATCTTTACTCCAAATCTTTTTCCATCTCCAAAGTAATCTTTTATTATTTTAGACTTATAATTCACACAAATTATAAAATTTTCGTAACCACTTTCTTTAAATTTTTCTACTATTGTTTGTAAAATAGGTTTGTTTCCAACTTTAAGCATTGGCTTAGGAATATTTTTTGTTAATGGTCTTAGACGCATTCCTTTTCCGCCGGCCATGATAACTACTTTATTAGATTTGTTATTAATTTTTATTAATTGATCTAAAATATGTATTCCTATTAATTTTTTATTTTTATCAACAACAGGTATTTGATAAATCTTTTTAGAAAGTGCAATTTTCAATAGCTTCTCTTTAGAGTCGTTTTTATTTGCAATAATTGGTTTTTTAAAAATTATTGACTGAACGGAGCTATTAATATTTAAACCTCTTAAGAAACCGTACCTTATATCTCCGTCTGTTAAGGTTCCAATTAATCTATCTTTTTTATCAACTGCAATTGCTATTTGAAGCGCTCCTTTTGATATAATTTTCATAGCTTGTTTGATCGTTATATCTTTGGTAATTTTAATTTTTTCAGCACTTTTCATTATATTGTATTACCTTTTAACACTATTTTTATAATAAAAACTTCACATTAAAAAAAGTTTTTTTTAAAATTCCATCTAGTTCTATTTTTTTTAAAACTTTAATAATTTTGCTGCTTGCAGCTCCATCACCATATGGATTTTCAACATTTTTCAGTAATTTTTTAAATTCACTTGAGTAAATTTTTTTAATACTATCTATAATATTTTTTTTCTTAGGCAGACAATCAATAACACTATTGGCTTTTATTCTTCCTCTTTGTCTATCACCAATATTGACCGTTCCAATTTTAAAACTTGGAGCCTCCAAGAGACCACTTGAGCTGTTACCGACAATTAAGTCAATGTGTAACAAAGCACTTAAATAATTTACTTGACCTAAAGATGTAAATGAAATTGATTTATTAGAATTTTTATCTGTATATTCTTCAATCATCTGATTTATGATTCTTCCTTCCATATCACTATTTGTTTTAGTAAAAATAATATTTGTATCCTCTAATTCATCAATAGCATCCAGTAATTCTTGAAACTGTTTTTTTGATGTTTTTTTCTCTAAAGTTACTGGATGAAAAGCAATTAATATATTTTTAGTATTTAATTTAAAATTAATTTTTTTTTGGAATTGTTCTTTTGTTAAAAGTTTTAATCTTTTAATATTTTCTATCCCCATACCTCCCACATTAAAAACTTTACCTGGATCCTCACCTAATTGTATTATTCTTTTCGAATATTGTTCTGCTGCAGTAAAATGAAGATGGCTCATTTTGCTAATAGAATGACGCATAGCCTCATCAATTGCACCCTCTGTCAACTCACCACCATGAATATGTGCAATTGGTATTCTTGATATCATGGCGGCAATTACAGCACTGAAAATCTCATATCTGTCACCTAAAACAATAATAATATCGGGATTTATTTCGTTGTATGTCTCTGAAAAATATATTTGAGCTATGCTCATAGATTTTGAGATATCTAAGCTATTATCTGATTTTAAATTCATATCAATTTTTTTATTAATTTTAAATTCTTTTTCTATTTCTTTGTATGTCAAACCAAATTCTGGACTTAAGTGTGACCCAGTTACGATAAGTTGAAGTTCAAAATCCTGATCTTCATAAACTTCTCTGATTAACCAATACAGCAATCCATATTCTGCACGTGAGCCTGTTATAATGCATATTTTTTTCTTGATCATATCAAATCATCTTCTTGGTAGTCTTTTTTTGCATTAGTGCCAATTACATCTTCCCATTTCATTGGACTCAATCCAGTGCCTGGTCTTTTTACTGTAAGATTATTTTCACTTAGAATATCGCCTTTATTTATTTTAGTTTTCGCAACAATTGACTTTCTAACAATTAAGATATTTGGAGTTTCACTCTTTGATGGTTTTTTTACGTCGCTACCAAGTGCTTTTTCTATATTTCTTATAGCTTTTACCATTTCTGAAAACTGATGTGGTTCTAAACTTGCTTTATGATCAGGTCCTTCCATATTACAATCCAAAGTTATATGTTTTTCTATACAATGTGCGCCAATTGCAGCTGCAGCTATATCAACTTCAATACCTAAAGTATGGTCACTGTAACCAAATTTTGTACCCAATTCTTTTCCAATAGTCATCATTGCTCTTAAGTTTACATCTTGCATAGGGGTTGGATATTCAGTATTTGCATGTAAAATTGTAACATTATTTTTTTTGGTACCTGAATTAACCAAAATATCTAAAGCATTTTTAACCTCATCAAAATTTGACATTCCAGTTGAAAGAATTATTTTTTTATCAAGTTTTCCTATATGTTTCAAATAAGGAAAATTAGTAATTTCACCGCTTGGTATTTTAAATATCTCAATTCCTATATCATTTAATAAGTCTATACTCTCATTATCAAAGGGTGATGATAAAAATTTAATATTTTTTATTTTACAATGTTTTATAAGTTCAAGATGTGCATTTTTGTTTAGTTCAAACTTTTTTATCATATCAAATTGTGATTCTCTTCGATCGGTAGCAATTTTCTGATAGTTTGCTTTTTCAGAATTTTTTGTAACAAAATTTTTTGCTCTAAATGTTTGAAATTTAATAGCATCAGCACCAGATCCAGATGCTACGTCAATTAATTTTTTTGCTAAATCAATTGAACCATTATGGTTAACACCTGCCTCTGCAATAATAAATACTTTCATTTCACTACACTTCCAGCTTTAATAAAACTATCTTTTTGAATTTTTATATTATTTTTTGTTGTGACGTTGCTACCTATAAAACAATTGGATCCTACTTCGACTCCACCATTAATGGTTGCATTAGTTGAAATATGACAATTATCAGATATCTGACAATCGTGTTCGATCAAGACTTTTGAATTTATAATACAATTATTTCCGATAGATGTGTTAGCGTTCACAACTGAATTATGCATGATAATTGTCCCATTGCCTATTTTTGAATGCTTAGATACATATGCATTGGGAGATATGATTGTTGGTAAAGAAAATTTAGCTTTGACAGCTAAATCATACAGCTTAATTCTTAATAGTGGAGATTTAATTTGGCCAATTGTTATTATTGCAAATTGATTTTTTTTAGCTAGGGCATTTAAATCAGAGTCATTTCCAACAATTGGATACCCCAAAACTTTAGATCCTAAAAGTTCAGACTTATCTACAATGCCACCAATTTTAAATTTATCTTCTTGTTCAATTACGTCTATCACAGACTTACAATGACTTCCTCCACCAATTAATATTATTTTTTTCATAATTTCACACTACTAGGTATGTTAACCACACGTTCGTATAACCACTTAGAGTTTTTTAAATCATCGCATTCAAAATTTTTAAACATTGGTAGTCTATTCATTAACTTCCAAATAGGTCTAGTCATAATTTTTTTTGAATTGGTCTCTTCTAAAAATTTATCTCTTTGATTTTTATCCTTAAGAATAATGGAATTTAACCAGTAATTAGATTTACTATTTTTTGGTTCTTTAAAAAAATTAACACCAATGCTTTTAAAAAAAATATCATATTCATTTGCTAATTTACGTTTATTAACAACGAACTTATTTAATTTTTCCAGTTGTGCAATTAACAATGCAGCATTTAAATTGGGCATACGATAATTATACCCAATAACATCATGATCAAATTCCCATTTATGGGAAACTTTGGCAGTTGTGGTAAGATGTTTTGCTTTTTTTGCAAGAATTTTATCATTTGTGATTATGCAACCCCCACCACCAGCTGTAATAATTTTATTACCATTAAAACTAATAACTCCAAGCTTAGCAAAAGTTCCTGTATGCTTATTTTTATAATAACTGCCAAGGCTTTCAGCAGCATCTTCAATTAAAAATATATGATATTGATCACAAATTTTTTTAATTTCTTTAATTCTACATGGGTGACCATACGAATGCATAGGTATACACGCCCTAATTACTTTACCATTCTTATTATTTATGCATTTTTTATTTTTAATAATTGTGTTGTTTTTTAAAAAAATTTTTAGCGCAACCGGAGAAAGACCCATTGTGTCTCTATCAACATCAATAAATATTGGTGTTGCATTGCAATATCTAATTGCGTTTGAAGAGGCAACGAAATTTAAAGATTGGGTAATAACTTCACAATTATAATCTACATTAGCTAAAATTAATGCTATATGGATTGCTGAAGTTCCATTAGTGGTTGCTATAGCATAATTTGAATTAGTATACTTTGCTATTCTATACTCAAATTTATCAACAAACTTGCCCACTGATGATACAAAAGTTGATTTTATACACTCATTCAAGTATTTTTTTTCATTCCCTATAAACATTGGCTCATGTAAAGGTATAAATTTACTTTTACCATATATTGATTTAATAAATTTGATGATAGTTAAATTTAAATTATCATTATTTTTAATCATGAGGAATATTATAATATTTTTGATCCTCAGGATCTTTAATTAAATTTTCTTGAATTATTTTTTTTATTTCTTTAATTCCATCTGGTACAGTCATACTGATTTTAAAACCAAGCTCTTTTTTAATTTTATCACAATTAACTCTGTAATCTCGTGGATCATCAATTTTTTTTACATATTTTATTTTTGAAGCTGGTAAGAATTTTTTAATCTCATTTATTATCATTTGTTTTGTATAATTTTCTTTTGTATCACCGACATTAAAAACATTGTAAGCAACTTTTTGTTTTGGTGAATTCAAAATAGTTATAAACGCATTAGAAAAATCTTTTACATGACAATAAGGTCTCCAAAATTGTTCTCCAAATACAACAAGTTCTTTTCCAAGTGCAAGATCTTTGGTGAATTCATTAATAGTTAAATCAAATCTCATTCTAGGTGAAATACCATAGACTGTAGAAAAACGTAAAGACGTTGGTGAAAAATTATCATCTTTTTTTATTTCATTGAGCATATATTTTTCAAATTTTACTTTTAATTCAGCATATAAAGATACAGGGGCTAAATTAGAAGTTTCATCTACGAAGGCTTCTGGATCATCCATCTTTCCGTAATTACTACAAGTTGATGCAAATATAAATTTTGAAACACCAGAGCTTTTTGATTTATCTATTAAAGACTTGCTAGAATTCCAATTAGTTTTAACCGCTAAATCTGAATATAATTTACATGCAGGATCACCCACTATTGCAGCTAAATGTATAACTCCATCAAAATTATTTTTTAAAAAAATAGCGTCTAACTTTTCAGTATTGTTAATATCACAATTTATAAAGGTAAAATTTTTATTATACCAAATGTTTAATAAAGACTCTCCTCCAAACATCAAATTATCAATGCAGGTTACCTTATATCCTTTTGACAAAAGCTCTTTTAAAAGTCCTGAACCAACATAGCCAGCACCTCCAGTTACTAGTATATTTTTCATTTAGCTTTTAATTAAATTCTCCTTTATAAATATTTAAGCTTCGCAGATTTAATATTTAATTAGATATTAATATAAAAAAGTTTTGATTACAGATTTAAATTTTAAGATGAAAATTGGCAAATATAATCACTAATTATTTTGAATATTTGTTTAACTTAACTTTATATTGTGCCAAAAAAATGTGAAAATAGTAATCTTCGGTATTAAATTGTTGTCTATTTATGAAAATTATCTAAGTAAAATGACTCAAGTGAGAAATTTTTGATATCTAAAATTTTAAAATTTTTTTCAGTGCATAAATTAAGCCAATTGAGCTATTA
>CESW01108768.1_pt1 | contig 40726 bp, 38 predicted proteins | sample 531171 | NCBI WGS metagenome assembly CESW01 (sample SAMEA2621859, study PRJEB7988) | marine metagenome | biome: marine biome (ENVO:00000447); feature: surface water layer (ENVO:00002042); material: "saline water (ENVO:00002010), including plankton (ENVO:xxxxxxxx)" | depth 5 m
CTTGTTCCAGTTTCAGTACTTGTTCCAGTTTCAGTACTTGTTCCAGTACTTGTTGAAGTTTCTTGTTCTGTACTTGTATTAGTTGCTGTACCAGTCTCAGTTTTGTCATCAAGTCCACCAACATCTCTGATAGAAACAGTTATAACCTGTGTTTCAGCATTTCCGCTCGCATCTGTTGCTGTAACAGTAGCAGTTATATCATATGTACTTCCATCGTATGGAAGATTTCTTGGATTATCAGATTGAGCCTCATAATCAGCAGGTGATACAAAAGTTAGAATACCATCAGCAGTGATAGTTAAATCATCACTTCCAGAAAGAGAGAAAGTAACGGTTTGAATATCTGTAGCTGTAACAGTACCAACATCGGTTGCACCCTCATCGACAATAAAAGTTGAAGATGATGTAAACACTGGTGCTGTTGTATCAACGACGTTAACAGTTCTGGAAGCGGTTCCAGCATTTCCAGATGCATCAGTTGATGTGTATGTTATTGTGTACGTACCAAGTGTATCAGGATCGACAGTATCTCCACCTGTAACAACTGTAACAGAACCTGAAACATCAGTTGCTGTGGCACCAGCATCTGTATAGGTACCACCTAATTCTACTGTTGCAGGATTATCTCCAGTTACTGTAACTACAGGAGCTGTTGTATCAACAACATTTACAGTTCTTGTGGCAGTTGCTGTATTACCATCTAGATCTGTAGCTGTGTAGGTAATTGTATATGTTCCAACCGTTGATGTATCAACAGTACCAGATGAACTAACAGGTGTTTCACCATGGAATTCATCGAATGCAGTTGCACCTTGATCGGTATAAGAGGATCCGAGTTCTACAGTTGCTGGATTACTGCCAATGACGGTAATTACTGGAGGAACATTGTCATCATATCCATCATCAGATAATGCACTAATTGCACCTGCACCAACCAAAGCTAGCAATGCTTTTTGTATTGCGCTTAATTCAGCTCTAACACTTGCTAATCTTCCTGACGCTTCTTTGTTAGTACTAGGATTTTGTGTGGTATCAATTTGATTTAATAAATCTATTTCTTGATTAATTAAATAAGATCTTCTGTCCTGAAGTTCTTTAACACCCATAGAACTAACTTTAAGCTCTATTTCATTTATTTTTTCTGGACTTAACTCAGCAATAATACCTATTGAAATAAAGGTAAGTGCAAGTAAATAAAAATTTTTCATAGCTATTCCTCTCATTTTTTGGCTATAGGTCAGTTATATTCACATAAATAGCTTGTGAATTCAACTCGTGATGGCCATAATACTGCATTTTTAACAAAGTTCATATTTTTTTACATATTTTTATAAGTCTAGTTATTGGATTAAAATTAATATCTATCCTATCAACTATGATTACTTATCAGATGGATAGCAATATTAATGCCAATTATGAATTAATTTTGTGTTTTCATTAATTTATTGACTTAAATCTTACTAGAAGATCATGCAAAGTGTTTCTTCTTATCAGCTTAGCACCAGGATCTTTTGTTAGTGGCTTCCAAGTATAAGCAATAGAATTTCCAAAAATTGGTACATTAAAAAATATGCCTTTATCGAAACTACCTTCGCCATATTGCTCTCTACTTACATCTGTAAAAGTTGCAAAAGCGCCAAAACGAACTCCATTTTCAAAAGTTCTGGAAAACTCTATTGTTGTTCCAACATCTCCAGCTAAATATTCACCTGCGGATATTTTCATATCAAAAGGTATAAGTCCATAATTTCGATAATAAAAATTTGCTTGTACCATATTATTTTTATAATCAAGGTGGCCAAAACCCCAATTATAATCTCTTTTACGAACATTAAAGGCCTCTAAACCAAATGAAAAATTAGTATTTTGTCTAAAATATAAGTATTCAACTCCATAACCAGAAAACATATCTTCAAGGATGCCGCCTGTGAGCATAATATGATGATTTTTCTTTGAGGTAATATAATAGTCAAATTGTGCTCTTCCAATTAAAATTCCTTTGCTCATATTTTTTAAATATTGTTTTACATCTGATCTAACCTGAGCAGGGTAGGTATCAACTGGAGGAAATCTAAAGTCATCAAAATTATCTGCTAAACTATATTTGAGATTAGTATTAAAAAATAAGTTATCTCTTATAATAAATTCAGAATTATTTTCAATTAAAAAAGCACCTTTAAAAAACTCTTCTCTTGAAGCAAAAAATGGTCTAAATCTTGCACCTGTACTAGTATTAAATCTTCTTGATACAGCTTTTTGATAGATTGTCTTTGCATCTTTTTTGAAAGAATCATTTATCTCTGAAACTGCATTTAAATTAGCTATCTTAATATCTTTTTGAACATTCTTATCAATTCCTGAATAAGTAGTTGCTTCAGAGATTATTTCTTCAATCAATTTAATGTCTGAATGAACAAATTGTGTTAACTCAATTCCAATAGATCTTGAAGATTCAAAAATTTTATTAACACCAATACCGTTCTTCTCTAAGCTTTTAATCAATTTTGAATACTCATCCTCCCCCTCCGTTGCTGAAGGTTCTTGATATTCATATTTTCTAATTGATGTTTTTGGATTATTTTTATAAACAAATCGTAAAGATAAATAATTTCCTCTCTCAAAAGATGCTCCTATAATGAAACTATCATTTATCGTATAATCAACACCTAAAGAAAAGTCACTATCTGGATTTTCATAAAAAAGCCTGTTGCCACTTGTCTTAGTTGTATCTTTTTCAAATTTTAGAAGGAATGAATCTTTATATGCATATGAAATACCAAAAAATGGAGCTACTTTCTCTCCAGAAAAATATCTTGCAGGATCGAACTGTCCTCCTGCTCCTCTTGTTCCAGAAGGCCTTATTTTAAATCTATCATCAAGATATCCAAAAGGATTATTTGTTTTAAAATCTGAGCCGCCCAGCCTATTCCAACCTAAACCAAAGTGCATATCCATTTTATTTATCCCATAGCTGCCAACTATATACTCTGAGCTATACAAACCTGTGCCTGCGAAATCATTTAAGCCAACTGCAACTGCAGGTAAAAATCCCTCTTTTTTCAACCTAATTTTAATATTAAAGCCTTTATCTTTATAATCTTGAAATTCAAAGCCTGGATAGGGTAGTCCTTGGATATTTGTATAAAAAAATGATGCTTCAAACCAGTCATATGGATTAGATATTAGTGTTATTTTTTGATCTGGTGTCCCATCGTAAAATACAATTCCATGTGCACCCTCATCGTATAATCTTGCAGTTGGCATATTAATTAACCCAACTGAGCCATGATTGTTATATGAATTATATTTAAAGTTATCAGCAAAGATTAAATGTGGAATAACAAAAAATGATAATGCTTGTAATTTTAAGGTATTACGATTTTTTTGCTTCATTCATCTTAACTCTAGTTATTGTTTATAGATGATAAAGACGCTAATGTTATCCCCAAATTTCCAAGTATAGATACATAAGCCTGAGCTGCAAGCCTTCTGGGTGTTGATTCATCTAGCTCTCTTGGAACAAAAATTATTGACCCAGGGTATATATTAATTGAGCTCTCAGGCGAGCTTTCAAAAATATTCCTTTTGGCAGTATATAGTTGTGATTCACCGTTAGGCTGAAGAATGTATACAGATTTTTTATCAGCAAACTTTGTATATCCGCCTGATTTATTTACAAAATAATTTATGCCTTTATTTTGAGAGTGCATAACGGTTCCCTCTGATGAAATTTCTCCATAAACATATACAACATTACTTAATTCTGGAATAAATAATTTGTCATCTGCCTTTACTTTATATGAGTCTGTTGATTCCTCATTTAATAAATCAATTACTACTCTGCCATTAGGATTGGTGTCTTTTATCTCTTTAGTTAATTGAATAATTGGCTGAAAGTCTAGATTCTGGCTAAAGTTTTGCTGACTTATAGCTAAAATATTATCTAAAAACTCTTGATATAAAACTTGTTTAGATTTTGAATTTATCATTTTAGCTTCTTGATTTTCATAAACAGCACCAAAAGCATAAGCATTCTTTGTGTAACCTCCAGCTTTTTCAATTAAATCAACTAATGTTTCGCCTGCTGCCATAGTATATGTGCCTGGTTTAAGAACAGCACCTGAAATTTTTGCCTCTCTAAATGGAAATTCTCTAATGTAAATTAAATCTCCATCAATTGCTTTTATTGTTTTAAATTGTATCTTATTAGTAATTGGTATGGTTTTAAGTGTTCCATCAAGAACCCTTTCTAGACTAATATTTTGAATATCTGCTGAGCGTGTTGTTCCATTAGCATAATCCACAATACTATCTAATGTTTGTCCTTCTTTGGTCTCATATTTTGCGGGTCTGAATACAGCTCCATCTATAGCGACAATATTTTTTCTAGCCTCTACAAAGATGACATCACCAGATCTTAAACGTTTTTGTAAGTTATATTTACCATTTATTAAAAGATCGTAAACGTCTAAAGATTCTATTATTTCATTATCTCTAATTAAGTTTATTTCTCGAAAAGAACCAAATTCGCTTATACCACCAGCAGATGATATTGCATGCAAAATGTTAGAATTCCCAGTTAGCGTATAAATACCTGGGTTTTTAGCATTACCGGTAACTAAAATATTAACATCTCTTATTTCACTTAAGCTAATGAAAACTTCAGTACCTATATATGCTGAGCTTACCCTAGATTTTATTATTGAAGAAGCTTCGTTTAACGTAAGTCCAGCTAATATTATTTTACCAATGTCATCTATTACAATTGAGCCATCACCACTTATTTTATAATCATCAATCTGATCATTCTGTCCAATTAATTGAATATTTAAAACATCTCCAACATCCAGAGAATAACCTGCATCAGGATTTGGTTCATTGATTGGCATGAATGATGTCTGAAATGTATTAAAAAACTCAGAACCATAGAGCTTCAAACCCTCATCTATGGAGAGACTATCATCTAAACTTAGTCTCCTTTCAAGTTCTATAAGGTCTAATTCTAATCTGTCTTTCAAAGCTAAAAGCTCTTCAGCTTGACTTAGCTTTGATGAATACAAGTATGGCCTATAATTTTCCTGAGAATTAAGACCTTTTTGAGCATTCTTAGCCTCAAGATCCTTTTTTATATCGTCAGGTAAGCTATCTAAGAAATCTTGGTTCAATTCTTGTGAGTTGATGTTCAAAGTTATAATCAAACACAAAATTGATATTAATTTTATTTTCATAATTACATTATACCTAATAAATAAATTTATAATCTCAGATTTTTTTAATCAATCCCTGGAATGCTTATACCTTTTTCAGATTTTGCAAAATTAATGATAGTTTCGATTGAATCATTTACTTCCTTATCGGTTAAAGTTGACTCATTTGATTGTAAGATAAACCTATAGCCTATTTTAATTTCCTCTTTTTTTTCATTATAAAAATAGTCAAACATAAATACATCCTTTAGATAAATGTGTTTGAAATTCTTTATAAATTGTTCTAACGCTTTACGCTTAGAAAAGTCTGTAATTGAAAAAGAAAGGTCTCTCATTGAGCTTGGAAATTCAGATACGGGAATATATTTTTTTGAACTCACATCTTTAATATGCATGTCATCATATGGACCATTAACTTTAAGTTTAGAATTAATCTGAATTTCGCAATAAATTATTTTACTCTTAGATTTTGAATTAATGTATTCTCTTGATAATTCTTCAATTCTATATGTATCAGTCTCTATATTGTCTAAAATATTTTTAAGATAATTAAAATTTATTTTTTTTGAAAAATCTAAATAATTTTTTCCAATTCTCCCACTTGCGATTATTCCAATTACTCTTTTACCAAATCTGTCCTTATTGGAATATAGATCTGATATTTCGAATAACTTAATGCTGTCCTTTTGTCTTCTTTCATTAAATAAAAGATTTTTAACTAAAGAATCCTTTAATTTTGTTCTAAGGTATTTTTTATTTGAGTCAAGTGGATTATCAACTTTTACTGACTCAGTTGAATGCTCACTAACGAAAGGATTATTTATTACCTCATAAAAACCATTGTCAATTAATAGTTTCTTTAATCTTTTTTCTTCCAAGTTAACTTTGGATTTATTCTGAATAATTTCTATTGATTTATTTTGTATATTGTCATAACCAATTGCCCTAGCAACCTCCTCAGAGATGTCATTCATCATAGTGACATCATTTCTATGAGATGGAACTTGGATCATATTTTTTGTTAATTTAAATCCTAACTTTTCAAGATGTGTTAAGAATTCATTTTGATCAATATTAGTGCCTAATATTTTATTTAATTTATCAGCATCAAATGGAATTAATTTTTTCTCTTTTTGACACTGTGACTCTTTAAATAATTGAGCTGTATTAATATTACAGTGGCTTTCAATAATATGAAGAAATCTTTCTAAAACATAATCATGCTGGCTTGGATTGGTATCTCTCTCAAACTTATATGCAGCATCAGAGTTGATGTCATATTTTACTGACTTTCCAATAATAGTTTCTGGATCAAAATGTGCACACTCTACTATTACAGACTTAGTATCTGGTTTACATGCAGTTTTTCTGCCTCCAATAATTCCAGCTAAATTAATAACCTCATTATTTTTATCAAAAAAAACTAGTTCACCATTTTCGATATTTATTTGTTTATCCAGCAGTGTTTCAAATTGACAGTTTTTTGTTAAAAAATCTAGAGTTATAGGTTGATTTATCAGAGTTGAATCATAACAATGGGTCGGCTGACCGGTTTCATATGATAAATAGTTTGAAACGTCTGTAAAAAAATTAATTTTTTTAAGATTCAAATCAGAGAAATAATCTTCTAAGTAACTTTGATATTTTTTTGGAACTGCATCTATCTCTACTTTCAAGAAAGATATATTTTTACATGAATCCTTTGCCTTATTTAAAAATTTAAATTCAAAAGGTTTTAAATTGCCTCTATAAATTTCCTTTTTATATTTTATGTTATAAAAGACATTCAGATCTCTTAATAATCCATTCAAAGACAGACAATCTCCCCTATTAGGTGTTATTTCCACATCAAAAATTTCGTTTGATATTTTGTGCTCATGTCCTAATTGAAACAATTTTTCTGACAATTCATAAATATCAGGACTTGAATCAATATATTTGACTAGATGTTTATATGGAACTTTCATTTGAATTGATTCAAAAAATCTAAGTTTGATTTGTAAAAATCTCTTATGTCACTGACTCCAAATTTAAGCATTGATATTCTTTCAATACCTAAACCAAAGGCAAATCCAGAATATTTTTTAGAATTTATTTTACAATTTTCAAGAACAACTGGATTAACAACTCCACAACCTAAAATTTCAAGCCACTTGTTATCATCTGATAATATGTCAACCTCTGCAGATGGCTCGGTGAATGGAAAATATGAGGGCCTAAATCTTATTTGTGTTTCTTTTCCAAAAAGAGCATGGACTATTTTATAAATAATGTCCTTTAAGTTTGCGAAATTAACACCTTCATCTACGTAAATTCCCTCAATTTGATGGAACATCGGGAGGTGTGTTGAATCATCATCTTTTCTATATACCTTCCCACTTGAAATGAAGGCCATAGGAGGTTTTTTTTCTAACATTCCTCTGATTTGAACTGGCGAGGTATGTGTTCTTAAGACACTTGATTTATTATTTACATAAAAGGTGTCATGCATTTGCCTAGCAGGATGAGACTTCTTTATGTTGAGCATGTCAAAATTATATTCTTCAGTTTCGATCTCAGGACCATCTACAATTTCAAAACCTAGGGATATCAAAAGGTTTAATATAGTATCTTTCATTTGGCATATTGGATGATATGCTCCAATATCCTTTATTAACTCTGGAGAAGATATGTCGTTGGAATCTGCCATCAGACCAACAATTAGTTCATTGCAGTTTCGACAACCTTTTTAAAAGTCGGATTATCAGAAATAGCAATGTCGGAAAGAATTTTTCTATTTAGTTTTATATTTTTTTGTGACAAAGAATTTATTAACTTAGAATACGACACACCAAGTTCTCTAGAACCAGCATTAATTCTTGATACCCATAGGTTCCTAAAAACTCTTTTTCTATTTTTTCTATCTCTGAATGCATATTGCATCGATTTAATATTTGACTGCTTGGCGGTTTTATATAACCTACTTCTGGCTCCATAGTAACCTTTGGTAGCATTAAGAATTTTTTTGTGTTTTGATTTAGCCGTAAGTGACTTTGTAGCTCTTGCCATAATTATTACCTATTAACCAGCTTTGATGCCATTTTAAGCACTGTGCCAGATATTATGCTTATTCCCCTATTATGCCTTTTCCTTTTTGTAGACTGTTTAGTAAGAATATGATTTCTATTGGCACTCCTTGTCTTTAGTGAGGAGCCTGTCCTCTTAAAACGTTTTGCAGCACCAGAATGCGTCTTTAATTTGTATCCCATAACATCTTTATCTTTTCTTCTTCAATGGTGAAAGTACCATTAACAACTGTCTTCCCTCCAATGAAGGATCTTGGTCAACTTGTGCAATATCATCCAATTCTAATCTCAGTTTATTCAACAGATCTAACCCCATATTACTATTAAGTATTTCTCTACCTCTAAATCGAACGCTTATTTTAGTCTTATCTCCATCAAGAATAAAGCTTTTAATTTTCTTTAATTTTATATTATAGTCACCAACATCTGTTGAAGGTCTAAATTTAATTTCTTTTGTTGTATTTCTTTTTACTTTTGACTTTGAAGCAGAGATACTTTTTTTCTTTGAAAAAAGATGCTTACCATAATCAAGTATTTTGCAAACAATAGGGTCTGCGTCCGAAGGAGATACTTGAACCAAATCTAATGAAGATTCTTTTGCAACTTTTAAGGCCTCTAATAAAGGAACTATTCCTTTTTTTTCTCCGTTTGCATCAACAAGAAGAACTTTGTCCGCTTTTATTCCGTTATTTATTGGAACCATATTTTTCTTTAAAGTAGCTATAACAAATACCTATATAAAATATAAAGTTAAATAATTTATAAGCATCAAAGTATTAACAAGATTAGTTAAATAAAGAATGGTTCTGACATAATTGATGAAATTTTATACTAATTATTAAATTACGCAATGGTTTAAGGTTGTAAAAAATAATGCTGCCATACATCATTATTGATTTCGAATACTTCTCTTTTATTAATTCTAAAATCATGTCCTTCCCAGAATTCAAAATAATATGGAGTAAAAGAATATCCTCCCCAATAAACAGGCCTCTCTGAGAAATTTTGATTGGAATTAATATTATTATATTTATCAAGCATGGCATCATATGATTCAATCTTCTGAGATTGCTCTGATATGATTGCAATTTTATTTTTAGACTTATCTCTTTCTTTAAAGTGTGCATCAGAAAAATCATTAGAAGACTTAGAAATTTTTGCTTTCATTCTAATCTGAGTATATGTAGATGCCCAAAAAAATACTGCAGATATTTGGTCGTGCTTTTCAAATTCAAGAGCTTTTGGGGAATTATAATTTGTGAAAAATATCCATTCATTACCAAAAATATATTTTAGATTAACAAATCTTGATTCAACTTGATTTTGATCTTTATTAAAAGAACTGATGCAAATTGCATCAATATGCTTTTCATGACTTAATGCTTTTTCATAAATTAAGGTAAATCTTTTATAGGGTTCAGATAAATCTATATTTTTAATTGTAATCATTGTATTTTTATAAAGTTTAAATCACTGAAAACTATTATTCTTCAAAGTATCGCAATCTTTCAATGTCATCTTCAATGGTTTTTTCACCATATTGAATTTCAATGATATGACATGGAGTTTTACTTGGATTAATAATTTGATGCCATGCATACTTTTTAATATGTATAAAGTCTTCTGTATTTAATTTAATTTCTTCATATGCATCTGGATTATCCTCGCTATAATTGACCAAACATGAGCCTCTGCTGACAAACCAATATTCACTTCTGTGAAAATGTCTTTGAAAGCTTAGTCCTTTCCCAGGATAAACAATAAGTTCTTTTACTTTCACATCTATTTCTGAAGAATCAGAATATAAATTAAAGAACTTGCCCCAAATTCTTTCCTCATTTTCGTATTTAAAATCTTTGAGAATCCAGCGTGAAGAATTTTGTTTATTTTTGCCACCAACTGCAAATGCAAAATCAATATCTTTTACAGACATCTCAGGTATATTCTTTTCATTTCTATCGCCACCATTACAAAAAGTGATTTGATCATTGGGATACATTTCCCGAATTTTTTTTAATCCGTTGATGCAGCTTCCTAATTCATCATCAATAAAACTGATCACTTCGTCAACGGAAGATAAATTTTCAATAATTTGTTTTCTTTCTGAAAATGGCATAAAGTACTTTTCTTTTTTTTTGACAAGCCAATCGTCACTATTGAGTGCAACAATCAACTTATCTCCAAGTTTTTTTGCATCGTTTAAATATGAAATATGGCCAGAATGAATTGGATCAAACCCTCCACTTACAACAATGATTTTCATATGTTTAAATAAATTTAAGTGTTAAATTATCTGATAAACTGCTTTATTAAGCAAACAGCAATAATTATCAATAATTAATATGAATCAAGATAATCAATACGATAAAAGAATTGTTTTTTTGGTCAGTAGAATAAATTTTTTAGTTTCACATAGAATTGATTTATATAAAAAGCTAAAAGACAAAAATTATAAAATTCTGATAATTTGCAGTAACGAACAATTAAAAGAAGAATATAAAGAACTCATCGATGAAAAAGATTATTGTCATTTTGATTTCAGGAGCACAGAAAACAATCCTTTAAAAATTTTTATTTCAATATGGAAAACCATTAAAATTTTTAAGAAATTTAAGCCTAATATTGTTCATACAGTATCTCCAATCGGTAATTTAGTTGGCGGAGTTTCAGCATTATTTTTCAAAAAAATCTTCTTAGTGACAGCCATTTCCGGACGAGGAACCTTATATGTAAATAAAAAAATATCTACTAAAGTGATTAAATTTATTTTTTCTTTTACAGAGTATCTTTATTTAAATAAAAGATACTCTGCAACTATTACTCAGAACATGCATGATCTTCGCGATGTCGAGAAGAAACAAATCAGTAGAAAGAATAATATTGTTTTGAAAGGGTCTGGCGTAGATTTATCAAAATATAATTTAGAAAAGTCCAACAAAGAATATGATTTTTGTTTTGTTGGAAGACTTACACATGAAAAAGGCATTTTCGATTTCATCGAATCAGCTAAATTAATAAATCAGAATAATGGTAAAATTAAATTCCTAGTTATTGGTGATATGCCATCAGAAGACAAAAAAACTTGTCTAGATCTAGACGCACATTTTAGAGAAAAGAAATACATCACATATCTCGGTTTTCAAACTGAATTAAATTACTACTATAAAAAAACAAAAATTTTATGTCTTCCATCAAAAAGAGAAGGAATGCCGAGGGTTGTTCTTGAAGCTTCAGCATGTGGCATTCCATCAATAGCATATGATGTTATTGGCTGTAATGAGGCTATTAATCAAAACACTAATGGTTTTTTAGTAGCGAATCTAGATACTAATGATTTTAGTAAAGAAATGTTAAGGGTTCTTGATGAGGAAGACTTTGATGACTTAGCAAAAAAGGCAAGATCCTATGCCGAAAAATATTTTTCAATTGATAAAGTTCTAGAAGCACATATTAAATTGTATGAACAATCTCACAACTGAGAAATTAATTCCCTGAGTCCATCTTTTACTGAATACAGAGGATTGTAATTCAAGATTTTTTTTGCTTTGCTGATATCTGCATACGAATGAATAATGTCACCATGTCTTGAATCTTTATGTAAAATAGCAGAATTAGTGGGCTCATCATTATTTTCATTGATTATATCTTTGATGAGAATTGATAAATCATTAAGTGTGATCTTGGCTCCACAGGCTATATTAAAAATTTCAGATTTTTCTAAATTTGGATTTATAGCAGCAAGAATATTGGCTTGTATAACATTTTTTATATAACAAAAATCTCTGCTAATTAAACCATCTCCATAAATATGTACTTCTCTGTTTTGTTTGAAATTTTGAATCCATTTAGGAATTACTGCAGCATATTCTCCATCCGGATCTTGTCTTAATCCGAAAACATTAAAATATCTTAATCCACAAATTCTCATAGTTGTTTCGTAAAAATCGGCATAAACTTCATTAGATCTTTTACTAAATGCATATGGTGATAATGGATTCCCAATCATACTTTCCTCTTGAGGCAAATTATCGCAATCTCCATAAACTGAACTACTGCTAGCATAAACAAAACTCTTTACGTTTGAATTAATCGATGCCTTTAAAACATTAACAAAACCGTTTATATTGATTTCATTAAAAATTTCAGGCTCTTTAAAAGATCTTGGAACGCTTCCAAGAGCCGCCTGATGAAGAACAAAATCAACACCTGAAAACAAATTACCTACTTCGTTAGATCTTATATCTATGTCATAAAATGAAAAGTTGTTTATATTACTAGCATGCTTATTTTCAATATATGTAATGTTTTCTTTTTTTCCATTTATAAAGTTATCAATTCCTATAACTTTTTGATTATTTTCAAGCAAATAATCAATTAGATGAGATCCTATAAATCCTGCAGCCCCAGTAATAAGCCAAACCATACTTTGATTTAAATTTTTTGTTTCAAATTTCATAAATTTATAAGCTCCAAACTTCTATACCATTTTTAAATTTTGTTTTATCTAGAGCAGCTTTAATATCAATTATGATTTTAATTTTGGATTTTTTTAAAGAACTGATAAATTCTTTTTTAAGATAGCTTTTGTGAGGTATTGCAAGTATTAAAATATCCATATTAAAAAGTTTATTTATTTCATTAATAACATTTTTTTTGTTGTAGATATTTATAAGTTCGTCTGAATTTGCCTCACTATCATGAATCTTTACTTTTTTATTTACTTTATTTATTGATTTATATAAATCATATGCTCTTGAATTTCTTAAGTCAGGACAGTTCTCTTTAAAAGTTGCTCCAAGAATAACAATTTTACAGCTAGAGTAATTAACATTTAATTTTTTACAAAGACTTTTAATATTAAATGTCACATGTTTATGCATATTATCATTTATAAATCTTCCGCCTAAAGTCATCTTTGGATTAATTCCAATCTCTTTTGCTTTAAAAGTTAAATAATATGGATCGACACCTATACAGTGTCCACCTACTAATCCTGGAGAATAATCATGGAAATTCCACTTCGTCTTTGCTGCATTAAGAACTGATTTTGTATCAATATTCATCTTGTTAAAAATCATTGAAAGTTCATTCATAAATGCAATGTTTAGATCTCTCTGTGTATTTTCAATTACTTTTGCAGCCTCTGCGACTTTTATTGATTCCGCTCTATAGGTTCCTGCCTTTATGATACTTGAATAGAGATTATCAATTATTTCAAGGGTTTTCTTGGTATCTCCAGATATAACTTTTATTATGTTGGTTAGGGTTCGTTTTGAATCGCCAGGATTTATTCTTTCGGGGGAGTAGCCTATAAAAAAATCTTTTTTCCACTTTAAGCCAGAATTTTTTTCTATTATTGGTACGCATACTTCTTCAGACAGGCCTGGATATACAGTTGATTCGAAAATAATGATTGTGCCTTTTTTAATATTTCTAGCGATTTGTTCACATGCAGATTTTATCGGTCTTAAGTCTGGTTTTTTATTTTTTTTAATTGGAGTCGGGACAGTAACTATAATTATATTTGCTTTTCTAATAATTGATTCATTATTATTGAATTGAAGTTTTTTTGATTTCACAAAATCAGTTTTCTTGACCTCTTTTGTTCTGTCAAAGAATTTTTTTAACTCATGAATTCTGTTTTGAGATATATCAAATCCGAATGTATGATGCTTTTTTCCAAACTCTATTGCTAAAGGCAGCCCAACATAACCAAGTCCTAAAATACAAATATTGAAACTATTTTTCATTTTCTTTTATTAATTACTAATACTAATCTTGATTAATTTTAGAATGGTTTAATACAGTTTTTTTCAAATTCGTCATTCTGTCATCCCATGTAATTTCCATGTTAAATTTATTTTTAATCAAATATGAAACTGTGTCTTTAATATCGTTCTCAATAAAATTCATTATTTTATGTCTTGCATCTTTAATCTTACTAAAATCCACCTCTATCCCAGCTTTGTATTTTAGCACCTCATCAGAATATCCTATAACATTTGCTTGTGTTATTACTGGCTTTGATGCAAGTAGGTACTGATATAATTTTAATGGGCTTCCCGGACTTATCCTGTTTTGATTAACTGGCATTAGGCATGCATCCGAAAAATTAATTAATTCATTGCACCCTTCCTCATCAAGAGGAGATATATTCATTACATTTCCTATATTTTCTTTACGAATTTGTCCTCCACCAACTATTATTTGAACATCATCATTATTTTTATCAAATTCGTCTTGTAATCTGATGATATCTTCAATGTTGTGCCAAGACGAAACCGATCCCGTAAAGGCTAGAATTGTTTTACTTTTTTTCAATTCAAAAAGATTTAATAACTTCTTTTCTTTTGAACAATTTTTATATATTGACCCCCCGTTAAAAAGAAAAATATCATCTGTGGTATTAATTCCAAGATCTTTATAATGATCTAGTAAATGTGGATGATTAAAGACTCTTAAATCAGAGGATACATCAATAAAGAAAGAAACTTTTTCATAAAAATAAATAAAAAATTTTTTAATAAAATTTGCTTCTATAACTTTATATTCTCCTGGAGCGGCATGCACTTCCCGTACAAAAAGATTATTTTTAGTTTTACTTAAAATTTTTGTAGCAAAGATTCCAATCATACCTCGCGAGAGAAAAATATTTATATCTTTTTTATTAAAAAACGCGATAAAAAAAATTGAAAGTTCAGCATAAACTAAATATAAAGTTCTATAGAAAATATTATTACTTATGGGAGACATAAACTTTAAATCAAAAATTTTACTTAAAGCTTCTCTCTTGCTTCTGGTGCCAAGTGACTTTCCTCCAAGTTTTTTTATATTGAAATCAACTATGTAAAAAAAATTACTCACTTTATATCTCTTGCATCAATTCTAGTTCTTGACAGGTATATACCAAAAATCATAAACCATAAAAAGAATAACTGTGTAACATTAAGAAACTGTCCTGTCAGTCCCGCTATTAAAAATAGAATAAAAGATATATAAGTAAATCTTCTATAAAAAGTATTAGAAGGTTTTGTATTTGGAATAAAAAACATAATTGATAATAAGGATATTAAGTAAAAGAATATAATCGAAGTGCCAATATAGCCATAGCTTGCCAACATCCACAAATATTGATTATCTGCTATTCCTATCGAGTCAGTAACACCAAAGCCTAATGATGGTCGAAGAAGAATATAGTTCTCAAAAATACTTTTCCACAATTCAAGTCTATCATCAAAGGATGCTATGGTAGATAAATCTCCATATATAAATATGGCACTTAACAGACTTCTATAATGCACTGGTAAAAAAGTCCAACTAGATGGATCTAGTGCAATAGTTTCTATAATGAAATAAAAAAATGTTATAAATATGATAGACATAATTTTGAATCTAAGAAAAAAATATATTGATATAACTGCTAAAAACAAAACAATAGCAGTTCTGCTGCCAGTCATAAAAATACAAATTAATGTAAACAATATAAGAATGCTTCTACCCCAGTTATTCATTTGAAGAATGTCTTTTGAAGAAAAAAGAAAATATACCAACGCAATGTTATAAAACAATCCTGCCCAATTAGGATTTATAAATAATCCAGATGATCTTAATATATATGATGAAGAGGACAGACCAGAGTCAAGTACAGATAATTTAGTTTTACTTGAAATTAGAATATCAGCAAAAGATTGAAATCCAGGTAAAAATAATAAACATACATTAAATAATAAATTAAGAACGATAGCATAAATCCAGAATTTATTTATGAATGAGTCTTTAATATGGTTACCAAATGTTAAAAAGGCCAAGCCGATTACACCAGTAAGTGTATAACGAAAAAACTCCACCATACTAAATGTTGAAAAAGAATATCCCATGGATATCCCAGAAAAGAGCGAAATACCATAAAAAATACTAATAATGAAAATAGGCATGCCTAAAAATATAGAAAAATCCTCAAATTTTATCTTTGAACTTTTTAACAACATTAGTGTGAAAAGAATAGAGACAACTAATATATCTATTATTCTTCCTCCAAAAAAAATTCCAATTGATCCTGGCAAAAAAGAAGGATAAAGCCTGAAAATATTCAATAAAAATACAAAACTAAGAACTCTTGCAATATTAATTGTCATTTGTTTGATCGAAGTAAAAGAGAGTCAAAAATATTTCTTATGTGTTTTTTATTGATCAGAATTGTAGATAACAGAAAAAATACCAAAATTAAATTAATTATCATATTTAAACTTTGGCCTATTATAGGATCAAAAATATATTCACTTAAGCATATTAATAAAAGTGAAATTATAATTTTTCTATTTGAAGTAAAGTTTGAAATTAATAGCATTTCTTTGTCTCTGTGAAGAAAAAAAATAGTTAATTCAGAGGATAAATATCTTGATAGAACTAAAGTTGATGCTGCTCCAACCAATCCAAAATTTGGAATTAAATATATACCAAAAAGAAATAATAAAAATATAAATAAATATGTACCAAAAGAAATAAAATATCCACCTGAATCTTTTTTCATTAGTAAGCTTACAGCCAAAGACTTGGAAGCATTTACAAAGGGAAAAATTAATAGTATTCGTATAAAAGTTATTTGTTCATCAAAGTATTTAGGGAATAATAATTCCAGCGTCATTGGACCAACAATTAATGCGCATAACGTAACTATTAACAGAGATATAAACAACAATTTGATTGAATATTTAATTTTTTTATAATCTGGTTTTGTTTGAAAAAGAGTTTGATATAACCATGGTTGAAAGGCCTCATTTACTTTTTGAAAGACCATAACTACAACATTAGTTACCAAAAAAGCAACATTATATATGCCCACAAGAGTTAGATTTAAAAAACTAAATATTAAATAATTCATCGTAGGATTTACTGCATACGCTGACAATCTATTTGGTATAAGTGGTAATGTGAACTTATAAATTATCTTAAAAGAGTTAAACTTAAAATTAGGCCTATATCTATATATGTATCCAAAGACAGATATTAATCCTATTATTATAGAGGCAAATCCAAATCCAAATACTAAGCTTTTAAAATTAAGATCTAAATAAATTAAACACACCAGACTAATAGTAATTTGCAACAACGCTCTTGAAATTTTTAAAATCGGATTTAATGTTATATCCTGCATAGATTTTAATAATCTTTCATAAAGCTTTATAAAAACAATCGCAATTGAAGATCCTAGTATTAAAAATTTATATTCAAATATGCTAGATGCATTTGGAAAAAATTTAACTAATAAATCGAATGCAAATATAAGTATTCCAGAAAATAACAAACAATTTATAATTGTTGATCCGAACAAGGCCCCCATCATAGTTGCTCTTGCTATATTTGGTTTTTCATTAAAAAAATAAAGTCTTGCAAGTATTGCGTCACCTGATAATGATAAAACAGGTATGAGAAGAGTAACTGATGATAAAAATAAAGAGAATATTCCATACTCAGCAGGTGTAAGATAAATCATATATATTGGAACAACGATTACTCCAATTAGGGATACAAGCAAAGATGAACTTACAAACGAATATCCGCTTTTAATTGCATTTTTTTCAAGTTGATTTGATTCCATTTATCTAACCAATATCAAAATCTGTTAAAGAGATATTTTTTTTATTTAGTCTAGCTTCTATAATTTCTAAATCGGAGTTGCTAAAAAAATTTTTCCATTGTCCAGTATTGCCACTTTTCACAAAAGACCCTTTTTTAATTGAGGCATTTGGATTAATCTTGCTATCAGATAATGCTTCCATTTTCACAACTTTTTTTATTGAAGATCTTTCGCATGCCTCTGCGACATATTTTTCAATTGGCTCTATCCCTAACCAATGTAATATAATTGAAAATGATACTTCTGGATCTCTCATTAAATGTTCGTAAGGCATTCTTAATAATTTATATTTAGAGGATTTACTAGCGTTTAAATAAGACAAATACATTTCTGTGTAGTAATCAAAATATTTATCAAAAACGTCCATAGGGCAACTAATGTTACATTTTGTATTTCTGTTTTTAAACATATAGTGATACATGGAAACAGAGTAATCCAGCGGATTTCTATAAGTGTGAAGAACAGGACTATTTTTCCAATATATTTCCTGAAAGATAGCATGAGATCTTGTAAAGTCATTAAGAAATATCTCTTTAAGATAAGGGGTTGGTTTATCAATATTGTTAAGATACATGCTTTTATAAGGTCGTGCTTTAAGATTGAAGTATGAAAATTGATAATTATTTGGAAAAAAATTGTTCATTTCATCAGGAGAAACAGGCTCTGCATTAGTTTTGCAGGCAAGCAATTTTATATAATTAGAAAATAAGAATTTTATTAAATGAGTGCCTGATCTTGGTATTGTTGCTAGTATCAATAGCTTTGATTCATCAATATTATTTTTTTTTAAATACGATTTATAAAAAATATAGTTTAATGAATCAAAAGTTTTTAGAAACTGTTTTTTCATTTTATTCTAAAATAAAGTTATATAAATCTATATTTCTTTTTTTGAGAGCCAATTCAACATATTTTAGCTGACTATCATCAAAATAATCTTTCCATATACCCACAGAACCGATTTTATCTAGTTTTTCTAGAAAAGCATTATATTCGTTCTTACTATATGGAACCGACCCATCTCGCTGCCATTTTTCAGAAGCTCCAACTCTTGCGGTTATAATAGAATTTGCAGTATCTATTGCTATGTTTAAATAATTATCATTGGGTACATGACCTAGCCAAATAAGAATTTGTTTTACAATATGAAACGGGTTTTTTATAAGAGTTTCAAAAGATATTCTAAAAACATCCTTTCCAACTGTCTGTTTCATACTTAAATATTGGTCACAAAAATCTGGGAGATAGTCATCTAAAAGGTCAAATGGTTGCGAATATTTTTGACATGAATCTTTATGAAATCTGAATTTAGTTGCCCATAAAATAGTTAGATAGTCTAAAGGATTTCTATAAGTATGAATCACCTTCGAACCATAAAATGAATTTTGATATGAGAAATGAGACCTAGGCATATCTATGTATCCAATTGTACTTGGGTATATTGTTTGAGTAATTTTTTTTCTAAAGAAATAATGTATATGCCAAGAGTTTGGAAATACCCTATCTACAATTGATAAATCGGTTGAAGATACTTTTTCTTGTCTACATAAAGAAATGTAATATGAAAGTATAAATCTAAGATAATGGGTTCCAGTTTTAGTAACGGTGGCTAAAATTATTATATCGCGTTTTTTTATTCCATTAGTTAGGATAAATACGTTATAAATTAATTTTTTGAGAATCTTTTTTATCATATTATTCATTTAAAAAAGCCAACTAGAGATAAGATTCCATATGCAAAAATTATAAGAGTTATTATTTTTGAATAATCCTTATTTTTAATATTTTCAATAAGATGATTGCCTGAAAAAATAAAAATGAGTGAAGATATAAAAGGTAATACTAACGATAAAGGGCTAAAATTAAACCTTGAAAAGAATATCAAATATGTAATTTGTATTACTGCAAATATTGCATATATAAAAGCAATGTTAGATGTAATAATTTTTTTATCAGCATATCTTGTCGCTGAATAAAATGTAAGCAATCCACCTCCAAGATTTGTGAATCCATGAACAAAACCAGTAAAGCCAAGTGTTATTTTTTGATAGCTTTTAATAACTGATGTTACATAACTACTTAAGTTAGTAGACAGTCTTGTAAGGGCAACAAAAATAAGAATTAATCCAATAAATAATTGAGTGATATCTGATTGATTAGTTAAAAAAAGAAATAGTAATCCTAAGCTTAATGATGGGATGACAATTAAAACTGATATTGTCCTATCCATAATAAGAGTGTGGTTTGAAAATATTTGAAGGATTGATATTGAGAGTGATGCTGGTAAGGTAAATCCTAGTGCCTCTTCGAATGAAAAGCCTAAAAAGAGGAATGTCGGCGTACCAAAGAGTAAAATGCCTACACCGAATAATGATTGAATTAAACTACATATGCATATAACAAAAATGACAACTGAATAATCATTTAAGATTGTTGTTAACATTCCTTTTACCCAATGTCATCGAAGCTAATATCATCTCCCCTTTGAACATCCTTAATAAGTGTTTTACCAATAATTTTAAATGTATCAGAGGGTGTTAATGAATTTGAAGGCCTTACAATATGAATATCATCAATTGTGATTTGTTTTCCAGTATTGATGTCATTCTTGTAGTAAAGGCCCCTTCTTGCTCTTTCTCGAACTTCAAGCTCAGCATCTGTTAACTTATTTGGTTGAACAATCATTGAAGATTCAGCCTCCCTAACACAAGATATATAATTTTTAAACTCAATGGGATCCATTGAGTGCCCATGATCAAAGCCTTCTTGATTTCTATCGAGAGTGAAATGTTTTTCTATTATTTCAATCCCCATTGATGAAGCAACTATTGCTGCTACAGGTGTATCTGAGTGATCAGACAAACCAACAGGATTTTTAGTCATAGATTTAATCGTATCAATATATTTAAGATTCATTATATTGGTTGGGGCTGGATAGACAGAAACACAATGTAATATTGAGAAATTAGAGCAATTTATTGAATCCAAAAAATTTAGAGTGTCGATAATATCCTCTTTTGAGGAAAAACCAGTTGATAATATTAATGGGAGTTCTGTTTCTGCAGCTTGCTTTATAAGAATATGATTATTTAAATCAACAGATGCAAGCTTAATGAATGCTGGATTGCATTTAAGTAATAAATCTAGACTTCTTCTACAGAAAACTGATGCTGAAAACTCAATATCAAGTTCTTTTGCAATGGAGCTTAGTTCAATATATGCATCATCAGATAGATTGGATAAATTTCTTTGCGCAATAACAGGATTTTCAACTTTCACACCATTTTCGATGATGAAAGGATTATATAAATCTTCAGGGAATATAATCTGAAATTTAACTGAATCTGCACCTGAATCTTTTGCGACTTCGATAAGTTTTACTGCTTCATCAAATTTTCCATTATGATTACAACCAGCTTCTGCAATGATTTTAATTAGACTAGACATGTTTCTTCACTAAAGTTGCAAATTCTTTAAATAAGTTTTCAATACTTGAATCGATAATATTCCAATTTTCTTCATTCTCTTTTATTAAACTATGGAGCCTATCCATATTATTGATCCTATCAATAACAGATTCCATGACATTGTCTTCCAGCATATTGATATTCCATGAATCCATAGAGAAAGTATCAATCAATGATAATGCTCTTTCATCATAGCTAATTTTAATAGCATCCTTCCTGTAACTTATTGCAGGTAAGAAGGAATGAAGCCTATATGAAATGAGTAAATGACAAAATTTAATAATTGTTAAATATGAATAAATATCACCTGTATATAGGTGATCACAAGATATAGACTCAGCATAATCAATATCTCTTAGATCGTGACATAAGATAATAGCCTCTTTATTAAGAGTGTTCTTTGCATAGTCAATAAACTCATTGATGTCCTCTCTAACTTTCTGTTGATGATTTGCAGGTATGGACATTAGACTTGGATTTCTTATAGATATGACTACCTTATCGCTAATATATTTTTTAATATATTCTTCTTCGATTGTGAAATTTTGATACTTACCTAAAAACAAAGTTGGGCATGCTCCCACATGTACATTTTTAATACCCAATTTCTTAATATAATTTGCTGTTGCAGTATCTCTTACATAATTAAAATCTGCCTTATCTGATATTGCTTTCAATCTTGAATCAGAAATAACGTCTGTTCTGTCAACAAGTTCTTTCCTTTTATTAAAGATTCTTCCTCTTGAAACACTATAAACCATTAAGGGAATATCAAGGGCTTTTAAAGACTCAATATCAACATCTATCTCGCCATTTTCGTATAGATTTCCTCCACCAAGTATGACACCATGACCAGACCTATTCATTTCATAGATTGTTTTACCTGATAAGCCTGCAATGGCACCGGATTCATATCTTTTTGTTGCCGGCATTTCAATGATATTAACCATGTTACCAAAAGCTTTATATATATAATGCCTCATAGCAACAAATATCGCATCATTGCCTACATTTAAGCCTTTAGGTCTTATATTGAAGATATTTATCATACTTTTCCCCTAAAACTTTAATATTGCATAAGCTTAGACGAAGAAATTATAAAGCACTAATTACTTATAGCAAGAATTTCTGAAACTAGTAACTTTGATGCTTCTGAACTCAGATGATTAGTATCTCTAAAATAGTAGTCGTTTGATGCAGAGACGATCTGGCATTGCTCTCGATCACATATTTTTAGATTTGGTTCAAAAAACTTAACTTTATTATTTTTTGCAATGATCGATAAATGATTTTTTATATCCTTTGGTGGAACTGATAGAAACGAAGTTTTTCTAAGCGTTAATTTAAACCGATCCCTGACAATATTTTGGAGATAAAGATCATATGATTTTGATAAAACTTCAGGAGTATTTCCTATCAAAAATATGTTGGCTTTGTTAAGCTTATTTATTGATTCAAACAACTCAATATTTTCAATATTCTCATCAATAGATCCTTTTGTATTCGATATTGAGCCAATATCATTTTTAAAATAATAAGGCCATCTTGATGAAATAATTACAAGATCAACAGATTCTAAGTTACTTATCATTTTAGTCCACTCTTTGTCAGCATAGTTGCAATCTATATATAAGCGATCTTGTCTAATGAAGTTTTTGATGGGTGGGCATCCAGCATAAGAAAAAATAGACAAATTCTTATAATTATTCTTAATGAAACCTCCGCTCATTTGAAAGGCGTGACTATCTCCAATTAAGACAATATTTAAATTACCCTCTCCATTAAAAATGCATGGATCCTTAATTTTTTGACCAAAACTACTTCTGCATTTTTCAATGAATGGTGGATCTAATCTGTCCTCAAACATAGACAAACTATCAATTTTTTTATTAAAACTTATTTGGCCTGCAAATGCTACAAACAGAAAAATTACTGCTGCTGAAAAGTTTACAGAGAAAAAATTTGTATTGAAAAAATTACGATTTCTTTCAACCAAGAAATATAGCGTCTCGGCGAGTGCAATTGTCAATAAAGTAGCAAATAATGATTTAATTACAATGTCATCAAATAAATAATTTAGGTAAAAAATAATTGGGAAATGCCATAGATAATAGCTGTATGCTTTATTTCCAAGGCTTTGAAGAGCGACACTTAAAAAACCAAGATTGTTAACATAGCTCTCAAAAATTTTAAAGAGACTTACTGCAATTAGAGATGCAGAAAGAGATAACAATATTGAATTTGCTCCAATAAAAAAAGAAATTAAACAAAAAGCTAGCCCTGAAAAAATAAAAGGCCTCCAACCATGTCTGAATAAAATTACACCCAATGAGAATTCAGCCAATCTCCAAGTAGATGAGAAATATCCATTAAGTGTAATTATTTGCGTGCCAACAAGGATAAGAAAAATGGAAGCAATAAAAAAAACTAATCCGTCATATTTTTTTAAAAAGGGTATAAATCTACTAAAACATATCAAAAAAATAAACACCATATATAGTTGCACTTCTGCAGATATGCTCCACAGATGAAGAATAGGACTGCCTGACATTAGTTCAAGGTTATAGTCAAACTTAGAAATAATATGCCAGTTATATAAAGAAATTAATGCTGCCTTTAATTCGTTTATAAAACTTGTCGCTGGTGACACACCAAAGAGAACGAATTTAAGTAAAAGTATGATTAATAAAAAGGTCACTAAACTTGGATAAATTCTTAAAAACCTTTTCTTAATAAAGCTTAATACTTCTTTTAAACCAAAGTTATCATTACTTTTATTTGTAAATGACTTAGCGATTAAATATCCAGATATCAGTATAAAAATATCTACACCCAAATAACCTAAAGAAATTCTACTTGGAAATAAATGAAATAAAAAAACACTTGCTACTGCAAAGCCTCTTATACTTGATATTAAATTATTGCTCATTCAAATAACTAACTACTTCTTTTAGGATCTGGACATATTGATATGCATCTTTAAGAGAGGTCATTTGAATTTTCGAAGACTCTTCAGACAGAAATTCTTCGATTTGCATTTTAAAGCCAGGCTTATATTCAAATGTTCTGTCATCGATCTCTTTTTTTTCAGAACTTTCCGGCAGATATGTTCTAACATTTCTATTTTCTACGATTGATTCATGTATTGTTAATTTATCAAATAGAGAATACTTCTCGATAGGATTAAGTACATGGGTTTCAGAGGCCAAATCAACTGTTACAGAAGTATTAGCAACTGCATTAAATCTCCAATTAAGAATGGCATTGTGTGCAGACCCAAAAATCTTTAATATTAATGAATCTTTGTTACTTATTTTATCAATTTCATAACCATTCATTCCTCCCACTAGATAAACTGCTAAATCAATTAGATGAACACCATTAGATTTTAGGGGAAAGTATTTGTCACCTTCTTTTAAAGTTCTTTCAGGTGCAATAATGTTAAATAGCAATTTTCTTTCAGAGTTTTTACAAATATCATTGAGTTTTTTAACAGATTTATAGTACCTTCTGTTATATCCGATTTGAATATTTCCTCTATTAATTGGGACATACTCTTTATCATGCTCTTCATATATGGGCTTCTCTACAAGAATTTTTTTTCCCAATTGATCACATTTCTTTAGGTAATCTAATGCATATTCATTTTTGCATGCAATTATTATAAAGTCATTTGCTTCGATTAATTCATGTGCGGTTTCATGATATTCAAAATTAAATTTATTAGCTAGGTCTCTTGCAGTATCTGAACGGACAGAGCCACAGACCGATATTTTACAATCATTTATGTCTCTTAAAACTTCTGCATAAAATGGAGCAATTCTTCCTGAACCGATAAGACCAACTAATTTCATGATAATGGAACTTCAACCTCTTCAATTCTTTGAATTTTAGCATCATATAATTTATTACCTGATTCTTTATCAGAAATTAATGGTATAACCAAACTTAAAAAGTTTTCAGTCGATTTAATGTTGAAAATTTGGAGTTTTGTTGGGTTTAATACTTCATGATACATTTTGAGCAATTCAGTGTGAAAATTAAAGGATAAATTAAATAATTTTTCGTAAGATTGATTTTTATAAACTTCAAGTGAATTTCCACTCAAGCGTGCCTTGATATTTTTTCCTTCAAAATAAATGTAATTATCGGCAGTCTTTTTTTCAGTACTTAAATATAACTTCTTATTATTTTTAAAAGTAAAGGTCATATTTCCCTGAAGTAGATTAAGATCAGAAGAGCGTGGATTTTCATTTACAAGATGTGTTATTCCATTAGCATTATCGGCTTTTGAATTAAAGATATTTTCAGCAAGGTTATACCAATGAATTCCATTAGTAGCTAAACAATTACCATTAGTTTCCCATTTTATTCTTAAAATTTCATCATTATTTAAATTAAAGAAGTTCAAAATTTCAAAATGTAATAAGCTTATACTTCTTGTAAAATTACATAAAACATTAATTTTATTTTTTTCTGTGTGCATTAATATTTCTTTACAATCTCTGATGCAATTGCTTAAAGGTTTCTCTATAACTATTCCTCTTGGATTAAATTTAATGCTATCTTTTAAAAATTTAAGATGTGAATTTGCCCAAGTTGCAATTACAACTAATTCATATTTATTGTCTCTTTCTATGTCGTTAATACTATAAAAGTGTCTTATATCTGAATAACCTGAAATAACATTTGATAAATCTTTAATATCTACAACATCAATTTTATTTGTGAATGATCTCAATACTTCTAGATGCTTTAAACCAACAGAGCCACATCCTATCAACAATGCGTTAATCATCAATTATCTCCTCTAACTTTTTAATAATTTTTTTTGCGCCATGGCAGGTATTGTATTTCTGAACTGTGAGATTTTGTATTTTTTTATTAAATTTATCAGCATCTAATTTTTTTAGTTCATCTATATTGCCAACATTCCAGACATTCTTATAAGTTTCAAGGCTTTCATCTCGAACATGCATATGCTCCTCATTGATAAAAAAATTAATTGTTTTGTTACCACTGTATGCTGCCTCTGAAAATGAGAGGCCTCCAGATGTAACAATTATGTCGCTTGCTGAAAAGATAAATGAACTAAATTTACAAGATTTAATATCGTATTTTAAATCTAATTTTGTTCCAAAAGTGATTATTTTATGATTGGGTAAAAAACTTTTTTCTTTAAAAATTGATATTAATTCACAAAGCATTTTTTCTTTATATATTCCTCCACCAACATGAAAAATTAATCGACTCTTATCAATTTTGTTATTAATAGATAAATTATTGAAAATACTATACTCAGTTCCAATTATTTGATGCACTTCACGATTATTTATGTTTGTTTTACCCCTTGAAATTATGAAGTCAACACAATCATTTTCTTCATATAAAGGTGATAAAGATATAGATATTACTGAACAATCATAAGAAATTTTTAATTCAGGTTTTTTTAGACTATCAAAAATCAAAAGATTTACATTAGAAAGAATTTTATGTTCGCCAGTATAAAAAAATATTACGTCGTTAATATAATCACAAAAGTATGTTTTAGCTTTGTTTTGACAATCTATATCGCTACATTGAACATATAGCTTGCTACTAATTTTCGACTTATTTAATTCATTTAATAGAATTCTTAGCCTACTAAGATGGCCCATTCCAGAATCTGAACTAAAATAAGTTGCTAATGCTATATTCATTTTTAATGATAAAATTTGGATGAATTCTAATTACAAATACTGATATTTTTGGAAGCTTGAGGTACTGAGCTAATGTGAGTCTATGAGTACCATTTCTCTCAAGAAATATTTTTCCATCAGAGCCTATACTTACCAAAATATCATCGGGATATAAAGAATTGTTATCAGTATATCCCTGAATTTGATAACCATTAGTTTTCATAGAATCCCAGCTTTTAGTCATCTTGGAAAAATGGTTGTTTATATCTTCTAGAGTTAAACAGCCATATGTAGGTAATTTCTTGCTAACTCTTTCTTTCATTAATTTATATTGTTCGGTTTCATGCCAATTTTTTTTTTGGTCAAGAATCTCATATATAACCGAGTGCTTTTTAAACGAAACTGCATAATCCTCCCAGTTTGTTCCATCAATAAATGGTACCTCTCCATGCTTGGTTTGTTCAGTAATAATATGGGGATCGATTTCTAAATAAAATCCATGTGATTGAATGTTTTTTTGATTAAGCCAATAACCGAAACCTGGTAACGATATTGAATTACCAAATGTTAACTTGTTATAAATATTAAAAATGTCTCTTAACTGATAGTCTTTTTTTGGTTGCGCCCTCATGGAAATAAATTTAGAGATAAGTTTTCCAAAAGAAAAATACTTAGGTTTTTTATTCATAAGAAAATTGTATCCGGCTTTAAAGAATCAGTTTTAACTTTTTTAGACCAAAAATTATAGTCATCAACCGTATCAATTACATAACTCTTAGTACTTTCAAAATATTCTTTATTTATTTCATCCAAAAATAAGCATTTCTCATTTAAAAACTTATCATGTTTATACAAGTGTTGTGTTACATGTTCTTGATATTCTTCTTTTACATTTTTGCTATTATCTAAATAAAATTCAGTATTAAGAATTTCTATTGAGATTCCATATGGGAAAGACCTGTATCTTATGTTGTTTATAAAGCTAAATTTTTTATTGTCTATAAAATTGTTGATGTGATTGTATGGAAAGAATGGACAATCACCGTTTATTCTACAGAATCTATCTATCTGATTTGCATCTAATGCATCTTTAGTTCTTTTTACAACGTTATCACAACTACCTCTAAAGATATTAATATTTTTAACACCTTTCAATTCATCATTTTTTAGCAACTGCTCATATTCATCATCACAACCTCTATTGGTTGTTGCCAATATAATTTGATCAACATTGAGTTTACATGACCGAAGAAGCACATGAGAAATTAAGCTTATTTGTCCAAAAGGTAAAAATGCTTTTTTTGGAAGTCGAGTTGAATCTGATCTACTATAAACTATTGCTGCTGTCTTCATTTCACTAATAGTATGACCTCAACTTATGTTTTTTTTAAATCCTCAAATGTTTCAGGAATTAACACATTTTTATGTTTTATAAGCAATGACTCAAGGATATAAGATTGTGATATAGCTGACTCATACTTGATTAAATTAATTAGAGCAATTTTTTTTGCATCATTATTTGCCCATAAAGTCTGGCTGGATATTGCAAGCCATACAGAATTTTTATCCGTCTCAAGGCATTCACTTGGAATAAAAGAAGGAATAATTTCAAGTCCTTCATAAAATTTAATATCTGAATGATTTCCTGGATGAAGTTTTATACAAAATCTTTTATTTTTAATTTCATCTGAATAATGTTCTTTAATTTTATTCATGAAAGTAGAATATTCCTTGTCAGTAACCCTTCCATAATTAACAATGGGTTGATCAAAGAATACATGACTATATGAATGCGAGTATGAAAAATATTTCCTTATTGAAAAGACTTTTCTTATTTTTTGGCATTCATTAAAGTTGATAGTTCTTAAATTGCACTTTATAGAGGATAAATCAAATGTTTCGAGATACTTATGCTCAGTTGGAAAAACTTTTGCATTAATTCCATGTAAAAAAATAATCATTATTGTTCTTGCAATAAATTGTGGATAGTAAATTAGCTTATTACTTTTTGAAAATTTTAGACACTCATATGATAGAAATTCGGAATCATGTGAGATAATTTTTTTAGCAAGCTTGTAACAAAAAATATTACCATATATGTGAAAACAATATATTTTTTTAATGTCCTTGAATTTTTTGCTAAGAGAATTAATCGTCTTTTTGTAATAAATTTTAGCCTTCACGTAAGAAATAGGGTTTTTTATAGAATGTTTCGGCTTTCTTACAAAATCAATTTCATGATTTTTAAGATCTAATATATTTAAAAATCTGTATAAATCCTCATTATCAAAAACAACAATATTTGAAAATGAGATCTTATTTATTTCGTTTAAAAGTAATGAAACTTCCCCAAATGATGAAATAAGAAAAAGAGTTCGTGCATCATTTTTATTCATTATTTCTTTCTAATTTTAGTCAAAGGATCCCAATTAAAAGCATCAATGGTATCACTTATGGAAAACATCAAATTTTCTGTAAAGTATTTAAGTTGTGGATATTTTTTTAAAAAAAACAAAGAAATAAATCTATAAAGTTTTGTATTTATTCTTATGTGACTGATTTTTGAAATATTCTTACAAGTAGATACATATTTGGATATTTCTTCTAAGTCATAAAAATCACCGTCATTAACATAAAATGTTCCAGATTTATTGTTTGAGTTAATAATTTTATACATTAGAGTTTTTAAATTATCGATATGCAGTAGTGATTTCTTAACTTTTTTGTTAGGCAATATAACAAATTTTAATTTTTGTAATTTATATAAAAATTTAAATACTCCTCTAAAATTTTTTACTTCGTCATTATAAACATGTGAAAGCCTTAAAATAATCAAGTCGGTTGGACCTTTAATCTTATTTAAATCTTTTTCTGCTTTAGCTTTAAATTTAGAATAAGAGTCATTGTATGTATCTTTAAATAAAATTTTGGAAACTTTTGAATCTGTCTTCTCTCCAACCACAAGAGTGCTACTTAAAAAAATAAATTTTTTTACCTTAGCAGTATTTGCGAGTTTAAAGATCTTAAGGGGGAACTTGTAATTAATATTTTCGCTTTGGTTACTATTCTTAAAAATAGCAGAACAAAATATGATTACATCAAATTTTTTTAAATTATCAAGATTGTCATCAAGATTATTTATAGCTAATGAAAAGTCAGCTTTATTATTTTTATGGCTTGAAGTCATCACATCTATGTCCTCAAAACTATTTAGATAAAGAGTTATATTTTTACCTATGAAGCCATTTGATCCAACTATAAGAACCTTATTTGTCATTTTTTATGTTCTCAAAGTGACTAGTAATATATGAGGCGTAACAAGAATCCTGTGTATATTCTTTTATTTTTTTTGCTTCAGATTTTAAACTTACATAATCATAATTTTTCTCAACAACTGATGTAATTATCTGTTCCAATTCTACAGAAGACTCATAAACAATACTTGTAGATAAACCAATATTTCCAGTATCTTCAAAATATTTCTTAGGAATTATTAAATGTTTGTTTAATGCAATTGCATCATAAATGGCACCAGATGTTTTACCTTTTTTATATAAATCAGTATTTAGAGGTGCTATTAAATGTGTTGAGTTTTTCAGCTCATTATCAAATATTTCTTTAGGAATATACTCTTCATAATAGTTTATTGCTTTCCTACCTAATTTTTTATTTATTTGATTTGCTTGGTTTATTACAACATTTCCATAGTTGCCAATTGGTCTTCCCAATAAAGTAAGATTCCATTTCTTTTCTGAAAAAATATCATTATCAATAGTATTTAAAACTTCGAAATAATCTCTTCTTTTTTCTTGGATATTGCCTGTAATAACAAAATTACAAACATTTTCATCTATATTCAAATTAAAATCTTGGAAGGGTCTTTTGAATGGAAAAGTAATATATTTTTTTTTCTCTTTTAAAATATCTCTTGTAATTATTGTGTCTGGTGTTCTATCTAATTCAAAAAGTAAATACCCATAAATGTACTTATTAATTTTTCTGCAATACTTTTTATCTCTTATCATGGCTCTTGATGGCCTTTTAATTTGAGATAAAAAGAAATTCCAGAATGAACCTAACCACCGGTCATGATCTAGTAAACCAACATAACAAAAATTATTTTTAAAAATCTCTTTATAAAAATAAAACTCATCTTTATTTCTAAAGTCTATCCTTGGAATTAAGACAATATTATTTTTCTTATCCATAAACTTTTTTCTTGATATTTTTATAAAATCGTTTTGTGAAAATGTTGTGTAAGAAATGTTTTTATATTGATTTGTATTGTGGGCTATTCGTTCATATAGTTTAGATTCAATTAATAAATCAACATTTACATCAATTAATGATAAGTAATGAAGAATACTAAGAGTTCCCTCCTCTTCAGTACCTTGAGAGATGATTGAAATATTCATTTCTTTGCAAAAATAAATAACTGATCTTTAATAGGAAATTTTGGATTTCTGAGTGATGATATTTTTTTTCTCAAGAAAATTATTTTAATTAGCCAAATTATACTTTTTACGAAATCTTTTATTAAATTGATAAGTCTTCTATCTTTATGAATCGCTTTGGATATATTAATTTTGGTAAATCCTGAATCGATTAACTTATCTTTAAGGGCCTTTTTGTTCCATAAAACCTTATGTTCAAGAATATTTGTATACCACCAATTTTCAATGCCAAATATCTTGCAGAAAACATTTTCTTTGTTCCCGGTTTCAGCTATGAAAGTTCCGCCTGGCTTAAGAAGGTAATTAATATTTTCAATGAATAAACTTGATGGTATATGCTCAATCAAGTCAAAGGCAGTTATAACATCAAATTTATTATTTAATTCTTTTATATTATCTTTATTGCCAATGTCAGCAAATATTTTTTTAGCATTAATCTTATTACCGATTCTATCAAGAACTTCTTTATCACAATCCATTAAATATATCTCAATATTTTCTCTATGAGCTAATATCTCTAAATAGGAACCCTCTCCAATACCAATATCTAAGACTTTTATAGTTTTTGATTTAGCTAGACCTAAGATATGTTTGGCAATTTTTTGTAATTTCCATGATGGTTTGTCCTGATATCGAGAAGATGTATTGCTATTCCATATATTTGTTAAAAATGATTCTGTTTTTATGCTTGGGAAGTCAGATTTATATGAAGTATTGCAAACTCCGCAAGTTTGCAAATAATGTTTTTTAGGATTTTCAATTTCAATATATATATTATCAATAATTTGATGAATATTTTTTAACTCATTCTCTTTAATCTGATTGTCTTTATCTTCACAGACAGGGCATGAATTTAATGAATCGTCTAAAGAAATTTGATATTTCATTTTATATTTTTTTTATCTCTTGTAGAAATTATATGATCTCTATTTGGCCAATCTACTTTATATTTTGAATCGAGATAACTTATAGTAAATTGTTCATGCTCACCATACAGTGTGTTTTGAAGATACAGATATTCACAATTTGAATTTAGAGCTAAGAAACCATTCCCTAGACCAGGAGGAAGAAAAAAAGCAATTTTATCAGTTTCTGAAATTTCTGCTGTAAAAGATTTTCCATATGTTGGTGAATCTTTTCTTGGGTCAATAATTGCAATAAAAAATTTACCAGATAAAACGCTAATCACTTTGGATGTGCCATTATCACCATGAAAACCCCTGAGAGAATTTTTCTTTGGGCGCACAATTGATACTTGGCAGACTTGAAATTTATTACTTAAGATTTCAGAATTAAAAATTTCATTATAACTTCCTCTATCGTCTGTAAAATCTGTTGGGAAAGAGTAAAGCTCCATTCCGTATAATAAATCATCAACCTTGCTCATACTTAAAATTGTCTTGCTCAGCTAATTTAATGTCAAAATCAATCATTTCTGAAACCAATTCATCTATAGAAATTTTTGGCTTCCATCCAAGCTTTTCTTTAGCATATGAAGAGTCTCCACAAAGCTCATCAACTTCTGTAGGCCTGAAATATTGTTCGCGAATATCTATAATTGGATCACCTTTTTTCTTTGAAATCCATGTTTGTTCAGGATCAGAATCAAGATAAAAAATTTCATCAAGCCCATTACCTTTTGAAATTACTTTTATTCTTAAATTTTTAAAGCACATTTCTAAAAAATCACGAACAGATATCTTATGTCCTGTTGCTATTACAAAATCTTCTGGTTCTTCTCTTTGCATCATTAACCACTGCATTTCTACATAATCTTTTGCATGGCCCCAATCTCTCTGAGAATCAATGTTGCCAAGAGATAGAATACTATCTAGCCCCATTAAACATCTTGTTAGTCCTCTTGTGATTTTTCTGGTTACAAAAGTTTCTCCTCTTCTTGGACTCTCATGATTAAAAAGAATCCCATTTACTGCAAACATATCATATGCTTCACGATAATTTTTAACCATCCAATACGCAAAAAGCTTAGACACAGCATAAGGACTTCTAGGATAAAATGGTGTCTTTTCTGTTTGTGGAACTTCTAAAACTTCACCATATAACTCGCTCGAGCTTGCTTGATAGATTTTAGTACTTTTAATTAAATCAAGATGTCTTACAGCTTCCAAAACTCTTAAACAACCCATAGCTGTAATATCAGCGGTATATTCAGGTATATCAAAACTCACTCTTACATGGCTCTGAGCTCCAAGATTATATATTTCAGTTGGTTTAATGCTGTCAATTATTCTGATGATACTTTGAGAGTCTGAAAGATCTCCATAGTGCAAAACAAAATCCCCATTTTTTCCAAAAACACTATCGTGCAAGTGATCAATCCTATCTGTATTGAAAGAACTTGATCTTCTTTTAATTCCATGAACTTCATATCCTTTTTCGAGTAATAGTTCAGATAAATATGAGCCATCTTGTCCTGTAACTCCAGTGATTAAGGCTATTTTTTTTTGCATTTTTAAACTATTTTATTTCTATTGTTGAATAAAACATCTTTTAAAATTATAACAAAGAAGGTCAATATAAAACCCATGAAAGTTATTGCGAAACAAATTAAAGCCCTATTTGGTGAAGATTTTTTTATTGGTTCGTAAGGCCTACTTATTATGCTGAAAACATAGTCTTCACTTTTTGTAAGCGCAACATCTTGATATTTTTTTGTAATGAGATTTTGCATGCTAAGTTTAATATCAGGATTTTTTTCTACTGCGAGTTGAGGTAAGAGAAAGTTTAATACTTGATTCGCAGTTTTTTCCTTATAACTTCCAACATATTGATTAATTTCCTTTATTATCAGATCACTCCAATTTTTAGACACTACTGGTGACTTATGTCTTACTTTTAATTCAAAAAAACCAATGTCTGAAGTCTCATAGAAAATAAAATGCCTTGAGATAAATACTTTATGAGCAAATTCTAGAGGTGGCTTTTCTGAAACCCAATCTTCGGAGCTTAAATCATATATTTCTTCATTAAAGATGTTTTTTTTGTTAAGGCTGTCATAAAAGGAATATGCCATTAACTCTGATGCAAATTTGTTATCTTGATATATTATTTCAAAAAAATCTCTTGAAAATAACATCTTTGAAGCAAATTGAGAATTATCAGATGATGATGTTTCACTTAATATTGATGTTATTGAAAATGCTTGATTGTTTCTTCCAACATCTGATGTGTCTGTTGCATAAAGTAGTGATTTAGACTCATAGATATTATCGAAAGATTTTGCAATAAATATACTCAATATTCCAAAAAATATTGAAGAAATAATTATGGTATAAATATATTCTTGTATTATTTTTAACAAATTTATCTTCATATCTAAAAATTACTGAAATTTAAAATTTTCATCACCCACAAATGGTACCCGAGGCCGGACTTGAACCGGCACGATATTTCTATCGAGGGATTTTAAGTCCCTTGTGTCTACCAATTCCACCACTCGGGCAGGTAATTTATTACTCCTCACTTATATTATTATAGTTAATATTTTGTTCATCTTCACGTTCAGTAACTTTATCATACGAAGCTCTAATTTTATTATTAGTAATGATGACATTTTTTATAAGACTTGATTCTGCTCCGAGATTCTCAGCATACTTAAGCAAAGCATTGATATCTTTCGGAAAACAAGCACCTCCAAAACCATGTCTTCCATCATGTCCAGGAACCATCATATGCGAATCACCAATCCTTTTATCATTTGATAAAATTTTAGTGAAGTTTTCCCACGTCTCCTCTGTATTAATTAATTTATGAATACTATTAATTTCATTGAAAAAGACTACTTTTGTAGCTAAAAAAGAGTTAATTGTATATTTGACTAATGATGCTGAGACTGCGTCAGTATAAATATAGTTATTATTGAGACATTTAGTGTGATTTAAGTATATTTTAGATAAAAAACTTGAAGATTCTTTATCTCCACCAAATAATATAAAATCGGAATTGATAAAATCTTCTTCAGCATGTTTTTCTCTTAAAAACTCTGGATTGTAAACAAACCTTGGACAAACTAAACCTATTTTATTTATATTTCCAGGATGAACTGTGCTTTTTACTACAATAATACCTTTGATAGAATACCTAGTAATTTCCTTAAGAACATCTATAACTATATCAATATCTTGGGTGCCGTCTTTTCGCATTGGGGTTGGTAAACAAATGAATATAGCTTGTGGTTTAAAATCTTTTAAATCATCTATAGAAGTTCCTAATATTGGATCCACTATGCAAACTTTAACATTATCTGACAAAGCACTATTTAATGCCTTTCCAACGAATCCGTAACCTACTATTCCAATTCTCATATTTTATGGAGGCTGAATCCGGAATCGAACCGGAGTAAACGGCTTTGCAGGCCGCTGCATAACCACTCTGCCATCCAGCCTATTGACTGCAGAGTTTATTTCATATGCTTAATAAATAAAAGTAAAGTTTAATTTTTATTTGTAAGAGCTTATTTTTTTTCAAAATTTTGTTTGTTATTGCTTCTATATTTTTGAAAACTGATTTTATAGAAAGTACTCATTTATCTAGCACATTAAGGACATATTGATAACCAGTGAATAAAGTTATTAAAGTTGTAGTTACAAGAAGAATATCACATAGCACAATCAATAGGTTAAAACTAATTGTTAACGCAAACAGATATAGTAATATTGTAAACAATTGACAAGTGGTTTTAATTTTTGCCAAGAATGTTACTTTTGTTTTCTCTAATAAATTATTTCTTGCAGAGTAATCTCTCAGAGCAGCAACTACAATTTCTCTAGAGATAATACAAGAACTTAAAAAACCAATTAAATAACTATCAAGTTCTATAGAAATGCCGATTAAAATAAATACGACAAGAATTTTATCTGCGATAGGGTCTAGAATTTCGCCTAGTTGAGATTCTGAGTTATATTTTCTTGCTAAGTATCCATCCAAATAATCTGTAAATCCTGCAAATATAAATAAAAGAAAGCTAACAAAGTAATTTCCAAAAATTATGAAAATTAAAATAGTTGGCGCTAAAATAATTCTTGAAAGTGTTATAAAGTTAATAAAATTAGTCATCTCTTAGCTTTTTTAATATCTCGAGGGCTATTTTCTCATTTATGCCTTGAACAGTCATTAATTCCTCACAATTAACTAATTTTAGTTTTTCAATGCTCTTAAACTTACTCAATATTCTTTTTTTCAGAACAAACCCAACTCCCTTAACAGAGTCCAAAACTGATTTAGAAAGTTTCTTTCTTTTTTTATTTCTTTGTGATTGCAATGCAAATCTATGAGATTCATCACGGATTTCCTGAAGCAATAAAAAAGCTTTAGAATGTTTATCTAATTCAAGAATTCCGTCTTGGCTAAGTATTGTTTCAGTTGCTCTGACTCTACTTACACCTTTTACAATTGAAATGACCTTAATATTTTTATAGTTTGATTGATTTATTATTTTATTAACAGTATTTAGCTGATTTTTTCCACCATCGATTAAAATTAAATCCGGTTTTAATTTTGAATCGTCATAATATTTTATTCTTCTTGAGATTATATTCTCTAATGAACCAGTATCATTTCCTGATAGCTCATTTGGAATATTAAATAATCTATAATTCTTTTTTTGTGGGCCATTTTTTGAAAATACTACACACGAGCCAACTGCACTATCGCCTGAAAAATGACTAACATCATATCCTTCAATTTTATTAATATTTTTAACGCCTATATAATCAGAAAGTTCATTTAAGGCAAAAGTATATTTGTCTTCTTTGCTTAAATGATTCTTTATAACCTGTTTTGCGTTTAATTTGCATAAGTTATATATTGGCCTTATTGATTTATTTGGAGAATGAATAATCTTTACTTTCTTTTTGTGTTTAGAGTGAAACATATCGACAAGAAGCTTGTTGGTTTCCAAAATATGTGAACATAGAATTTTATTTGGGATATCTGCTTGATGATTGTAAAAATTGACTATTGCGCTTTGATAAACTTGATCTATATTTTCATAATGAGCCTGTTTAACTAAGTAGGTCTTTGTTCCTCTTATCTTTCCATTTCTTACAACAACAATTGATATACCAATAAATGTTAATTCAGTGTGAACAGAAAATATATCAATATCTGAAGCGAGGGTAACCACTGACTGTTCCTCTTTCAATAAATGTAATCTCTTTAATCTGTCTCTAGTTTCTGCTGCCTTTTCAAAATTTAATTTTGAAACAGCAACTTTGATATCTTCAATTAGTTTTTGAACAGTTTTTTTATCAGAAGAAGAGATAAATAATTTTGCGCTTGAGATGTCCTCAAAATAATCAACTTTTTTAATTTGATTTACACATGGAGCAGAACATCTTTTCATTTGATATTCAATACAAGGTCTTGTTCTGGTAGAGAAAGTACTATCACTGCAATTTCGAATTTTAAAAATTTTTTGAATTTCTTTTATTGATTTCTTCACAGCTTCAGTACTTACAAAAGGCCCAAAATAGTTTTCGTCAACAGCATTTTTTGTTCTTCTCAAATATACACCGGGAAAATCATGATCAGCTGAGAAATATATATATGGATAGGTTTTATCGTCTCTTAAAAGAATATTAAACTTTGGTTTATTTTCTTTTATAAGCATTTGTTCAAGTAATAATGCCTCAACTTCGTTTTTGGTTGTGAAAGTTTCAATCTTATTAGTTAAAAATTTTATTTGTGATGTTTTTCTATCTTTGTAAGATTTCCCAAAGTAAGAAGAAACTCTTTTCTTTAAATCTTTTGCTTTACCGATATAGATAATTTCATGATTATTAAAAAATTTATAAACTCCAGGCGTGCTAGGTACTTTGTTAATATTCATACTCATAACAGAATTAATATATGATTTTAATTTTTATCTAACAAATAATTTTTAGTATAAATCTTGCCTGCATTTACTCCAAATTGATCGAATGGATTAATGCCTAGCATTGAAGCAGTCACATATATTCTATGTTCCCATGTTGCAATTAAATAACCAAGTTCATAAAAGCCAAGGTTATTAATAAGAAAAAGATTTGTTGGTATGTCACCATTTATTGATTCCAGACCTTTAAGATCTTTTGCTCCATGAGATAATAGCTTTGCTTGAGTAATTGCTTGCTCATAAGCTAAACTTTTTTTATTTTCCTTGCTTGCTATGATGTCAACACAGATGTCGTGAGTACCTTGATGAAGTAGTTGGAAGTAAGAATGTTGAGCCGTTGGCCCATAGCCTCCAAAAATGATTTGACCAGTCTTTTTAAATTCTGAATTATACGATGGTTGCTTGCCAAGTGACTCCATTTCAAGTTGCTGAATATAATTAGTAATCGATCTTATATTCCAAATATATGAAAGTACAACTCTTGAGTTTTTATTTTTAAAATTGGTATACCATATATCACTGTAAGCTAAATTTTTTACAAATTTAAGATAGGAATCATTATTTATTAAATCTTTGTCTGCTTGTTTACCACCAGCAATAAAATCATCAAAATGGTTTTTACATAGCCAAAAAAATAAAATAGAAATTTCAGACCATATTGAATATCTGCCACCAATCTCTTGATCAAATTCTATGATATTTTTGATGTTATATTTTTCAGCTTCGCTTCTATTTGCCGTAACTGCAATAAATTTTTCTATATCTCCAGACCAAGCCATAGCATCATCAAACATTTGAATAGTTTCAACAGTTGCAAAAGACTTTGATGAAACAATAAAGATTGTTTCTCGTTGTTTTAATTTATTAATTTTTTTATAAAACTCAACTGGATCCGAACCTGTTATAAATAAAAAATTAACGTTCTTATCATGTAAGTCGGCCATTTCAAGAAGCATTTTTGGGCCCTCAAATGAGCCTCCAATACCAATAGTGACTATATTTTTTGCCGCTGAACACAAATCATATAGATTTAGTATTGCGCTTTCTTGATCTTTGTTAGATGGGGTATTTAATATGCTTGGGTTATATTCATCTCTATATCTTACATGCCATGCAGCCAAATCTTCTGTAAAGTTAACTTTTCTTCCAGAAAATAGATTATCTATTTTTGATTCTAAATTTATCTTTTTAGCTTTAAGTTCAAATTCTTCATATAATTCATCTGTAAATTCACTTGAATATGACTTGAAAGTTACTTTTTCATTTTTATAAACGCAAGTTAAAAGATTTGATTTGCTCATATAATACTCTGATAAATCTCATTAAGAGCTTTCCCAATATCATTTGAGCTAGTTATGGGCCTTCCAATAACAAGAAAATCTGCTCCCAAATTTATAGCTTCTTTAGGTGTCAGAACTCTTTTTTGGTCATCGTTTAAATTTTTTAATCTAATTCCCGGTGTAACTGTTAATAAAGTTTTTCTTTTTAAAACTATTTTAAGTTCTTTAGGCGAGCAAACAACTCCATCTATACCTGCATCCTCAGCTATATCCAACATAGATTCAACTTGTTCTTTAACTGACTTCATATATATTTTTTTTGTGTCAGAATTATTTAAACTTGTTAAAGCAGTGACACCAAAAATTTTTATATTAGTTCCTGATACTGCTTCCATAGCAGCGGCTATCATTTCTTTTCCTCCAGACACATGAATGGTAAGCATTTGGATAGGTAAATTTATGAAACTTAAAATAGATTTTTTAACTGTATTTGGAATATCATGAAACTTTAAATCCAAAAATACTTCAAATCCTTTTTTGTCACAGTAATTTATTATTTGATTACCAAAAGCACTAAAAGCAACGCTACCTATTTTTAACATACATTTTTGTGCATCCAGAAAGTTAATAATCTCTTTTGCTTTTGAGAAGTTAATTTCATCTATTGCTACAATGATTTTTTTTGACATTTACTTGATAATTTTTTATTGAGTTTTTTTGAAGACTTGAAGTGCATTATTGCAGTTTCGCCTAGATAGGAAACTCTTTTTGTCTTAGGATTAATAAATTTCCTTGGTCTTATAAACTTTTTTGAAAATGTTCCAAGTCCTCTTATTTCCACTTTGTCATCCAAGGCAACTGCTTCTACTATTGAATCTAATATTACATCAACAGCTTCAGAAATTTTTAATTTTGTTATATCAGGAAATTGTTTTTTTAATGACGCTTCTATATCTGTGCGGGTAAAGTTTTCCCTTTTATCTTTATTCACTCAATTTTAACGAAATTCTTTCTTTATCAGCATCTATCGCAAAGATAATACA
>CESW01052014.1_pt1 | contig 40358 bp, 38 predicted proteins | sample 531171 | NCBI WGS metagenome assembly CESW01 (sample SAMEA2621859, study PRJEB7988) | marine metagenome | biome: marine biome (ENVO:00000447); feature: surface water layer (ENVO:00002042); material: "saline water (ENVO:00002010), including plankton (ENVO:xxxxxxxx)" | depth 5 m
CTATGTCTATTAATTTAAAGAAAGTTCCAAATACACCTGGTGTATACAAATTTTTCAACAACCATGAAATTATTTATATTGGAAAGGCAAAGGATTTAAAAAAAAGAGTTTCCTCATACTTTGGAAAATCATTCAAAGATAGGAAAACTTCTCAAATAAAGTTTTTAACTGACAAAATCGAAACATTTACAACCAAAAATGAAGTCGAAGCATTACTTCTTGAACAAATGCTTATTAAAGAAAATAAACCAAAATTTAATATTTTATTAAGAGATGACAAAACATATCCTTACATCTATTTTTCTCTAGATCATGAATTCCCAGGCGTATATTCAAAAAGAACAAAAAATGCTGTTGATAAAAGATATTATGGACCATTTGTTAGCTCTGAAGCTGTAAAAAAGTCTATTAAAGAAATTCAAAAAATTTTTAAAGTTAGAAATTGTAGTGATAATACTTTTGCAAATAGAACTAGGCCATGTATAGAGTTTCAGATGAAAAGATGTTCTGCACCGTGCGTCCAGATGATAAGTAAAATTGATTATTTTGAAGACATTACAAGCGCAAAATCTTTTTTATCATCTTCAGATACGAAGACTGTTCAAAGGCTTACTAACGATATTGCAAAAGCAGCTTCAAAGCTAGATTTTGAAAAAGCTGCTGAAATTAGAGATCGTCTTAAAAGATTAAATCTTTTAAAGGAAGAGCAATCAGTAGTAACTTTGGCAAATGATATTGACATTTTCTCAGTTAGTTCTGAAATAAGTTATCTTGGTATTTCAATAATTGTAGTAAGGAATGGAAAAATTAGAGGCACCAAAACACATTTAATTCAACAAGCTTATTATGATACTCTTGATGATGTATACCAAAGCGCTGTATTTAACTTTTATGATAATCAGATAGATATTCCTAAAAAGATCCTTTGCACATATGTTTTAAAAAACAAAAAAATTCTTGAAGATATGTTTCAAGCTAAACATAAAAAGAGAGTAAAAATTATACATTCACCAAACAAATCTTTAAGACCGATATTTAATTTATGCAAGTTAAATGCAAATCAGGTAATAAAAAATCACATTAGTAAAGAAGATAAATACTCATTTGCAATTAATGAGCTAAGCAATTATTTAGGTGTAAAAGATATCACAAAAATCGAAGGATATGATGTAAGTCATATTGCAGGCGATAATGCAGTGGCCTCATGTGTTGTTTTTTCTAAAACAGGACCTTTAAAAAATAATTATAGATTATTTAACATACCTAAGAAACTTTCTGGCAACGATATTGGTTCCTTGAAACATGTTATTGAAAGAAGATTAAAATATTACGACGATCCAAAAACAAAACCTGATTTGATTCTCATAGATGGAGGAAAGTCTCAACTTAAGTTCGTTAATAAGATTATTTATGAATCAGAGCATAAGGGGATCGAGGTAATTTCAATTGTCAAAGGTGCAAATAGATTAAGAGCTACTGAAACTATTATTGGAGAGAATGGAGTGCTTGAACTAGACAAATATTCAAAAGCATTCTTGCTATTACAAGAAATACGAGATGAATCTCATAGGTTTGCGCTCCAAGCTCAGAGAAAGAAGAAAAGAAAAAAAATAACAAGATCAGAGCTTGATAGCATCAAAGGTATTGGAAAAACTTTAAAGAATAGGCTGATAAAAAAATATAAGAGTATTAAACAAATTAGGTATGCAACCACAGAAGAATTAATGACTGTTAAAGGCATTAATGAGAAAATAGCAAAATCTATAATTAACCAATATAAATGATGACAGTAATTATTAATTCTCTTACATTTTTAAGAATCCTTATAGCAATAATTATTTTTACTATTCTATATATTAATAATTACTATCTCATAGCATTTATTTTGTTTTTTATAGCAGGTCTCACAGATTACCTTGATGGTTATCTTGCTCGAAAATATAATGCATCATCTCAAATAGGCGAAATTTTGGACCCAATAGCAGATAAGATTTTGGTTGTTTTTCTTTTTTTTGGACTCGCATTAAATTTATCCAGTTATTTGATTGGATTTGTAGGGTCATTAATAATTTGTAGAGAAATCTGGGTAAGTGCTTTAAGAGACTTAAATTCAAGAAATAAAAATTTGGGCGCAACAAAAGTTATTTACATTGCAAAAATTAAAACCACTCTTCAACTATTTACTATAAGCCTTTATCTTTTTGCATTAGCTTTTAATTTGAAGTTAATAATTATTATTGCTGATATTTTTTTAGTTATTTCCCTACTAATAACTTTATATACAGGGTATTTATATACACTAAAAACTTTTAAAAATTAAATTCCACATTTATATTTATGACATATACAATAGCAATAATTTTAATGGCTGGATGGCAGAGTGGTTATGCAGCGGCCTGCAAAGCCGTTTACGCCGGTTCGATTCCGGCTTCAGCCTCCATAAAGTATAATTAATTATATGAAGGTAGGCATCGTTGGTTTTGGATTTGTTGGAAAAGCTTTATCACATGGTTTAAAAGATACGGTTGAGTTAATAAAAATTGATCCAAAGTTAAACACTAATATTTCTGATTTAAAGCCACATAATCCAAACATCGTATTTGTATGTATCCCAACACCTATGGTAGATGATGGGAATCAGGACATTAATGCAATAAATCATGCAATTCAAGAAATTAATGCTTTTGTTGAAAAACCACTCTTAATTATAAAAAGCACAGTTCTTCCAAATTATGCCCTAGAAATAAAAGAAAAGTATTCTAATGTAGTGTTTAATCCAGAATTCCTCAGGGAAAAACATGCTGAGGAGGATTTTATTAATTCAGAAACTATAATATTTGGAGGAAATAAAGAGAATTGTTTAAAAGCTTCAATTTTCTATAAAGAATATACAAATTGCCTTCAAGAAAATCACATGTTTACAGACGAGATATCTGCATGCCTATTAAAATATTCAATAAATAGCTTTTTGGCTACTAAAGTTGTTTTTTTTAATGAATTAAAAAAAGTGTTTGAACAATCAGGCACTGATGAGGATTGGAGCAAATTTATTAATTACATTGCAAGTGACAGTAGAATAGGAAAAAGTCACATGATGGTTCCAGGCCCTGATGGAAGAAATGGATTTGGTGGAGCATGTTTTCCTAAAGATACTAAAGCTCTATGTAAATTTTCAGAAAACTTAGATGCAGAATTAATGCTCCTTAAAAAAGCTATTTCTATTAATAATAATATAAGGTCAGAGTATAATGATCTTTTTGACAGAGAAAAAGATCAAAATATCAACTATAAAGATTAATTAAAGGAGTTTCACTAATAAAATATGCCCGAGTGGTGGAATTGGTAGACACAAGGGACTTAAAATCCCTCGATAGAAATATCGTGCCGGTTCAAGTCCGGCCTCGGGTACCATTAAAGCATATTTAAGATGTTATAATTAAACAAAAATTACAAAAAATGAATGATAATGAAATTGACATATATGAAATAATTTCTGTTTTGTATAGAAAAAAAATCAGCATTTTAGCCATATCTTTATTGTTCATAATTATTTCTCTTGTCATTGCATTTTCTGTGCCTAATAAATATTCATCAGTTGCACTTCTGGCACCGTCTGGTGATCAAAATACAAACAAAATGTTAGGACAAATGGGAGGGCTTGCAAGTCTAGCATCTTTTACTTTAGATGAAAATTCAAGTAAAACTGAAGAAGCAATTGAAAGAATTCAGTCTTTTGAATTTTTTGAGCAATTCATTTTTAGTGAAGGAATGCTTCTAAATTTGATGGCCTCTAAGGGCTGGGATTCAAATAGTAAACAAGTAGTTTATGATTCTAAAAAATATGATTTTAGTAACAGACAATGGGTTAGAAAATCACCTATTCCCTTTACTGCGATCTCTAAAAAGCCTTCGTTACAGGAGGCATATAATAGCTATCTGAAAATGTTATACATTGCAAAAGATTCTAGAACCGGTTTCACAGAAATATCAGCAACCCATTACTCTCCATATGTTGCACAAAGATGGTGTAGCAAAATTATTTCTGAAATTAATAGAAGTATGCGTGAAGACGAAAGATTGAGAGTACAAAGATCAATTGACTTCCTCAATGATCAATATTTAGACGCCAACTATAAAGAAATTAAAATCGCAGCATCATCATTGATTGAAGAGCAAATGAAATCTCTAATGTATGTTGAGGCCAGTGAATCTTTTGTTTTTAAGGTTATAGATTCTCCAATTGTTTCTGAATTCAAATCTTCGCCTAAAAGATCTCTTATCTTGATTGCAGGATTCATTATGGGCCTCATTACTTCTTTCATAATAATTTTATACAGCCATTACAGGAATAAATAAAATTATGGAATTTTTAAATTACTATCAGCCACATACCTATAACTAATTATGAAAATCGTTGCAGTAATAATGGCAGGTGGATCTGGAACAAGATTATGGCCTCTATCAAGGTCTTCACATCCAAAACAATTTTTAAAAGTTAATACTGAGAACACTCTAATTCAGGAGACGGTATTAAGGTTAAAAGATTTAGGTATTGATTCAATTACAACAATCTGTAATGAAGAGCATAGATTTTTTGTTGCAGAACAGCTCAAAGATATAAACTGTAAATCAGAGATCATCCTCGAACCTGTTGGAAAGAATACTGCGCCTGCTGTTGCCTTAGCTGCACTGTTGAATAAAGAAAAAGAAGATGACTCTTTACTTTTAATATTATCTGCAGACCATATTATTAAAGAGAATTCAATATTTATTGATTCAATTAAAAGTGCAATAAAGTTTGCTGAGAGTGGAAAACTTGTGACATTTGGCACCCAACCTAACCAAGCATATACTGGATTTGGATACATTAAAAAAGGTCATCATGTCGGCAATGGTTACAAAGTAGAAAAATTTGAGGAAAAGCCATCAAGTGAGGTTGCAGAAGAATTTATAAAATCTGGAAAATATCTATGGAATAGTGGAATATTTTTAGTTAAAGCAAGCAAGTATCTTTCTGAGTTAAAGAAATATAGACCAGACATCCTAGAAATTTGTGAGGCATCCATCGAAAATAAAAAACATGATTTAGATTTTATAAGAATTGATAATAATATATTTGAAAAGTGTCCCAGTGATTCAATAGATTATGCCGTGATGGAAAAAACACCTGATTCAGTTGTAATACTTATGGAAGCTGGGTGGAGTGATGTGGGTTCATGGAAATCAGTATGGGAAATAAGCAAAAAAGATGATAATGGCAACTCATCATCTTCTGATGTTATTTTTCAAAATACCACAAATACATATGTAAATTCTGATACTTTTGTTGCAACAATAGGAATTCATAATCTTGTAATTGTTTCCACAAAAGACGCAATTTTGATTGCTGATAAAGAGTCTGTTCAAGATGTAAAATTAATTACAGAAAAACTAAAATTAGAAGATAGGACAGAACATGAGCTTCATAGAGAAGTTTGTAGACCATGGGGAAAGTATGATTCAGTTGATGTCGGAGATGAATTTCAAGTCAAAAGAATTACAGTAAATCCAGGAGCAAAATTAAGCTTGCAAAAACATAAATACAGAGCAGAACATTGGATTGTAGTTTCTGGCACAGCAAAAGTTACAAATGACGACAAAACATATTTAGTTAAAAAGAATGAATCTACTTATATCCCATTAGGAGCAATCCATTCTCTTGAGAATCCTGAGGAAGAAAAATTAGAATTAATTGAAGTTCAATCTGGATCATATCTTGGCGAAGACGACATTGAAAGATTTGAAGATATATATGGTAGAACTTAATTAGGATTATATATGAAAACAAAAAAAGCAATTATTACAGGGATAACAGGACAAGATGGATCATACTTAGCTGAATTGCTAATTGAAAAGGGTTATGAAGTTCATGGAATTAGAAGAAGATCTTCTTCGTTTAATACACATAGAATCGATCATCTATACTCAGATCCAAACTTTCAAGCAACTAAATTATTTTTACATTATGGAGACATGACGGACTCTTCAAGCTTGACTAGAATTATTAAAAAAATTCAACCCGATGAAATTTATAATCTAGCTGCTCAATCGCATGTTGCGGTTTCTTTTGAAGAGCCAGAATACACTGCAGATAGCGATGCAATTGGAGCATTGCGTATGCTTGAAGCAATAAGAACTCTTGGTCTTGAGTCTAAAACTAAATTTTATCAAGCATCCACATCTGAATTGTATGGAAAAGTTCTGGAAACACCTCAAAATGAAGGTACTCCCTTTTATCCTAGATCTCCATATGGCATTGCCAAAATATATGCATATTGGATCACAATCAATTATAGAGAGGCTTATAATATTTTTGCTTGCAATGGAATTCTATTTAATCATGAATCTCCGAGAAGAGGAGAAACTTTTGTAACAAGGAAAATTACAAGAGCGCTGTCTAGAATTAGTTTAGGAATGCAGGATTGTCTATATTTAGGCAATCTTGATGCTAAAAGAGACTGGGGTCATGCAAAAGACTATGTTTATATGCAATGGTTAATGTTACAGCAAAATGTTGCTGAAGATTATGTAATTGCAACAGGAGTGCAACATTCTGTAAGAGATTTTATTAATGCTGCTTCAAATGAAATTGGAATTTCAATCACATGGAAAGGTAACGGCAAAGAAGAAAAAGGGTATGATGATAATGGAAGATGTATAGTAGCCATAGATCCTAAATATTATAGGCCTGCTGAGGTTGAAACTTTGTTAGGCGATTCAACAAAAGCTAAAGATATGCTAGGTTGGGAGCCAAAAATTTCTTTTAAAGATCTTGTAAGTGAAATGATTAATGAGGATATGAAATTAGCTAAGAAAGAATTGCTACTATATCAAAATGATCATGATACAAAATCGAACCAAAAATAAAAGAGCTCTAATTCTAGGAATAACTGGTCAAGATGGAGCTTTGATGGCAAAACTTTTGCTACAAAAATCATACAAAGTTTTTGGGCAGTCTCGAGAGAAAAGTATCGCAAAACTATCGAACTTAAATCTTTTAAAAGTAAAACCTAAGATAAACTTGAAATATTTCTCTTTATTAGATAAAAAGCAATTAATTAAAGCTATTGATGAAATTGAGCCTGATGAGATTTATAATTTTTCAGGGCAAAGTTCTGTTGGAAAATCTTTTGATATTCCTCGTGAAACTGCAGAGAGTATAGAATTAACCACTAAGAATGTTCTTGATGCAATTGTAGATCTAGACACTACAATTAGATTTTTTAATGCTGGATCAGGCGAATGCTTTGGAGATACAAATGGAATACCAGCTAATGAAAATACACCATTTAAACCGAATAGTCCTTATGCAGAAAGTAAGGTTGTAGCATCCAATTTTATCTCAAAATATAGAGAGAAATTCAGCATATACGTATGCACAGGTATATTTTTTAATCATGAATCCCAATTGAGACATAAAAATTTTGTGACAATGAAAATTGTTAATGCCGCTATTAATATAAAAAAAGGACTTCAATCAAAAATCATTCTTGGCAATATTAATGTTTCACGAGATTGGGGATGGGCTGAGGAATATATGAATGCAGCATGGTTGATGTTAAACAGAAAAAATCCTGAAGACTTAATTATTGCAACAGGTATTTCACAATCACTTTGTGATCTTGGAAGAGAAATATTTTCTGAGGCAGGTCTAAATTTCGACGAGTATCTTGAAATTGATAAATCTCAATATAGAAAAAATGAAACAATTTCCCAACTTGCAGATATTTCAAAGGCAAAAAAATTGTTATCATGGAATCCAAAATATGTTGGGGAACAACTAGCAAAAAAAATATATCAAGAAACTTATAGGCTTAAAGCTAACTATGAATAAGAAAAGCAAAAACATTCCAATAATTGTAGATCTGGATGGGACATTAATTTACACAGATGTTCTTGTAGAAAGCTTAATATCATGTTTTAAGAGTAATACTGTTAAATTTCTTAAGAGTATTTTTGTTCTTTTAACTCATGGGAAAGCAGCTTTTAAAAAAATAATATCTGAAATCTCTGATATAAATATTGATAATCTTCCTTACAACACAGAATTGATTCAATGGTTAATTGATCAACGAGAAAATGGAAGATATATAGTTTTATGTACTGGTTCTGATTATCGCTATGCAAAAAAAATTGCAGATCATCTTGAAATTTTTGATGAAGTCCACGCGAGTGATGGAGTACGAAACCTAGTCGGCTCTGCAAAAGCAAATTTTTTATCAAATAAATTTGCTGAAAATAATTTTGATTACATAGGAAACTCAGAAAATGATATACCTGTATGGAAAGTCTCAAGAAATATTATTCTAGCTAATTGCTCTTCGTCATGCATAAATAAAATAAAAACAATAAAGAATCCTGAGATTATTTTCTATAAAGAAAAAATTAGATTTTCAACTTTTACAAGTGCAATTCGAGTTCACCAGTGGTTGAAAAATTTACTTTTGTTTACCCCAATGGTTGCATCTCACATGATATTTGAGATTGAAGCATGGACAAAAACGCTTACAGCTTTTATAGCATTTTCAGGCTATGCATCTGCAATTTATATTCTAAATGATCTTCTAGATCTTGATAACGACAGAGCTCATCCTAGAAAAAAAGAAAGACCATTTGCCTCTGGCAGGTTACCAATACATTATGGATTTGTTATTATGCCGATTTTAATAGTATTTTCATCATGGATTGGTTTTTTACTTGGTAATGAATTTATGTTGTGGCTTATGAGTTATTTAGTATTAACAACATTATATTCTTTTTTCCTCAAGCCGATTATTTTTGTTGATGTCATTACCCTTGCAATATTGTATACATTAAGAATCATTGCTGGAGGAGCTGCCATCGCAATATTACCTTTGTCACCATGGCTACTTGCTTTTTCTATTCTTTTATTTCTTTCTTTAGCAATTATTAAGAGATATGCAGAGCTTGAAATACAAGTGCTTGAAAACAATGTGAAAATTAAAGGAAGGGGTTACTATACTTCTGATGCAAGCTTGATTCAATCAATTGGAATTGCATCCTCATTTGGCTCAATATTGGTATTTATTCTTTACCTAAATAGTCAAGAAGTTATTGAATTATATAATTCACCACATTTTATATGGTTTTGTATTCCTGTCTTAATCTATTGGCAAAGCTGGATGTGGTTAAACGCTCATAGGGGAAAAATGCATGATGATCCAATAATGTTTTCAGTAAAGGATAAACCTAGTTTGATATCTGGAATTCTCTTTGTAGCAACTTTAATTTTAGGCGCAACATAATCATGCAAAAAAAATCTTCATGGGGAATGCTATCAAATCATTATCATAATGTTCACAAACTTTATGACAGATCATCATGTACTAAAATAATAGAAGAATCATTACCTGGAACAGCTTATGGAAATGGAAGAAGTTACGGTGATGTCTGTTTAAATCCTAATGGGAACTTATGGGTGACAAGTAGTTTAAATAAATTTATTAAGTTTGACAGACATAACGGAATATTAGAATGTGAATCTGGAATTTTATTAAAAGATATAAATAAATTAACAATCCCATTTGGATGGATGCTCCCAGTTACGCCCGGCACTCAACATGGGACAGTAGGTGGATCTATTGCAAATGATATACATGGAAAAAATCACCATAGATTTGGATCTTTTGGCAATCATATTGAAGAAATATCCCTAATTAGAACTAATGGTGAGATGATAATATGTAGCCCAAAAAAAAATGATAAAATATTTTATTCAACAATAGGTGGAATTGGTCTTACAGGCATAATAATTGCCACCAAAATCAAATTAAGAAGAATCGAGAGTGCTTTCATTGAATCAGAAAATATTCCATATTATAGTCTTGATGAATTTTTTTCACTTTCAAAGGAATCTGAAAGTTCATGGGAGCATACAGTTTCCTGGCTAGACTGCACAGCTGGTGGAATGGGTAAGGGAATTTTTACTAGAAGTAATTTTACTAATGATGGTAACTTTAGTATTCCAAAAAAAATTGAGATAAAGATACCTTTCAAGCCACCAATATCTCTTGTAAATTCAATTTCTCTAAATATATTTAATAAGATATATTTTGCATCAAGTAAACTCAGCAAGAAAGTTAGAATAGAGTCTTATGATAAATCTCTATATCCCTTAGATAACCTTTTAGAATGGAATAAAATTTATGGCAAAAAGGGTTTCTATCAATACCAGAGTGTTATTCCAAAAAACAACAGTCATGATGCAACTATTGAAATGTTGGATATTATTAAAACTTCTGGAGAAGGATCTTTTTTAGCAGTTCTTAAGACTTTTGATAATAAAAAGTCACTTGGGCTCTTAAGTTTTCCAATGGAAGGCACTACTTTAGCACTTGACTTTCCAAATAAAGGTCCAAAAACTCTCAAGCTATTTGAAAAATTAGATGACGTTGTAATGAAATCTGGTGGCAGAATTTATATGGCTAAAGATAACAGAATGTCGAGGGAAATGTTTGAAGCAGGTTATCCAAATTACGATAAATTTAAAGAATACATAGATCCAGGTATTTCTTCATCGATGTCAAGAAGATTATTTGATTTTTAGAAATATTGTATTCATGGATGCTTTCGCTTAGAATTGCTTTTCTAATGGGGAATACATAATGTTTAGGATAAGAGAAATACTCAAGATTTCATACAATTATGTTTATTCTTTGTTTGTTATTTTTCTTAGAATTGTTGGTAAAGTAAATTTTCCAGTTCCACCAAATTCGAATATGCGGAGAACCTCAGCTAAAACAATTAAAAGATATATTTATTCTTCACTAACTACCGGACTTCCAATTTCAGTTGCAGCTCAAATGAATGGAGTAAGTTTTGAGAGTAATTGTAAAGTACTTGATTTTGGTTGTGGATGTGCAAGTCAACTAAAGTACTTTACAGGAAATCATCCAAATGCCAAATATTTTGGTACAGATATCGATCCATCTTCAGTAGAATGGGTTGCAAAAAATTATCCAAATGTTTCAGTATCTGTAAATGCGCCTGATAACAAATTAGACTTTGAAGATAATACTATGGACCTGATTTATACTGTTTCAACTTTTTCTCATTTCAGTAAAGATGATGTTAACTTTTGGCTTAAAGAGCTATCACGTGTTTTAAAGGTTGGTGGAATATTTATCCCAACAATTGAAGGTCCTGGCGCAATTAGTCTTGTATCTAAAGACTGTAATGTAAGTCCTGATTTTATTCAAAAGGAGCTCAATAATTCAGGGATATTTTATAAAAACTATAGCTGGCTGCAAGATTTACAAGAAAGAGGTCCTGCAATTCACGAATCTGTAGATATATCATCTTATTTTTCTGATGAATATGGCCACACTGTAATGACTATAGAGTATTTTTCAGATCAAGCAAAAAACTTTGGACTGGAACTAATTGGGGCATCTTCAAAAGTTATATGCGATAGACAAGATCTTATTTGTTTCCGTAAAATAGCTTAAGTCATATATAAATTTTTAATTTCTATGGATATTGATAACTTGAAAACAATAATAGTTTATGGCGGTACCTCTGAAATAGCTATTGCATGTTTAAATGAGTGGCAAAAAAATTATAATCTTAAAGTAATCTTAGTTGGTAGATCTCATATTCGTCTTGAATCTGTAGCTTCAGATTTAAAAGTAAGATACCAAAACTCTATAATTGAAACAAATGTTTTGGACTTTAATGATTTAGATAAAATTGAAAAAACAAATGCTAAACTTTTTTCATCAAATATTGTAAATATTGCTCTTGTTTCTCATGGAGAGCTTAGTGATCAATTGTTATCTCAGAAGGATATTTCATATACCAGAGATCAGCTGATTACAAATGGACTATCAACTTGCTTAATTTCAGAATCTTTAATTAAGAATTTACTAAAGGCTGGTAAAGGAAAATTAGTAGTTATTGGTTCAGTTGCTGGTGATAGGGCGCGTAAAAAAAATTATATATATGGATCTGCTAAAGGTTTAGTAGAAATGTATGTCAGAGGCTTGCAACATAGATTATGGAATTCAAATGTCAAAGTTTCCTTAGTCAAGCCAGGCCCAACAAAAACACTCATGACTTCAAAATTACAAGAATCAGCAAAGTTTGCTGATGTTAATACGGTAGCAAAGATAATCGTAAAAGGAGTAAATAGAGGTAAAAAAATTATTTATGCACCAAGAAAATGGATGCTAATAATGCTAATCATAAGACTAATACCAAATTTTATATTTAATAGATTAAATATTTAAGATGAAGAATTGTATAAGTGAATTTAAGGATAGATTTTTACTATTTTTTGGAATTGATTCCCTAATATTTTATTCGTCTTTAGCAAAAATACTTCAAGGGATTGGACTCCTAGCTCTTTTATTGACTGTTAATACTTATTTAGATGAAATCCAACGTGGATTTTATTTCAGTTTTTCAAGTTTGATTGCTCTCCAGATTTTCTTCGAATTAGGAATTGGTGTTGTAGTGTTACAGAATGCTGCTAGATTAATTGTTTCCTACGGAGGCAATCTTGATTCAAATAGCCATGATGTCCGCTCATATAAAGATATTATTGGTTTATATCAGTTTAATTTAGTTTGGACTATCTTGGCAGGCGCATTATTATTCTTGATTATTTTCCCATTTGGGAAAATTTTTTTTACAAACATAGTTGAATCAGCATTAGTTTCATGGCAATCAGAATGGCTAATATTATGTATCTCTGTCGCAATATTTCTTCCACTTTCAGCTCAATTAAGTTTTTTTGAGGGCGCAGGATATCTAAAAGAGGTTTTAAAGTTAAGAGTTGCACTATCTTTTCTTTCATACATAAATGGAATCATTGCATTAATGTTGGGATATGGATTATATGCAATAGCTATAACTTTTATGACACAGATATTTTTAATTCTGGTATGGCTAATTATAATTAAACGTCATCAAATTTTTCTTATGTTTCAAAAATTACCAACCTTTAAAAACTTAAATTATTGGTTTAATAAACTATTGCCAATGCAATGGAAAATTGCATTATCTTGGATATGTGGATATATTGCTTTTCAGACAGCAACACCAATAACTTTAAGTTATTTTGGGGCTGGTCCAGCAGGTGAGATAGGACTTTTTCTTACTATTTCAAATATGTTTGTTGGTTTTATGGGCGCATGGATGAGTACAAAGATACCTATTTTTTCGAAGTTAATTGAAGAAAAAAAAATCCAAGCATTAAATAACTTGTTTTATAACACTATTAAAAAATCTTCATTAGTTTTTTTTATTATTAGTATATTTTTATATGTATCTTCACAGATATATTTCACATACGCCAAAAATGATTTTATGACTACACATGCTGTGGTCACCTTTATTATCATTTCTGGTTTGACCTCTATAAGCTTTGCTCAGGCAGTATATCTTAGATCTTTTCTTAAAGAGCTATTTGTTCCATCTTCATTGACATATGCATTTTTAGTAATTTTTTTATTGCCATTTATGATTTCATTATATGGCCTCAACGGACTGCTTGCCTCGTTTCTTGTTGCTGGGTTGATTAGCACCACTATGACAACAATAATTTTTCTGAGGTTTAAAAATAATATAACAATATAGATGGGATCTTTTTCAAGATATAATTGATAACACAAAGAAATTTATTTAAAACATGGCTAATAATAAAGAATATGAAGATTACCTAAAATTTAAGGGTTGGGATTCTCTTTTTTCATACAATCATGTCCAAAGTAAACAATATGAAGATATCTTTAAGAATACCAACTTAAAAGAGAAAAAAGTTCTAGAAATAGGTTTTGGATCGGGCTCACTAATGAAATGGATGAGAGATAAAGGTGCTGAAGTTTCAGGTGTGGAAATTCAAGACATACTTATTGAACATGCGCAAAATAATAAATTTAAGGCTTATTCTTCATTAAACATAATTGAAGACAGGAATTTTAATATTGTGATTGGGCTTGATCTTTTTGAACATGTTCATCGTAAAGAATTAACAGAATTTTTAAATCAGATCAGTAATTTGATGGAATCAAAAGGATTATTAATTGCAAGATTTCCAAATTGCCAATCTCCAAGCGGTGTTTTTACTCAATTCGGTGATCCAACTCATTTGTCTGCACTATCTGTTCCAATTTTTAAACATCATACTAAAGAAAGTGACCTAATATTTATTAATTCGTTTGAAGGACATTCTATTCAAGTTTATCAAGACAATCTCATTGTTAAAAAATTAAAATCTATCATGAGGTCGATATGCAGAATGATAGTAAAAATCGCTTTAGGCTCTGGTCCTAGCCCACTTTGGTCTGATGTTGTAGTTATATTTGAAAAACAAGAAACATGAGAAAGTTACCGAGATCTTTCGGAGATATTAGCTACATGATTTCCAAAGTTGGTCTCAGTCCAATAAGAGGTTTATTAATGTGGTTTTTTCTCGCAAAAAAAAGTTCAGTCCCATTCCTAGGTAAAGGAGTAAAGTTGCTTGTAAAGAAAAAAATATTTTTTGGTAAATATGTATGGATTGGCCAGAATTCTTATATCGATGCTTCATGTAAAAAAAATGTTATTTTAAATAATGGAGTCACAATTCGAGAAAATGCAACTATACAATGTAGAAGTGGTTTAAATGAGATAGGTGAGGGGCTCGAAATTGGTAAACATACATTTATAGGACCATGCTCAAAGATTGGTGTTGGCGGATTTATAAATATAGGTAAAAACTGTCAAATTGGTGCTCATTGTACTTTTAATGCAGAAAGTCATGAGCTCAAAGACGGGAGTTTTACAAAAGGTTCTGTTAAAAGGCTTGGTATAAATATTGGTAACAATGTTTGGATTGGTGATGGCGTTACCATTCTAGATGGTATAACTATTGGTGACGATGTTGCAATTGGTGCAGGATCTGTTGTAAACAGAGACATACCAAATGGTGAGGTCCATGCTGGCGTGCCTGCAAAAAAAATAAATAAATAAACTTAGGCCAATGTTTAAAAAAACTGCTAAACAAACTCTATCAAATAAAATTTCTTTGTTTCTAATTTTCTTATTACCAATAATTTTTTACACATATTCGTTCAATTCAACACTTTTAGATCACATGGGCTATAGACAGACACAAACAGCATTATCAACATTGTGGATGTCTCATTCTGACTCTTGGTTAAATTTCACATTTCCTGTTTTTGGATATCCGTGGTTATTGCCTTTGGAATATCCAATTTTTCAAATCATTTCATATTGGTTATCAGGAATTGAATTCGTTCAGTTACAGACCTCAGGAAGACTTTTATCATTAATAGTTTTTTACATGTCATTAATACCAATAAGATATATTTTAGAAAAAAGCTTTAGTGAGCATTTGATTTTCTACTTTTTTTATTTTACTTCCCCAATACTGCTTTATTTTTCCAGTAAGTTTCTAATTGATGGCTTTGTATTTTTTTTGTCTCTTTCAGTTTTTGCATCATTTCTAATGCTGGTTAAAAATTTTACAATACGTAATTCATTTATCTTTTTTTTATTTTGTACCTTATGCGGTCTCCAGAAAATTACTGGACTAATGGCAGTTTTATCAGGATGTGGTATTTATACTATTTTTTATTTAGCCACATTAAAAAAAGACAAAAATTATTACACAAAGGCTTTAAAATTTTTTTTTATTTTTGCAGTTTCCGTTGTTATTCCAATCGCATGGGTTTTTTATGGAGATCATGAGAAGGAAAGTATTTATCTTACAAGTTTTTTAACTTCTGATGCTTTATTAAACTGGAATTATGGAACACTTGACCAAAGGCTAGATCTATATAATTTATCTAAAGTTTTTGGATGGAGAATTGGGTTGCTTGGAGGTGTTTTCTTGCTTGCTTTAAGAGTAATTTTCTATAAGTTTAATAAACTCAAGAATAATGCTCTGGCAATATCTTGTTTATCCTGTGGGTTGTTTGGACCAATCGTTTTTTTCAATTTATATCTAATTCATGATTATTATCTTATATCCTCGCTTGGATTTATCGGCATTGGTTTGTATTTAATGGTTGATATCAGTAAACCAAGGTTTAAAAATCTTAATATTTCAAGTAATTTTTATGCCATTACAGTATTAATATTAAATATTTTAGTTTTTAGCTATTGGTATCTTCCTAAAACTAATAATATTTCATTTTCTCATGAGGATATGTATATAACAGCTTTGAAAATAAAAAATAAATTAGATCCAGAAAAAGTAGTACTTACTTCTGGAGTCGACTGGGATTCAACTATACCTTTTTACAGTGAAAAATTTTCGATTATGATACCAAGTTGGACAAAGAATGAATTTGCACCAAAGGTAGATGGTGAATACTTCGATTCGATTTTTGTCCTCAAAAATATTGATAATTATTTGGGAGGAAGAGAGCTTGGTGCAATTGTTATTTGCAATATTAGAATGGGTGATAATTTTGATAAAGAAGTAAATTTTATTCAAGAAAATTGGAAACTTGAATGGAAAAATCAAGGTTTATGCAATTATGGCTTTTTAAATCAATCTTTATAATGAATTCAAATACTTCAGCAGTCATAGAAAATAATAGATCATCCAATATTGGTAGAATTCAATATTTTGTATATTTAGCCTTAATTATTTATTTTGTTGTACCTCATCACTTGTTTACTTTATTGCTGAATATCTCAGGAATAAAACCATTTGATTTGGCTGTTCTATTAGCATTAAGTTTTTACTTAATTTGTAAAGTAAATTTGAGGGGATATATTCCAATACTAACTCTTTTTAGCATATACATTTTTAGAAGTTTTATTGCGATTGGTGATGTTGGTCTAGTAGGTATTGTATTTGCTTTGAAATTTTTTGAATATTTTATTGTAATATTTTGTATAAAAGATTTAAGACCAGTCTTTCTTGAGAAGCTTTTAATAATATACTTAGTATCGATACTTTTATATGTTCTTGCGGAATTAATAGGAATAAATGTTGGTTTGTTGTGGGGTGGAAGAGCTACGGCGCACTTTGGAGGTCCATATGAGCTTTCTGCAATCGCTCTTTTATTTTTTTTCTTTTTTAGTAAAAATATTTTTCTTAGGCTTTTATTTGCCTCAATTATTCTCCTAACTGGAACTAAAGCTGCATATTTAGCATTGATTTTTGGCTTGTTTCTGTCAATAAACATTAGAAATATTTTATCTATTAGCTTGGTTGGACTTATCTTTATTTATATTTTAAGTTCTTATGATGAGAGATTTTTAGAATTTATTTCTATCATATCCTCAATTTTTGATATGGAGCTTTTTATGGGAATTTTGAGTAGTCTTCCAACTATAGAATCTCATGCTCAATATATGGAATTGTGGAATATGAGACAGGATGATTATGACGAAACAATAGATCTAAGTTCATTCTCTCGACTTTATACTTATGCAATAATTTTAAAATCAATTGACTTGAGTGCAATTCTTTACGGAAATGGACCAGGCTTTTTTGGTGCTGCTGTTGACTCAAGTATATTAAGAATCTTTGCGGAGACTGGAATTATTGGCCTTATTTCATCTTTTTACATAATTTTTAGCTTTACAGACAGTTTTAAAGGAAAGTATAAAAATTTACTTTTAATAATGAGTATTATTGCATTATCGGATGTGTTTTTTTCAGCAAGATTTTTACCAACTCTTGCCTTACTCAATCAATATAATCACCTAAAATTAAAATCATAACCTTTGTAACTGCACAAAAAATATTTGAATTTATTGTTTAAATTCAATTAAAGAATAATCATGTTTTATGAACAGAAAATTTCTAGATGAAGAAAAGATTGAATCAGGATCAATGTAACTTACAACTACATATTTTTTTTCTTTTTCCCTGTGCAAAAAAAAGTAATTTCCGTATGATCCTGTAATTGCGCCTGGATCTGTTGCTTCTACAATTTTGTTATTTTTTATGTACTCAAGCATACTTTTTGATGCAGCAGATTTTAGATATTGATTTAAAGATATTGTTATATCTATAAAAAATAATAATGCTGCAAATGTATACAATACCTTCTTGTTCTTAAAATTTACCTCTGGAAGTAAAAAAAGACAAAAGGGCAGAAGAATTAAAATATATCTTTGAGATGGTCGCAAAAATGAAAGAAGAATAAGACTTACTAAAATTGAAATAAAAAAATATTTATATTTTTTATTATCAAACTTAGAAATAATATATTTACTATTAAAATATGAGGAACTTAAAAATATTATCGCACCAGTCATCAAAATCCCATTAAAAATCGATTTCGGGATAATAGTTTCTAAAAAGCTAAAATTCATTTCTCCAGTATCATTTATATATAGATACCCAAGAACAAATATTACCGAAAAACATATTATTGAAACAAAATTATACTTATATATAGATTTTAGATATCCACCCATAAATATCATTGGTGATAAAGCTAATGTCACATAACCTGCATATAATATAAAGTTGTTAACACTTATATCTAGGCTCGTTTTCAAAAGAACTGATAAAAATTTATTTGAGGTTATAAAATAATCATAATTCAAATATATTTGTGAAAGAAAAATAGACAAAATCAAAAAAGATATTAAACAAAATGTTAATAATTTAATGAATGTAAATTTTTTTTCGTCAATAAAATACAAACCAATAAAAAATATATACATAAATAAAATGAGAGGTTTTAGAATTAGTGAAAAACCAAATATAAAAGCAGAAAGAATGATTTTATATAAATAATCATTATTTTTTATGAACACTGCATAAGACAGAATTGCTAAGGCAGCAGGAAATAAGTCTGCAGTTGCTCTTGACGAATATGTCCAAAATAGAGGTGACACAATTATAAAGAGTGTAATTAAAAAAATATTTTTAATTTTAAAAAAATTAGTAATACTTATTAACGATAAAATAAATATGACAGAGCCTATCAAATTCAATGTTCTTATTAATAAAATTTCATCAATACTAAGACTTTCTATGTTTACTAACCACCCAAGAAATGACATACCAACAGTATTAGCTTGATAGAAAAAAAATTGTTCCAAAAATATTTCATTTCCATTTTTGTAATATTTCAAAAGGTCTGCAAAAGCAAATTCAATATTTACAGGACCTAAAAATAACAAAGGAATATGTAATACTGTAAAGATTAATAATAATATTAATACCGCCTTATTCTTATATATGTATGAATTATTCATATTCATTTTTGATAAATATTTTTTAGCACCAGTCTTAGCATCGAGTTATAAAAACTTTAAACTTTATTTTCCCAAACATTTTTTAGCTTTATAGACACAAAAAATTAAATAATATGAAAAACATTAATCATCTTTTCATTATAGATTAATAGCTTAGGTTTCAATTAAATTATTACTCTATAATAAACAAGTTTAATATAACTAATGAAATGAAAAGAATCTTAATAGTACTTCGACATGATGCAGATTCTAAGCCTGGCGGTGATTCAAATCTTTTACAGCATATCTCAAGGTTATTACCTAATTGTCAAACTGACTTGACTTTCGGGGTCCCCTCATCTGTGGATGATTATGAATATGTAATATCTTCTAATCTTGATAGGCCAATTGAGGGTTATGAGCTGCTAAAATTATGTAAAAAATCGTCTATACCACTCCATTTCATGACACTTCATCATTTCTCAAATGAAGCAATATCAAATTACCTAAAAAATGGTCTTTATGGTTGGAAATATCTTGTAGCTTTAATGTCAAATTTTAATCCTATAAAGTATGAACAATTTCTGTGGAATATAAGAGTAATAATAAGTTTCTTTAAAAAAGGTAAAAGTCTAAGGTTTGGGAATGTGGCAAAAGCCCAAAAACAATTAATAAATCAATGTGACTGGCTTTTGGTCGTCTCTAAAGATGAGCATATCAGCATTAAAAAAGATTTTGGCAACATAGAATCAAAAGTGATTGAATTTCCTCATATATTAAAAAATGATTTTGATTTTGATCAAAAATCAGTCAAGAAAGACTTAATTCTATGTCCAGGAAGAGTGGAATGCAGAAAAAATCAACTATTTATATTGGATGTGGCTGAAAGTATGCCTGAGATGAAATTTTTATTTATGGGAAAGATTAATGAAAGTGATAAAAAGTTTGTTAAAAAATTTTTAAAAAAAGCTGAGATGTTAAAAAATGTTGAAATTTCGCAAGCTTTAGAAATTGAAGAATTCAATGACATTCTTTTCCACTCGGATATAGTGCTAACATCAAGCTGGTTTGAAGTAACATCACTAATTGAACTTCAAGTCTTAAGCTATAAAAAAAAATTAGTTTGTAATTCACTTTCATATAACTCATCTTTTTTTGAAAACTCTTTAGTTTATGAGCACAATAACCTTGAGAGTTGTCGTCAAAAAATATTGGATGCCAAAGAAGATAATTTCATTGTGAGCGGAAACTACCCTAGTTCCAAAGGTATAATTGAACATTACACAAGTATTATTAGTCAATCTCAATGAAAGTATTAATTATTTCTGGAACTGGATTTATAGGTACAAACTTATGTGAAAGCATTTCAAAGGAAAACTACGTCACCGTCATATCACAACACAGGCATAAATTCTGTGATGAGATTAGAAATGTAAACTATATTTTTGAAGATTGGAGAAATTTTGATTATAAGGATCTTTTTAGTAAAAACCATTATGACAAAATAATTTTACTAGGTTGGTCTGATCATCCAAGAAGTTCAAACAAAAAAATATACGAATCTTTTAATTCAAATGTTGTAACAAATATAAAAATAATCGATATGTTATTTCATTATTCAAAAGCTGAAATATATTTTTTATCTAGTTTTGGAGCTCTATCACAAATTGATTCTTCATATAAAAATCAATTAATATCTGGTTATTCAGCTGGAAAGTTGACGATTGAGACTTATCTTGAAACCTATTCAAATATATTTAAGAGAAAATCATTAAGTATAAGACTATCTAATCCATTTGGTAAATATCAAGATCCATGTGGCTCCCAGGGAGTGATTGCTGTTTTTATAGGCAATGCAATCAACAAAAAGCAGATAGATATTTTTGAGACTCAGGGTACCAAAAAAGATTATATTTATATTAATAAGGCTTCAGAAATAATATCTAGGATTATCACTGAACCACAGAAAAATTTTTTCGATGTTAATGAAGTGAAGTCTGGTAAAGTTTTTTCTGTGCTGGATATAGCTGGCCATATCAATTTTCATTTATCAATAATTGATCTTGTACCTAAAAAACTAAAAGATCCTATTAATGAGCGAACAAAAAAACTGAATATGATCTTTGAAAAAAATAAAGATATAGATGAAAAAGCTTTTTCTAACCAAATTTTATTGACTATAAACTGGATAAAAAAAATAAATTAAGAATTTTAGGAGTAAGCTTTGAGTATTTTAATAGACGGGAGACCAATAAGAGATCCAATAAGTGGTTCTGCTGTTTTTGTTATTGAGCTTGTAAAATCTCTGAATGAATTAAAGGTTAATCCTCATTTATTCTTGCAAAGTAATAAAAATAAAAATGAACAATTAAAAAATTTTAGATTTCATAATTCAATTTTGTCGAATGGTAATAAAACTCTAGAAAATATTTTCTATGAAATTGGATTTAATTCTGGTAAATCCCTAAACAAATCTTTAAAAATTAATCATGAGACATATTTCGGACGATTACCTTTTAAAGCAGATAAATTGATTACTACTATTCATGATGTAATTCCACTTGATTTCCCAGAATGGTTTACATGGAAGAATAGTGTTTTTTCAAGGCGAAATTTCAAACGACAGATCAAAAGCGCTGATCATTGTATTTTTTCTTCTGTTTACACAAAAGAAAGAGTTCAGTACTTTGGAGATGTAAAGGGAGATTTTGAAGTTATACCACTAGCTGTTTCAAATTATATTCATCATAATGTTGCATCTTATTTTGATATAGGAACGTCTTCTGGGCTATTAAAAAAAGTTGAACCCCATTCATATATTCTTGCAGTTGGAAATATTGAACCACGTAAAAATTTATCCTTGATTGCTGAGGCTACTAGAAAGCTGAATAAAACACTTAATATTGATCTGGATTTGGTAATTGCTGGTCACTCAAACTTTGAAGCAAAAAAAATTCTTGAGGAAGTAGCAATTAAACTTGGAAAAAATCCAATTGTTCTTGGTTTCGTGACAAATGAACAAAAAATTGAATTGTACAAACATTGTGCTTGTCATGTGTTTGCTTCAAAATATGAGGGGTTTGGAATTCCACCTGTGGAGAGTATCATAATAGGTTCTCCAACAGTCATTGCAAATAATTCCTCGTTAAAAGAGTTAATACCCAACAAGACTATGAGTTTTAACTTTGATTCTGTAGATAATCTTTCAATTGCTATGGAGAAAAATTTATTTAGAGGCTCACATCATGTTGTTGGTGAAGATATTAGTAATTATATTAATTTTTATAAGTGGGAAAGGGTAGCTAGAGACTACTTAAATATATATCGTCAACTTGGATATTCAAATGACTAATAAAGACCTACTAATATCAATTGTTGTCTTTGGAACAAATGCTGATGAACTTGATAAAGTAATTAGTCACATGAATTTAAATTTAATTCAAATTTCTTATGATTTAATTGTAATAGATAATAAAGGAGATAAGAAAACTGAAAAATATTGTCTGAATCAAGGAATATTATATCTGAAGACATTTAAAAATTTAGGTTTTGGAGCAGGACATAACTTAGCTTCAAAACATTTTAATTTTTCACATAGAATTCAACTAATATTAAATCCAGATGTATTGATTTCTGGCGAGAACATTTTTGATGCATTTAATTATATTGATCAAAATAAGAGTGTATCTCTATTATCTCCAAAACTGTTAAATGAAGATGGTTCAATTCAATATATTTGTCGATTTCTCCCATCGCCTATAAGTTTGATTAAACGTTTCTTCTCAAAAGTTTTTAACCTTAAAACAAACACTTTAGAGGACAAATTAAATCTTGCCAAGGATCATATTGAGGTTCCATCAATTCATGGAGCATGTTTTTTTGTAAGATCTAGTAATTTAAAATTAATAAAGGGCTTTGATGAAAAATATTTTTTATATGTTGAAGATATAGATTTGTGCAGAGAGTTAAGTGAATATGGATCTATAATTTATCTTCCAAGTTGTTTTGCAATTCACGGTCATCAACGTGGATCATATAAAAAACTAAATTTATTAAAATCTCATTTGAGATCTTTTATTTATTATTTTAATAAATGGGGCTTTGTCTTTGACAATAAAAGAAAAATTGCTAACAGCGCTGCAATTAAAAAATGTAATTCTATATAATTTAAAATATGAACAATAAAAAAATATTAATTCCTGGTGGGGCAGGATTAGTAGGACAAAATTTGATAGTTTGTTTAAAAGATCATGGTTTTTCAAATATTCATGTAATTGACAAACACAAAAGAAATTTAGAGATTCTTAAAGAGCTTCATCCAGATGTCAATGTTTATAATTATGATTTATCCATAAACGATGAGAGTTGGAAAGAGTATTTTTATGATGTTGATCACATAATCATGTTGCAGGCTCAAATCGGCGGAATAAAAGAAAATAATTTTTGCAACAATAATGTGAACTCAACAAAAAACATCCTTGAGGTTATTAAAGATCTCCCAAAGACACCAAATTTAATTCACATTAGTTCCTCTGTAGTAAATTCAAAAGCAGATGATTTTTACTCAAAGTCGAAGCGCGAACAGGAAGAACTAGTTATTGCAAGTGGCATTCCATGTTATGTTTTAAGGCCGACTTTGATGTTTGGTTGGTTTGATAGAAAACACCTTGGTTGGCTTTCAAGATTTATGTCTAAAGTTCCAATTTTCCCGATTCCTGGTAGTGGCAACTATATCAGACAGCCTTTGTATGCAGGAGATTTCTGCAGAATTATAGTTAAATGCATTCAGTCCGAAATTCCCAAAAAAACTTATAATATATCTGGACAAGAGAGGATATATTATATTGACATAATCAAGTATATAAAAAAAGTTAATGGATCAAGGACACTCATACTTCGTATACCATATATTGTTTTTTCTATACTTCTAAGAATATGGTCAATTTTTGATAAAAATCCTCCTTTTACAAACCAGCAACTTGAAGCTCTTATAATAGAGGAAGAGTTTGAGATCATAGACTGGCCAAAAATTTTTTCTATTAAATCCACACCTTTTTTTGAAGCAGCAACTGAGACATTTACTCATCCTGTCTATAGCAAAATTGAGATGGAATTTTAAAATGAGTGATAAGATTGCAGTTTTAGGAGCCGGTCCTATGGGGCTAGCAGTCGCTTACCAACTCCATAAAAATGGAAAAAAACCAGTAATTTTTGAAGCAGATGATCGTGTTGGAGGAATGACGGCTATGTTTGATTTCAATGGTCTGGATATTGAAAGATATTATCACTTTCATTGCACATCTGATGAAGGATTTTTAAATATTCTAGACGAACTTAATATTAAAGATAGGTTGATATGGAAAAAAACAAAAATGGGGTATTGGTTTGATGGAAAACTTCAGCCATGGGGCAATCCAATAGCTTTATTGACCTTCAAAGGATTAAGCTGGATTGGAAAAATAAGATACGGTATCTTTGCTTTCATTTCAACAAAAAGAAATAACTGGAAAAAACTTGATACTTTAAAAGCTGACTTATGGGTTAAAAAATGGGTTGGAATGGAAGCATATAATATCTTATGGCAAAAGTTATTTGATTATAAATTTTATCATTTTACAAATAATCTCTCTGCTGCATGGATATGGAGCAGAATAAGACGGATTGGAAGATCAAGATATAATTTAATGAATGAGAGACTTGGACATCTTGAAGGAGGATCAGGAACTCTTTTAAATGCATTAGAATCTTACCTAAGAAATAATGGAGTAGAAATTCATTTGGGCTCTGCTGTTACTGAAGTCCTGATTAAAAATAACAAAGTCTTTGGAGTAGAAGTCAAAGATGAATTCATAAATTTTAATAAAGTTGTGAGTACAATACCTTTACCATATGTAAACAAGGTTATACCAAATCTACCCGAGGACATTTCAAAAAAATTTGATAAAATTAACAATATTGCTGTTGTCTGTGTCATTGCAAAACTTAAAAAACCTATTTCTGAAAACTTCTGGGTAAATATTAATGATCCAGATATGGATATCCCTGGCCTAGTTGAGTACTCAAATCTCCGAAGTATGAACAACCACATAGTGTATGTCCCTTTTTACATGCCAGGAGAACACAAAAAATTTCTTGATTCAGATAAGGTATTCATTGAAAAAGTAAAAAGATATCTCATGAAAATTAATACAAATCTTTTAGATGAGGATTTTATTGACATCAGAGCAAGCAGATACCGCTTTGCACAACCTATTTGTGAACCATACTTCTTATCAAAACTGCCACCTGTTAAGTTATCAATTGATGGGCTTTGGATTGCAGATACTTCATATTATTATCCTGAAGATAGAGGAATTTCAGAAAGTATAGACTTTGGAAGAATGATAGCAAATGATGTTTCAAATCATTAGCAGAAAAATCATTTGAAGGTAAATATTCTATGAGCGAAATAGCTTGTAAATACTGGAAATATGACACCTGTAGAATGTGCAATAATTTCTGTAAAATTATCGTTAGAAAAATACAGAAGTAAAAAGTTGTTGAGATAAACGCTTATTAAAAATGTTTGTAATAATGCAGCAAGGTTTACAAGAACATATCTCAAAATCTGTGTTATTAAAGATTTCCTTGATAAATCAAATACATATTCTTTCATTAGGATAAATCCTGTTGTAAGACCAACTAAGAAAGATAATAGAATTGAAATCTCATAAGAAAAGAAGTTTGAGAATATAATTCTTGTTCCTATGTTTGCAAGGGCTGCTGCACCACCTGCAATTAGGAATTTTAAAATTTGTTTAATCAAAACAAGCCTTTTTTAGTTGTTAATACTTCTTTTTTTTGAGAAGACCAAATCTGTAAAATTCAACAGCGGAAAAATAAACTTTTTCTTGACTTCAAAACCATAGTCTTCAAGGATTTGCTTTGGTGATTTTTGAGTATTTTGATCATAAATTTGATAATTTGCAGATTCAATTTGAACATAACAAATATTGAATTTTTGAAATAATTGTCTACCTCCCAACAAGACTTCTCTCTCGGCTCCCTCAACATCAATTTTAATTAAAATTTTTGAGTTTTTATCAAGTCTGTCAATAAAAACTTCATCAAGAGTTTTAACATCAACTGTTTCTTTGCCATGATAGAGCTCACCACCAAGAAGAAATGTCTTTAATTTAATCCATAAACTATCAGAATTTGATTTTTTTATTGAGCTTGTGCTTGATAAGTTATTTATAATTAGATCAATTTTTCCACTCGAATCTGATAAAGCACAATCAAAATAATCTAAAACATTTTTTGATTTTGTATTTGCTAATAATGTCTCTCTAACTGATGATTGTGGTTCAAAAGAATATATAGGTGTTTTTTCATCAATTACTAGATTTATAAACTCACCTTTATGAGAGCCAACATCAATCACTAGGTCAAAATCTAACTTATTATAAAAATTCTTAATTCTTGATGTATGAAAAAAATCCGCAAGATTATAAATTTTTTCAACCAAATTAGACGATACATCTTTAAACACAGTTTATCTTAACCTAGTAGAAAGGTAATGTATAATGTTCAAAATTTATTATGTGAAGGGCTTTATTTGCTAACTTAACAAAGACTTTTTTTATGGAAAGCAGGGGTACGAATATCTTGATTACTGGAGGTGCTGGGTTTATAGGCAGTGCAGTAATAAGGTATTTAATTGCAAATTCAGAATTTAATATCATTAATATTGATAAGCTTACTTATGCTGGAAATATAGATTCTCTTGAAAGTATTAAGGATAGTTCGAGATACAATTTTAAAAAAATAGATATATGTGATGAAACCGGCATCGAACATGTCTTTTCAAAATATCAACCATTATTAGTTATGCATTTAGCTGCTGAGAGTCATGTAGATAGATCTATAAGTGGGCCCGCTGAATTTATTAAAACAAACATAATTGGGACTTTTAATCTCTTACAACAGAGCAAAAAATATTTTGATAACTTGAGCAATCAAGACAAACATAAATTTCGTTTTCATCACATTTCAACTGATGAGGTATATGGTGACCTTGAAATCAAAGATGATTTATTTAAAGAGACAACTCCATATGCACCATCGTCACCATATTCTGCAAGTAAAGCAAGTTCTGATCATTTAGTAAGATCATGGGGCAGAACATATGATTTACCAATCATTGTTACAAATTGTTCAAATAATTACGGACCATTTCATTATCCTGAAAAGCTCATACCAAATTCAATCCTAAATGCAATCCATGGAAATCCAATTACAATTTACGGTAAAGGTGATCAAATTAGAGACTGGCTGTTTGTCAATGATCATGCTGAGGCTCTTACAAAAGTTATTAAAAATTCTGAAGTTGGAGAAACATATAATATTGGTGGTAATAATGAAAAGACAAATATAGAAGTTGTTCACAAAATTTGTGAAATTCTCGAAGAACTTGCACCTAATAAACCAAATTCAATTACTAAATATTCTGATCTGATCACTTTTGTGGAGGATAGGCCTGGCCATGATAAGAGATATGCAATTGATTCAAGCAAAATTCAGAATGAATTAGGATGGACTCCCAAAGAGAGTTTTGAAAGCGGTCTTCGTAAGACAATTGAATGGTATCTAAGAAATGAAGTTTGGTGGAAGCCATTATTCAAAAAAATAAAATTTTAATAATGCAAAAAAAATATAAAGGAATAATATTAGCAGGTGGTTCAGGGACTAGACTTTTTCCTATGACAATTGGAACTTCAAAGCAATTACTTCCAGTTTACGACAAACCTATGATTTTCTATCCATTATCAGTATTTATGAATGCTGGTATAAGAGATATTTTGATTATTTCCACACCAGATGATATTCATAGATATGAAAAAATTTTAGATGATGGATCTAAATATGGCATATCTATTCATTATGAAATTCAATCTAATCCAGATGGGCTTGCTCAGGCATTTATTATCGGAGAAAAATTCATTCAAAACGATAACGTTTCATTAATCCTGGGAGACAATATTTTTTATGGTGAAAAATTTTCTCAAAATTTAAGAGATGCGATATCTAAATCAATAGGCGGTACTATTTTTGGATATCCTGTCAAAGATCCTGAAAGATTTGGAGTTGTAGAATTCGATACAGAGAATAATGTAGTATCTATTGAAGAAAAACCAAAAATTCCTAAATCAAATTTTGCTGTTACTGGATTATACTTTTATGATAATGACGTGATTGAAATAGCAAAGTCAATAAAACCATCAGATAGGGGGGAGCTAGAGATTACAGATGTAAATAATATTTATAAAGACCGTGGTGACTTATCCGTAGAGTTACTTGATAGAGAGTTTACATGGCTAGATACAGGAACAGTTGATTCTCTTATTGAGGCTGCTAAATTTGTGCAAACTATTGAAAAACATCAAGGTATAAAAATAGCTTGTCTTGAAGAAATTGCTTATAAAAATAACTGGTTAACTGCATCTGAAATTAAAAAAAATTCAATGCATATGAAAAATAGTTCATATGGAAAATATGTGCTCAGATTAATTAATGAAAGCACATGAAAGTTGTTACTACACCTCTTGAAGGATGCCTAATAATAGAACCTGATGTGTTTGGTGACGATAGAGGATTTTTTTTGGAAACTTATCAATACGAAAAGTATAAAAAAAATGCTGGTATTGATTCTGATTTTGTTCAAGACAATCACTCAAGGTCTTCATTTGGTATTTTGCGAGGACTTCATTTTCAAAAAAATAAACCACAAGGAAAGTTGGTAAGAGTAGTTACTGGAGAAGTTTTTGACGTCGTAGTTGACATAAGAAAACAGTCAAAGACATTTGGTAAATGGACAGGTGTTACAATAAATGATTCGAACAAAAAACAGCTTTGGGTGCCTCCTGGTTTTGCACATGGATTCCAAGTTCTGTCTGAATATGCTGATTTTGAGTATAAGTGTACTAATTACTATGATCCAACTGACGAAGGAATTATCCACTGGAATGATCCAGCCTTAAATATATCATGGCCGGTTAAGAATCCAGTTGTATCTAAAAAAGACTCTAAAGCGCCTTTTCTTTCCGATATCAAACTATGAAACTTTTAGTTTTGGGTTCATCAGGTCAACTTGGTTCGTGTCTTAGAGACCAAAAAATTAATTATAATCATGAATACATTTTTTTAAATAGGGGAAACACAAATGTTAGAAATTTGGCTGACATTAAAAAAAATATTACAGAAATAAAACCTGATTTTATTATTAACTTTATTGCATATACAGCAGTAGATATGGCAGAAGAAGATTCAGAAAATGCTAATTATTTAAATAATATTTTTGTCAAAGAAATCTCAAAAATTGTATCTGAAATTAATTGCGTATTAATTCATTTGTCAACTGACTATGTTTTTGAGGGAAATGCCAATGCTCCCTACAAGGAAAACTCTGAAACAAATCCACTTAACATTTATGGTAAAACTAAGAGACTTGGTGAGATAGCTGTCCAACAAAATTGCAATAAATATTTTATCCTCAGGACTTCATGGGTATTTAGTGAGCATGGTAAGAACTTTTTGAAGACTATGTTAAATCTTGGAAATGAAAAATCAGAAATTCAGGTTATTTCAGACCAAGTAGGATGTCCCACTTATGGACAAGATATTGCAGAAGTAATCTTAGAAATTATTGATCAATACAGCATAGATAATGCTTCTTGGGGTATATACAACTACAGTGGTAAAGACAAAGTATCTTGGTATGAATTTGCAAAAAGAATCTTTGTAATAAATCAAAGAATCAATACAAACTACAAATCACCAAACATTAAACAAAGTTTTTCAAAGGACATTGAATTTAAGGCTTTAAGACCGGCTTACTCAATATTGGATAATGATAAAATACTTAATACTTGGAGAGTCAAACAAGGTTGTTTAGATAAGAGCATAGAAACTGTTTTAAAAAAACTTAAAAATATCTAGTAACATTATGAGTAATAAAAATCGAGAACCATCTGAAGCATTCCCATATTCACCACCATCAGAATTTATTAAGAAGACTTATTCTCATATTTTTTTGATTGAAGATCCCCTTCAATACAGATTTTTAAAACTGTTGTTTGACAAATGCCTATCATTTTTTTTGATAATAATTAGTTTTCCTATATTAATTTTATTAAAATTAGCCTTTATTATTGAAGGTATTATCATTCCAGATAATAAGGGACCAATGTTGTTTTTTTATTGGGGAGTGAGTGGTGGTAAGAAAATTAAAAAGTGGAAGATTCGTCTTATCAAAACAAAATTCATTGATTCAGAGGGAGCTTCTAGAAATGAATGGCAAGCATTCTCAGCAGAATGGACGGCAGAAAGCAGAACAGTAATTGGTAGATTTGTTAAAAAATGGTATTTGGATGAAATACCTCAGTTTTGGAGTGTTTTTATTGGAGACATGAGCATAGTTGGACCCAGACCTTTATCAGTAATGCATTATGAAAGAGATAAAGAGCAGGGTAATGTAACAAGATACCTTTTAAAAGGAGGACTTCTTGGTCTTGGCCATATAAATAAAGGTACAGAAGAAATGGGTAATTCTTTATATGAATATCAATATGTCGATGAATATTTAAAAAGATCTTCATTTGGCTTAATGAAGTTAGACTTGTGGATTATATATAAAGGTATTCAAGTAATTTTAAAAGGTGGTGGACATTGATTCATTTTAAAAATTTGTCAAAAAAGGAACCACATATTTTATTTAAAAAAAAATATGATGAAGCAATGGCTATGAGTCAAGATATGATAGAAGCTATTTCGATTTCATCTTTTTCAAAAGAATTAGATATCGTTGACTCTCGATATGTTAATTTAAAAATTGTTGATAATGAAGATTTTATCTTTTTTTCAAATTATCAATCTCCAAAGGCCAAACAATTCGAGAGTCATGATCAAATTAGTGCTCTAATTTATTGGTCTAAAACCAATGTTCAAATTCGAATGAGAGCAAAAATTATGAAAACATCAAGAGATTTTACTGAGCAATATTTTTCGTCAAGGGATAGTGAAAAAAATGCTCTGGCAATTAGTTCAAATCAATCAAATGAAATTGATTCATACAAGTCTGTTGAATCAAAATATATGCATACACTTAAATCTGCTGATCTGAACAAATGTCCTAATTATTGGGGAGGATATAAATTCACTCCATACTTTTTTGAATTCTGGCAAGGTCACGAAAAAAGAATTAACAAAAGACTTTGTTTTAAGCTAGTAGACAGAAACTGGACTAAATATTTTGTAGAGCCTTAAAAAATATTTACCTATAATCCTAATTAGTATAAAATTTTGCAGTATGTTAAATATTTCATTTACTTCTTTTAGATTTTGCAAAATTATCTGATTCTATTCCATTTTTAAACGGTAATTTCCAATAGCTATTCAAAAAAAATTTTCAGCTCCGATAAATGAGAAGATTTTAGCTTCTGATGTAATGTTAATTGATGCCAAAGGCAATAAAGTTGGTGTGTTGCCTTTATCTGATGCCTTAGAATCCGCTCAAGCGGCTTCTCTTGATCTTGTTCAAGTCTCTCCATCAGATGCTGATCCAGTAGTTTGTAAAATTTTAGATTATGGTAAATTAATGTTCGATAAAAAAAAGAATCAGTCAGCATCAAGAGTTAAAACAAAAAAAAATACAACAAAGGAAATTAAATTTCGTCCATCTACCGATACCGGTGACTATAATATCAAACTTAAAAAAATTAAAAGCTTTATTCTTGATGGAGATAAGACTAAAATAAGTGTTCGTTTTAGAGGTAGAGAAATTTTAAATAGTGATATTGGACTTAATTTATTAAAAAAAATTAAGGATGAGTTAAATGATATTGCTCAAGTAGATCAAGAACCTTCATTAGAAGGAAGACAACTCTTAATGATTTTATCGCCATTAAAACGTAAATAAACATAAATATTATGGGATATAAAATTAAAACACATTCAGGCGCTGCTAAACGCTTTAAAAAAACAGGAACATCTGTTAAAACTAGAAGTGCTAACAGAAATCATATTCTTACTAAACAGTCCTCTAAGAGAAAAAGACACAATAGAGGTTTAAATAAGATTTCAGGTACTGTTTTAAAAATGGCATCAAGGTTAATTAAATAATATGGCAAGAGTAACAAAAGCATTAACCGCTAAAGCTAGACATAAGAAAATTCTTAAGTCTACTAAGGGTCATTATGGCGCCAGAAGCAGGTTGTTCAAAACTTCAAAACAATCAAGCGTCAAGGCACTTCAATATGCTTTCAGAGATAGAAAGAACAAAAAAAGAAACTTTCGATCACTATGGATTTCTAGAATAAATGCTGGCTCAAGACAACTTGGAATTTCTTATTCGGTTCTAATGGAATCTCTAAGTAAGAAGAATATTTTATTAAACAGAAAAGTCTTATCTGACCTTGCAACCTCTGATCAATCAACTTTTGAAAAGGTTGTAAAGATAGCAAAAAGTTAATAATAATGTAATGTCGTCCATTAAAGACATTCAGCCACCAGAAGTTTGTAAGGAAATTGGAACCATCCATCCAATTAATCAAATGAAAGATTTCATACTAGAGAATTTAGCTTTTCTTGGTTTCGAAATTATTGATGGTCCTGAGGTTGAAACAGAAGAGTTTAATTTTGATAAATTAAATATTAAAAAATCTCATCCTGCTAGACAAATGCATGATACTTTTTATGTAAATTCAAAATCTATGCTATTAAGAACACATACTTCTCCAGTGCAAATAAGAGGGATGCTTGAGAAGATTCCGCCAATTGCTTTTGCATCAGGTGGTAAAGTTTACAGGAGAGATGATGACTCAACGCATTTACCAATGTTTCATCAGGTAGAAGGATTATATGTTGACGAAAATATAAATTTTCCAAAATTAAAAGATTTAATATATAAAATAATTTTCGTTTTATTTGGATCTGATGTAAAGATAAGATTTAGACCATCATATTTTCCATTCACTGAACCATCAGCTGAAGTAGATATCTTGTCAAAAGATGGAAAATGGCTCGAGGTTTTGGGTTGTGGTGTAGTAAATCCAAAAGTTTTACAAAACTGCAATATTGACTCAACTAAATATAGTGGACTTGCTTTTGGATTAGGAATTGAAAGAATATCTATGCTCCTTCATGAAGTTTTTGATATTAGGGATTTTTATAAATCAAATTTAGATTTTCTCGAACAATTTAAATGAAACTATCTTTCAGACATATTAAAGATAGAATTACAGAAGAAATAACTATTGATGAAATTTCTGAAAAGCTTTTTCAGCTTGGTCACGAAAATGTAATTGAAAATGAAATAATAGATATTGAAATTACCCCTAATAGGGGTGACTGCCTGTCTTTATTGGGTATTTTACGAGAATTGTCAGTTTTCTATGATGTTGATAAAGAATTTAATCTTTATTCTGGTGATATAGATAAATTTGATATAGATTTTGAAAATCTTGCGCCTGAAACTTGCCAAGAGATTTCATTTCTTTATTTAGATATTGAAAATGAAATTAAAGATTTCTCAAATGATGTACAAAGTTATTTTAACGATTTAGGCATTAATAATAATAATTTTTTTACAGATATCTCGAATTATGTTTCCTATGAAATTGGACAACCAACACATTGTTATGATTATAAATATGTCGATAACAAGATTACTTTCACTCTTTTAGAGGAGGATGCTAAATTTAGAACCCTTATGGGTAACGAAATAAATTTAACCGATAGGAACCCCGTTTTCCTTATTGGTGAAAAAGTTGCAAATTTGGCAGGCGTAATGGGTGGGGAAGATTCCGCTTGTTCTTCTAAGACGAGATCAGTAATAGTTGAATGTGCTTACTTTAATCCTGAGGAAATCATAGGACAGGCCTTAAAATATGATGTTCAATCTGAAGCTGCTTATAAATTTGAAAGAGGTGTTGATAAAAATATTCAAGAATTTGCTTTAAAAAGATTTCTTCAGATCGTTAGGGATCACGCAACTGTAAAAAATATTAAATTATTCCAAAAAAAATACACAGAAACTAAAAGTACTGAAATTTCTTTTGATGTAGATAAAATAAATGAGATTCTTGGACTTGATATCGATAAAGAGACATACTCAATGCACTTGAATAGTATTGGTTTTGACATACATGATGACTTAATAAAAGTACCTTCTTATAGAAATGATATAGAAACTCAAAATGATCTTGCAGAGGAAATCGCAAGAATTGTTGGCTATCAATCGATACCAAGACAAGAGATCAATTTGCCAAAAAAAACTATTAGTTACGATATGGTTTTTGAAAATGCAGTAAAGTTATTTTTAAATAAATATAATTTTAATGAAGTTATAAATTTTCCATTTGTTGAAGTTAAGCATAAAAAATCAATAAAAATTGATAACCCATTAGATTCTTCAAAAAAATATCTTCGTTCTGATTTACAGTCCTCTCTGATAGCAAATCTTTTGTACAATGAGCGACGGCAAAAAGACTCATTAAAGCTTTTTGAAATCTCAGATATTTATGATTTTAATGATGATTTTAAAAGAAAAAGGGTACTAGGCATTATTGCAAGTGGCAGAGTAGGTAAAAATTACAAAGATTTTTCAACTAAAATTAATGAAAATTATCTTGAGGATATTCTTCGCAACGTTGTTCGAGATGAAGACCTAAAAATAATTAATGTTTCTAGAGAAAGTTTGGAAACAAAACTTAAAGATAGGATATTTTATTTTGAAATAGAAATTCAAAAAATCAATCTTCAATTTGAATCGAAAGCTAAAATTTTTGATGTAAATAGAGAATTTATATCCTATAGTCCAATATCTGATTTTCCAAGATCTGTAAGGGATCTTTCATTTTCAATAAAAAATTTTTCAAATTATGACAAATTAATCATAGAGATATCAAATTTTAAAAGCAAAATATTAAAAGAGGCTTTTTTATTTGATTTCTATAAGAATAATAAAGCTGATGAGATTAAGATTGGCTATAGATTTATTTTCCAATCGAATACAAAAACATTAACAGATATAGAAATAACTCAAGACATAGAAAAAATTATTAAGATTGCTAATGGTTTTGATGGTGTATCTATACCAGGTTATAGCAATTAGCTTAAATGTATATAATACTAGTATGAATATAGGGAAAAAATATATATCAAAAAAAATCTCGAAAGAGATTCAAATGAACATCAAAGATAGCGATGATCTCCTAAATTCATTCATTGAAATTATTAAAAAAGAATCAATAAATAAAAATATTAAAATTAAAAATTTTGGAACTTTTTACAATAAAAAAACTGCAAAAAGAGTCGGTAGAAATCCAAAAACAATGAATTCGTATATAATAAAACCTTTCACCAAACTACAATTACAAGTTTCAAAAAAAGTGAGGGAGATCTTAAATTGAAATCAAATATTAGAAAACTTCTTTTTATTGTGTTCACTCTGCAATTTTTATCTATTGACCTTTATTCTCAGCAAAATTTGGCACAGTACGACAAAGATTTTCTTGAAAGTCTTCCAGAAAGTGTGAGAAGTGATGTTGAAAGTGAATTAGAGGAATCTGAAAAAGATAATGAGCGTGCGAATTATAGGAGACCTTCATCAGAATTATCTAAATTAGAAATAGTAAAGAAGTGGGAGAGGTTTCTTGAATTAGAAGAACAAGAAAAAAATAAATCTCAAAGATTTGGACTTTCAATTTTTAGAACAATGCAAACTTCATTCATGCCCATAAATGAACCAAACTTTGACGGAAGCTATATCATCGATTTTGGAGATGTTTTCAGCATTTATGTGACTGGTGAAAAGAATAAAGAATATACAGCAGATGTAAAAAGAGATGGCTCAATATTTATAGAAAATGTTGGCAAAATTTTTGTCTCTGGTCTAACTCTTTCTGAGGCTAATAAAGTTATAGTTAGTAAGTTCAAAACAGCAATTATTGGCGATGAAATCTTTGTAACTCTAGCTGAAATAAGGGATATTCAAATTCTAATTACTGGCGACTCATTTGCTCCAGGGTTATATACATTAAATGGAAATACTAACATTCTTCATGCTTTAAGCATGTCAGGGGGTATTAATGAATCTGGCTCACTGAGATCAATTACCATTAAAAGAGATGGCAAAGCAATTAATAACTTTGACGCTTACGACGCACTTTTATATGGAGAAGTTGACTTTAAATCTAAACTCCAATCTGGAGATTCTATATTAGTTGAATCTGTTAGAAATCTTGTAAGAGTTTCAGGAGGCGTTAAAAGACCTTCTTTATATGAGATGACTAATGACGAGACATTGCTTGATTTATTAGATTTTGCGAATGGTTTATCTTCAACTAAATCTTCAGATGAGTTTTTGTATACATATCAAAAAGATAATGAAATTATTCAAGAGCTAGTCACTCTAGACCAATTAAAAAATATTATCCCCGTTGATGGGTCTGCTTTATATGTTCCAGAAAGTGAAAAAAGTTATGTTGAAATTGAAGGAGAAGTTAAAAATCCTGGCATTTATCCTATCTCTACTAATGATACTATATATTCTTTAATAAAAAGAGCAGGGGGGTACACAGAAAACAGTTATCCATTTGCTGGAATTCTTTTAAATGAAAAGGCAAGCATCTTAGAACAACAAAGTGCAAATGATGCTTACAGAAATTTTATCAAATTATTAGCACAAACTGCTATTAGTTCGACATCTGCTCAATCAACATCTGTAAATGGAGTTGGTGAGATTGCCGAACTATATAAACAATATAAAGATTCAGAATTTTTAGGTAGAATCCAAGCTGAGTTTAACTTAGCTATAATAAATAGTGAGCCCAGAAGGGATACGTCATTATCAGATGGAGATAAAATTATTATTCCGAAATTTACTGATCAAGTATATGTCTTCGGTGAAGTCTTTAATTCAGGCGCAAAAAGATATGATGATAAGTTATCTTATGAGGATTACATCATTAAGTTTGGTGGTGGCTATACGCCAACTGCAGATAAAAATTCTACATATATTGTTGCACCAAATGGATCAGCTTCATTAGTTTCAAGATTTGGTTTTTCTTTAACAGATAATTCAAACGAAATATATCCAGGTTCAATTATATACGTTGCCCCAAAAAGAGTTCTCGGTTCACAGGTGTTTAATCAACAATTGGCAGCTGTAAGCGGGCTTGCCCTAACTCTTGCCTCATTAAAAAGTTTTAGTGATTAACAGATTTATAGTTACTAAAATGCGGTTGATATTTTTTTTTTTACTCGCATTTCAGTTACAAGCTTCCTATCTTGACTATGTTTTCGAGAATCGTGAAACGTCAAGTAACTCATTTGGCCAATCAGGGTTAATACAAATACCAACTGCAGATATTAAACCTGAGGGTAGTATCGGACTTACGTTTAATAAAAACAATGTCTATAAAATAGGGACTTTGACTGTATCTCCATTCGACTGGATGGAGGCAAGCTATTTTTATTACAGACCTTCAGATCTTTTTTGGGGAGGGATCCCGGGTCTTTATCTTGATAAAGGTTTTAATGTCAAATTTAATAAAAAGATTCCTTTTATAATTGATACTAATGTAGCTATAGGATTGGATGACTTTGCGGGCACAGGCTTATTTTCTAGAGAGTATTTTGCATTTACTTCAAATCTAAATTATTTAAAGGTTACTGCTGGAATTGGATGGGGTAAATATAATGGACAAAATCAACATAGAAATCCGCTATCAAAAATTTCAAATAAATTCGATACTAGAGAAGGCTTTGAACTGCAGGCAATTTATGAAACAGGTAGACCCTCTACGGACAAATGGTTTAGGGGTCCTGTTGGATATTTTGGCGGTGCTGAAATATTTTTACCAAAATCAAAGGGAATTAAATTAAAAGTTGAATATGATCCTTTTAATTATATGGACTTTTCATGTTGTGGGGAGGGATATGGAACAAGGTCAATAGAATTAAGGAGCAAGGACTCAAATTTAAATTATGGAATTAGCATTCCTCTAAGAGAGCTTGTAGATTTAGATATTTCATATATAAAGGGTAATCAGTTTAATGTTGCTTTCACTATTGGAACAAATTTCTTATCAACTAAAATCAAAAAAAAGAAAAAAAAGCCATCAACATTTTACAAACCAATTGAAGAGGAAAAAGGAACAAAGAATGTTTTTTATAGAGACTTGTTATCAAATATGAACAAAAGTGGTTATTTTCTTCAGTATGCAAATTTAAAAGGTGAAACTTTGGACATTGTTATTCAAAATAGCCAGTATAGAAGTCCAGTTTTGTTATCCTCGTATGCTGCGAATTTAGCAAAAAAAGTTGCAGATGAAAATAATATTAAAACAGAGTCTATTTCTATCTCTCAAATGAACGCAGGGATGCCTTTAAACAAAATCATATTAAATTCAAGTAATTTAGATAGCCCAAGCAAATATAACAAAATTAATAAAAAGAATGTAAGAACAAAGTCATTAACAAAAGAAGAAATTAATCTATATGAATTTGCACCAAGACCAATTTTTCCATTTTATGCGTCAAATTTTGACTATGAAATTGCAAGCCACGCAGGGTCACCAGAACAATTTTTGTATAAGGGGCTTGTTTTGAATTTTAATAATGAAATACAATTCTCAAGGAGAGTTCATTTAAATTCAAAGATAAGCTATTTAACTGAAGATGATTTTGATGAAAAAATATCAAGACCTGATTCAGCATTACCTCATGTTAGATCTGAAGTAGTAAATTACTTGCAAGAATCTGATTTATATGTAGATCATATGTTCCTTAGTTTATATAAATCATATGGAAGCGATTTGTATTCAAAATTTTCAATTGGAATACTTGAAACAATGTATGGAGGCTTTGGTAGTGAATTTTTATATACTCCATTTGATAAAAATATATCAATTGGATTCAATATTCATAAAGTTTTTAGAAGAGATTATGATAGAAAATTTGATTTCTTAGATTACAACACTTTTACTGGACATCTTGAAACGTCATATTTTCATGATAGAAGTAATATTTTATTCAATTTGAGCTATGGTAAATACCTTGCTGGTGATAGAGGTTATACATTTGATCTATCACGTTTATTTGATTCGGGCTTAAGAACAGGTTTTTATTTTACAAGAACAAATGTTTCTTTCGAGCTTTTTGGAGAGGGCAGCTTTGATAAGGGATTTTATTTTAATATACCTTTTGATATCTTTAGTAATAATTACTCTAGAGGAAGTTTAGATTTTAGATTTGCACCTCTCACTAGGGATGGTGGGCAAAAATTATTAATAAATAGGTCTATAAACGGAATAATTTTCAACTCAAATAATTCAACAATCGACAGATATTGGAATGACAACACTAATTAAAATATTCATAATTCTATTTTTATTTTCATGTAATCTTGTACCAGAGATTCAGTCTTTATCTAACACTTCTTTATCTTCACTTGAGCAAGTGATCAAAGAATCAAATAATGTTAATAACAAAGTAATTTTAAGACATGGGTACTTTAACTATTCTGTATTTTCTAAAAGATCCGTAGATGACGAAATATGGTCTAATGACTCAAGCACATCTTTTGAAATTTGTAGATTTAAAATATGTTTCTTCAAGCAAGACATAAATGAACTTATTTTTGAAAATTCAATAAGTATCAATGACATAATTGAAAATAAAAAAGATTTCTATAAAACGTACGTAAGATTTAATAATCCTGAATCAGGGACGCTTATTTATATTTCCAAATTTAAAATAATTAAAGAAGGACAAATGAAAGGATTTTTAGACAATAAAAATTACCCATATATTTTGTTAGAAGAAAATTTTTCAGTTCCTAAAATTAGGTGGAAAGGCGTTAACTATTACTATATTGATACAGATAATTTTGAATTAATAAGCCTTTCACAATCGGTAAGTCCATTTCGAAAAAATGTGACTTTGTATCAGAAATAAAAAAGGAGCAAAACTGCTCCTTTTTAAAGTCAATAACTAAACTAACCACCAGCAGTTGTTGTTGTAGTTGTAGTTGTAGTATTTGAACTTCCATCTTCAGCAGTAGTAGTTGTAGTTGTAGTAGAAGTATTATCCTCTTCCTCTTC
>CESW01092099.1_pt1 | contig 40056 bp, 39 predicted proteins | sample 531171 | NCBI WGS metagenome assembly CESW01 (sample SAMEA2621859, study PRJEB7988) | marine metagenome | biome: marine biome (ENVO:00000447); feature: surface water layer (ENVO:00002042); material: "saline water (ENVO:00002010), including plankton (ENVO:xxxxxxxx)" | depth 5 m
AGCGTTTGAAAGATGCTGAAATAAATGATCTTAAAAAGGTGGAAGGAATAGGAACTAAAAAGGCAATTTTAATTCAAAAACACTTAAATTAGTCTTGGGTTTATAATGTAGTTATGATTCCCAATTTTCTTTCAGCATTTAGAATGCTCTCTTTTTTGCCAGTAATTTTTCTATTTTCTTCTGAATATTATCTAACTTCTTTTTTTCTATTTACTGCTGCAGCATGGTCAGACTTTTTAGATGGATTTTTGGCGAGACGGTACAACTTAACTTCAAACTTAGGATCTCTTCTTGATTTACTTGCCGATAAGATTTTAGTTTCATCTATTCTAATTTTCTTAGTTTTTTATACAGGAAATATGTTTTTGTTAATTTTGACCATTTTAATAGTTGTGCGTGAGATTTCGATAAGCTCTTTAAGACTTCTTTTAGTTTCTAACGGAGTAGAATTTTCAAATATAACTCCTGATAAATTTGGAAAATTTAAAACCTTTTTACAAATGTTTTCACTTTCACTTTTACTTATATATCCACTATTAGGAAATTTTTTTTTCATGAGTGTTTTAATTCTTCTAATGATCTCAACTTTTTTTTCGGTTGCATCTTTTTTAAACTATTTAAAAATCTGGAGCTCTCTGAAGGAGAAGTAATCTAGCTTCGTACATCTTGATTAGTATTAAACAATCGAAAAGGCTACAATTTCATTTTTTGGCTGAGTGGCAGAGTGGTCATGCAGCGGACTGCAAATCCGTCTACGCCGGTTCGATTCCGACCTCAGCCTCCATATATTTTAAAATATAAATATAAATCTAAAATAAAATTATGATATGAATACCAAAATAACCGTAGTAGGCGCAGGGTATGTTGGAATGTCTTTAGGAGTTTTACTTGCTAAAAACAATGAAGTAAAGATTTATGATATCGACAAAGCCAAAATTAGTAAAATAAATAAAAAAAAATCAACAATAAAAGATCCGCAAGTCAAAGAATACTGGAAAAAAAATAAAATTAGTCTAATTGGAACTTCTTCAAAAGTTAAAGCGCTTAAGAAGGCTGATTTTATAGTCATTTGCACTCCAACTAACTATGATATCGAAGAAAATTTTTTTGACACTTCTTCGGTTGAACAAGTAATTAAAGACTCTTTAGTATTAAATGATAAAGCTTCAATAATAATAAAATCTACTGTTCCGGTAGGATTTACGGAAAAAATAAAAAAGAAATTTAAATCCAGAAGAGTAATTTTTTCTCCAGAATTTTTAAGAGAGGGTAATGCTTTAGATGATAATTTAAATCCATCAAGAATAATAGTCGGATCTAAAAGTAAAAACGCGAAAGTCTTTGCAAAAATTTTGGAAGAAATTTCAATCAATAAAAGCAAAGTACTTTATATGAATTCTTCTGATGCTGAAGCAGTAAAACTCTTTGCAAATACCTTTTTAGCGATGAGAGTATCTTTTTTTAATGAGTTGGATAGTTTTGGGATGATTAAAAATTTAAATACCAAATCTATTATTTCAGGTGTTTGTTTAGATCCAAGAGTAGGAAACTTTTATAATAATCCTTCTTTTGGTTATGGAGGTTATTGCCTTCCGAAAGATACTAAACAACTTTTAGCAAATTATGACTCAGTTCCTCAGAATCTCATTGAGGCGATAGTAAATTCAAACAGGACTAGAAAAGACTTTCTTTCTGAGCAAATAATAAAACTAAAGCCAAAAAAAGTTGGAATTTATCTTTTATCTATGAAGCAAGGATCTGATAATTTCAGAGAATCTTCTATTCAAGGAATTATGAAAAGATTAAAAGCCAAAGGAATAAAAATAATAATTTACGAACCGATAATAAAAAAAGATAAATTTTATAACTCAAAGATAATAAAGGACCTAAAAAAATTTAAAAAAGAAAGCGACATAATAATTGCTAATAGAGTTACAGAAGATCTTTATGATGTAGAAAAGAAAATATTTTCAAGAGATTTATTTGGGGTAAATTAGTTGTTTAGTAAAATTCTTTATAAAAAATAAATTTTTATTTATGAGATAATGATTACACTGCCCGGGTGGTGGAATTGGTAGACACAAGGGACTTAAAATCCCTCGAAGGTGACTTCGTGCCGGTTCAAGTCCGGCCCCGGGTACCAATTGGTAATATGGAAGAAAAATATTCACAAGAAAGCTTAACTCTTTTCTCTATTTGGGATTTAGTAGTAGATAATATAAAAGAAATAGCTGTCGTAATATCCATAGTTACTATTTCTGGTTTAATTTACTCGCTAAGCGTTCAGGAATTGTATAGATCGGATATTTTAATTGCTCCTGTCACCCAAGAATCTAACTCAGGAAGTTCGATAGAGGAATCTTTAGGTAGAATTTTACCAATAGATATTTCAGTATCTCCCGAAAAAACAAATCAATATATTGAGATCTTAAAATCAAGAACATTTATTGAAGATTTCATAAGAACCACAGAATCAAAATCAATTATTTTTTCGAATAAATGGGATAAAGATAATAAAAGATGGATAGGAATTGAACCATCAGACTATAAAGCTTACTTAATTTTTAGAAAAGATATTATGTCAATAAATCAGCTTCCAAAAAAAAATATATATAAATTATCTATAATTTGGCATGAGCCAGAACAGACTAAGCTGTGGGCTAATAATTTAATTTCCTCGCTAAATCTTCGTGAAAGAAAAAAAGCAATAATTGAGGCGGAAAAAAGCATGGGGTTTATCCAAAAACAAAAGGAATCTACGCCTATTATTTCTTTGCAGAAATCTTTAGATGATATGCTTTTAACTCAACTTTCTAATTCTATGAAAGCGAATATAAATGAGGAATTCTCTTTTGTTATTATAGATCCTGCACAAAAACCTGAACAAAAATACTATCCTAATAGATCCCTTATCTTAATATTAAGTTTTGTATCGGGAATACTGTTGTCTTTCCTTTACATAGTATTTAAGAATTTATTTTTAAACTATAGAGTTTATAGAAATAGACAATAAAAAAATAATTCATAAGAAATGCAAATTTTAGTTACTGGCTCCGCGGGGTTTATAGGTTCGGCTATTACCCAAAAGCTCTTAAATGAAGGTTTTCTTGTCGTAGGAATAGATAATTTCAATGATTATTATGATCCATCTTTAAAAGAAGCAAGGCTTTCTAAGTTTATTGAACATAAAAACTATACGCACTTACAATCCGATATCTCAGATAGAAAATTAATTTTAGATATATTTAAAAAAAATAAATTTTCTAAAGTTATCAATTTAGCTGCCCAAGCAGGAGTCAGATATTCATTAAAAAATCCAGAAGCTTATGTAAATTCAAACTTATTAGGCTTCGCAAATATTTTAGAAGGCTGTCGAATTACAAATGTAGATCATTTGATTTATGCTTCATCAAGCTCTGTTTATGGAGCAAATTTATCTTTGCCATTTAAAACTACTGATAATGTAGATCAGCCAATTAGTTTTTATGCTGCAACAAAAAAATCAAATGAGCTCATGGCTTATAGCTACAGCCATTTATATGGTTTTAAATCTACTGGATTAAGATTTTTTACTGTTTATGGACCATGGGATAGACCAGACATGGCATTACAAACTTTTTCGAGAGCTTTAATTAATGGTGAAAAAATAAAAATTTATAACAATGGAAACCATATTAGAGATTTTACATATATCGAAGATATTGTAGAAGGACTTCAAAGAGTATTGAGTTCTAAAAAAAATTATAAATATAAAATTTATAATATTGGAAATAGCAATCCAGTAAAATTGATGGATTTCATAAATATACTTGAAGACTCATTGGGAATTGTTGCAAACAAAGAGTACTTACCTCTGCAAGAAGGAGATATGAGAGATACTTATGCTGATATTACAGATTTTGAAAAAGATTTTGATTACAAACCAAAAATGTCGATTGAAGAAGGAATTAGTAAATTTGTTTCATGGTATAAAAGTTTTTACAAAATACAATGAAAGAAATATTAATTAAGAAGATAAAGGACAAATCTGCACTAATAGGGGTTATAGGTTTAGGATATGCAGGTTTGCCTATAGCGCTAAGATTTGCAGAGAATGATTGCAATGTTTTAGGAATAGATATTGACGAAAAGAAAATAGAAATTCTTGGATTAAAAAAGAATCCTTTTGTACATATGGATTCTATAGAAGTAGAAGCTGCTTTAAATAAAAAATTTGAAGCAACTTCTGATTTCTCAAAATCTAAAAAATGCGATGTTTTAATTCTTTGTTTGCCAACCCCAATAAATTCAGAAAAAAAACCTAACCTTAACTATATTGAAAATACCATGAATTCTATTAAAGAGTTTTTTAGAAAAGGGCAGGCACTTATTCTCGAAAGCACAACGTATCCTGGAACTACTGAAGAATTAATAATGCCTTACATTGAGGACGAGGGCTTTATTATTGGTAAAGATTTTTTTCTCGGTTATTCTCCAGAAAGAGAAGATCCAGGAAATAAGAAATACAATACAAAAACAATTCCCAAAATATGTTCAGGAGTAACAAAAAATTGCTCTGAAATTGTTTCAGCTATATATCTCAATGCTGTTGACGAAGTTGTAAATGTTTCATCTCCAGGGACTGCAGAGATGTCTAAACTATTAGAAAATATTTATAGGTCAGTAAATATTGGCTTAGTGAATGAAATGAAAATTATTGCTGATAAAATGCAAATAGATATTCACGAAGTTATCGATGCTGCTGCGACTAAACCTTTTGGGTTTACTCCTTTTTATCCTGGCCCTGGCCTTGGCGGGCATTGCATTCCCGTCGATCCTTTTTATTTATCTTGGAAGGCCAAACAATTAGGACTTGATACTAAATTCATAGAATTATCGGGAGAGGTAAATAGAAAGATGCCTTATTGGGTCTTTTCCAAAATAGAAGAATTTTATACAGAAAATAATAAAAATTTTTCAGATTTAAATATTCTTGTACTAGGTCTCTCATATAAAAAAAATATAGATGACCTTAGAGAATCGCCATCCTTAACGTTGATGGAAATTACAAAAGAATTGGGATTTAAAGTTGCATTTTCTGATCCTTTTATAAAATTTTTTCCAACTATGAGAGATCATGACTTTAATTTAGAAAGCACTGCTTTAACTAAAGAAAATTTAGAAACTTTTGATGTTGTAATTTTATCGACCGATCATGATGATTTTGACTATGATTTAATTCAAAAACATTCAAAAATTCTTGTAGATACTAGAGGCGTATATAAAAAAAATTATAATAATTTAATAAGAGCATGATATGTCTAGACCATCATTTTTAATTATAGGGTTCGGAGGATACATAGCTTCTAGACATCTATCAGCCATCAAAGATATAGATGGAGAAATAAAAGGCGTAATAGATATTGAATTTGATGACAGACTTTTGAAAGATCTTCCAGAAAATATAATTAAAGCTAACAATATTGAAGATTTCTTTGAAGAATATCAGAATGAAATTGATTTTTTAGTTGTATGTAGTCCTAATTTTTTACATGTTGAGCACATAATTAAAGGACTAGAAAGAAACATGAATATTATTTCAGAAAAGCCTTTGGCTTTAGATACTAAAGGGCTCGAAAGTATTAGAAAGGCTGAAGATGTTTCTAATGGAAAGGTAAATGGAATTCTTCAATTACGACTCCATCCTGTAGTAGCTCAATTACAGGAGCTAGTTAAAAAACTGGATAAAGACAATCATGAAATTAATCTTGTTTTTGTTGCAAAAAGAGATGATGAATATTTCGAAAGCTGGAAAGGGAATTTATCTTTATCGGGAGGTATACTATTAAATTTAGGAGTTCATTACTTTGATTTGGTATTAAACATATTTGGAGAATTTTCAGATATATTTTTAGAAGACCATTCCATAAAAAGATCTAAGGGTTATGTGAAATTAAAAAAAGGAATTGTTAATTGGTTATTTTCATTTGAACAAGAAGATATAAATAGTTTTGTTTCAGAGAACGATTCAGTGCATAGATCAATATCTGTCGATGGCAACGAAATCGAATTTTCTAAAGTAGAAGAAGACTTGCACACTTTAAGTTATAAAATGATTTTATCAGGTAAAGGATTTTCTATTAAAGATGCTAGTAACTCAATAGAGTTAATAGATAAAATAAATCAAATAAGATGAATAATTTAAATAAACTTACCGAAGGATATTATGCTCACAGCTCTGCTTTGATAGACGAAGGAGCGAAAGTTGGCAAGGATACAAAAATTTGGCACTGGGTACATGTATGTTCTTCTGCAAAAATAGGTTCAGAATGCTCCCTAGGACAAAACGTTTACGTAGGTAATAAAGTAGAAATTGGAGACAGAGTTAAAATTCAAAATAACGTATCTGTTTACGATAATGTTTTCATTGAAGATGATGTTTTTTGTGGCCCAAGCATGGTTTTTACGAACGTTTACAATCCAAGATCAGCTGTAAATAGAAAAAGTGAATACAAAGATACTTTTATTAGGCAGGGCGCTTCGCTGGGAGCAAATTGTACAATTATTTGCGGTGTTGAAATTGGTAAGTCTGCTTTTGTAGCAGCAGGTTCAGTGGTAAAACAAGACGTAAAGGCTTATGAGTTGGTAGCAGGAGTTCCTGCAAAGCATATTGGATGGATGAGTGAATTCGGTAAAAGACTGTATTTTGATGCAGATGGAATGGCAATTTGTGCTGAAACTAATTTAACCTATTATCTTAAAAACGGCTTGGTTAAGTTGGAGAAAAAATGACTCTACCTATCAAATTATTTGATCTAGATACTCAGCGAAAAAAAATCCAAGATCTTATAGGTTTGCGCATAAATCAAGTCTTTGAACATGGGCAATATATTAAAGGTCCAGAAGTTACTGAATTAGAGGAAAACTTAGCCGAATATGTTGGCGTTAAACATTGCATAACTTGTGGTAATGGTACGGATGCAATTATGATTGCCTTAATGGCGTTGGGTGTCGAACTAGGTGATGAAATTATTGTTCCATCATTTACTTACGCAGCATCAGCAGAGCCAATTTCCTTATTGGGTGCAGTGCCAGTTTTTGCGGAGGTTGATGAATGCACTTTTAATCTAGATATAGAAGATGTAAAAAATAGATTGACCCCAAAAACAAAAGGAATAATTGCAACATCTTTATATGGGCAGTGCGCTTCATTTAATGAAATAAATGATTTTGCAAAAAAAAATAACCTTTTTGTGCTGGAAGATGGAGCGCAAAGCTTTGGCGCAACTATGCATAAAGAAAAATCTTGCTCCTTAACTGATATAGCAGCAACTAGTTTTTTTCCTACAAAGCCTTTGGGTTGTTATGGAGATGGCGGAGCAATTTTTACAAATGATGATGAATTAGGTTTGTCTGCTAGACAGATTAGCAGTCATGGTCAGGCCCAAAAATACGAACACATTAGGCTTGGAGTAAATAGTAGGTTAGATACAATTCAAGCGGCGATTTTATTAGAAAAACTAAAGATTTTTGATGAAGAAATAATTTTAAGAAATAATATCGCGGAAAGATATTTTTTATATCTTGATAATCCCTCGATAACTAAACCTTTAATTCAAGACGATCAAACAAGTGTTTTTGCACTATTTACAATAAAGGTAAAAGATAGAAATGAATTTCAAGAAAAACTAAAAGAAAAAGAAATTCCCTCGGGAGTTTATTATCAAATTCCACTACACAAACAAAAAGCATTCAAAAATAGTATTTCAGACAATTTATCAAAATCTGAAAAAATATGTGATGAAGTTCTAAGCATTCCAATGCATCCATACTTAGATTTACGATCTCAAGAAAAAATTATAGAAGTTCTAAATAATATAAAGTGAAAAAATGATAGAAGATAAAAAAATATTTATAACTGGCGGGGCCGGCTTTATAAGCTCTGCGTTAATAGCAAAACTTATTGAGCACAATAAAATCTCTGTTTATGATAATTTTAATAGAAATGCTTTGCAACACACTTCCTATTATGACCATAAGAATATGGAAATAATTAAAGGAAATGTTCTAGATTTAGAACATCTCAAAGAAAGTTCCAAAGGTAGTCAGTTGTTTGTGCACGCTGCAGGGATTGCGGGAATCGATAATACGGTTAAAGACCCTGTTAATACTTTGAGAGTCAATATGCTTGGAACGGCAAATGCACTTGAGGCAATAAAAGATTCATCTTCTATAGAGCGATTTATTGAGTTTTCAACTTCAGAGGTTTTTGGCTCAAATGCCTTAAATTCAGAAGAGACCGACAGTGCTGAAATTGGTGCTGTAGGAGCTGCAAGATGGACTTATGCAATGAGTAAGTTGGCAGGAGAACATCTAACCCATGCTTACCACAAAAAATATAACCTACCCAATTGCACCGTAAGGCCTTTCAATGTCTATGGACCAGGTCAAGTTGGTGAAGGAGCTATTTCAGTAATGCTGAGAAAGGCTTTAAAAGATAAGCCTCTTACTGTCTTTGGGAATGGATCGCAAATTAGAGCATGGCTTTATGTGGATGACATGGTAGAAGGTTTAATGAAGTGTCTGCAAAATAATAATGCTATTGGAGAATCTTTTAACTTAGGAAATGCTAGGGCAGTAACAACTATTTATGGTTTGGCACAAACTATATGCAGAGTACTTAATTCTAAATCAGAAATAATTTTCAAAGAAGCTTTATCTAATGACATAGAACTCAGAATTCCTAATATAGATAAAGCAAGAGATTTAATTAATTTTGAAGCAGAAGTAGGCCTAGAAGAAGGTTTAAAAACGACTGCTTCTTGGATAGAAAATAACTTTGATAAACTAGAACCATTGCCTTCTATGTTTAATGCTTAATAAATACAGTATGTTGTATCTTTATAAACCTCATATTCCAAAAAAATCATTTGATGATATAAAAAAAGCACTCAATAAAGGAAATTTAGTTTATGGAGATAACTGTAAAAAGTTTGAGTCTGACTTTAGTAATTACCAAAATATTAAATATTCTCATGCCGTATCTTCTGGAACAGCAGCTCTCCATTTAGCTTTATTGGCACTGGAAGTGTCGAATGATGATATTGTGTTTGTTCCAGATTTTACTTGGTCTTCAACTGTTAATGTTGTTGAAATAGTAGGGGCAACTCCTATATTTATAGATGTAGATATTAATAATTATTGTATGGACCTTAACCATCTTGATTCAAAGTTAAGTCAGTACGAGAACCACCCAGGACAAAAAATTATTTTACCTGTTCATCAACACGGTTATCCTTTGGAAATGAAAAAGCTAAAAAAATTAGCAAAAGAAAATAAATGTTTTGTTGTAGAGGATGCTGCTTGTGCAATAGGATCTGAATTTTCAAATACGAAAGTTGGTAATTTTTCTGACATAGCTTGTTTTTCCTTTCATCCTAGGAAAGTTTTAACAACAGGGGAAGGAGGGATGGTAGCAACAAATAATTCAATGTTGTCTAAAAAATTAAGAAGACTCTTAAATCACGGTTTTTTATCAGATATGAAGGAATATAAATTTCCAGGTTTAAATTACAGAATGACTGAATCTCAAGCAATTCTGGGTATTCACGGGTTAGAGGATTTAGACGAAAGAATTAATCTGCGGAGAGAACTTAAAAATGAATATTTTGAAAGCTTACAATGCATAAAAGGAATTAATCTTCCTGAAGATAACCTTGGACATAATTGGCAAACTTTTTTAATTACCCTAGACAATTTAATTAATAGAGACGAATTAGTTAATTCTTTAAATAATAAAGGCATCAACATTGTGAAAGGTTCAAATTCTTTATCTTCTTTAGATTTTTTCATTAAAAAATATGGTTCAAATCCAGAAGTACCAAATTCTGTTTTTATTTCTTCTCAGGGGATCTCTTTGCCCTTTTGTGAAGCTTACTCAAAAAAAGAAGTAGACTTGGTAGTAGAGAATTTAGAAAAAGAGATAAACAATATCTAAGGCTTCAATTAATAACAGTGTGTTATGTTTAAGAGATTTTTATCAGATTCATTAATTTATGCTCTTCCAAATATATTTTCTAGAATAATTGGATTTTTCTTATTAATTTTTTATACACGCTTCCTTTCTCCTTCTGATTATGGAATTATTGAGCTCATATTAGTTCTTTTTAGCTTATTAAATTTAATATTACCTTTAGAAATAACTCAAGGAGTAGCTAGGTTCTATGGAGATGCAAACAAGAAACAAAGACCTATAATTATTTCTACATCATTTGTTTTTACTCTTATAGTTTTTTTCATACCTATATGTCTTTCTCTATTATTTCCTAGTAAGGTCTCCAGCTTTTTATTTTCAAGTATTTTGGAGCCATATTTTTTAACCATAGTTTTCCTTTTTATGTTTTTTCATTCTTTACATAAATTATTTGAAAACCAATTAAGATGGAGTTTGCAGCCTTATAAGTTCTCTTATTTAAGTGTTTTTAGCGCTTTGAGCTTTTCTTTAATTCCAATTTTCTTTATCTATTTTCTCAATTTGGGATTAGATGGTTATATTTATGGAGTTTTATTGGCCTCATTTTTTAGTTTTCTTATTGGTTTCTATTTAGTAAATAACTTACACAAAATAAAATTATCCTTAGATCGCACTCATTTAAATCAACTATTATCATTTTCTTCACCACTTGTCCTATCATCTGCAGCTTTTTATGTATTTAGTTATTCGGATAGATGGATGTTACAGTTCATGGAATCAACAGAAGCAGTTGGTATTTATGGTGCAGCAAGTAGATTAGCCAGCTTGGCCGCAGTAATACATGTCTTATCAAGATATGCTTTTATGCCTTTGGTATACTCCTCCTATAATGAATCAGAATCTGCTAAAGATATAGGTAAGATTTTTTCGTTTATCTCTTTATTGGGAATATTTCTAATAACTTTTATATTTATTTATGCAAATGATTTAGTAATTTTATTGTTTGGTGAATCCTTCTATGAAGCCTCAAATCTAATAGTTTTCCTAGCAGCTTCAATAATTCTTATGAATACTTATTTCTTTTTTCCTGGATTAAACATTGCTAAAAAGACCAAGTTAATAGCGGCAATCTCTATCTCGGTTGCTCTAATAAACCTATTTGGTAACTATTTGCTAATACCATTGTATTCTATGAAGGGAGCTGCCATTTCTTCACTCTTTGCAAGTTCAATCATGGTCCTTGCTTACTATTATTTCGGGCAAAGAGAATATAGATTAAATTTAAATATATCTAAGGTCATTTTATTTTCAATCGTAAGTGTAATACTTTCTTTAATCCAAAAGTTTTTACTTTGGGATTATATGATAATTAAAATTTTTATTATTTTCGTATCCTTTTTATTTTTGATATTTTTTTCAAAAGATTATCTTTTAACGATTAAATCCATGATTTTAAGTAAGAACTAATGTTAATTATTAAACCTTCCTTTTAAGCTAGTAAGAGCTATATTTTTACCAAACTCATCTGCTACTTCTTCTAATATAATTCCCTTACCATCTAGACAACAAACTATAGTTTCCCCTTCTAATTGAAATAATGACCCTGGTACCCCGTAAATGGGACTATTAAAAGGCCGAGCTTTTAAAATCACTACTTTTTTGTGATCAAGAATACTAAAGTTATATGGGTAAGGCTCATTCAGAATCCTGATATGCTTCATAGCTTCTTTTGAAGTGAGTTTATTCCAACATAATTTAGAGTCTTCTGGATTCCTTTTATTACAATACGTAGCCTCTGCATTATTTTGTTTACTATGCTTGATTTCATTATTTAAAATATTATTCATAGTCATAGGTAGATCTTTAACTATGAGTTCACTTAATTTATCTATAATTTCTTTAATATAAAGACCCTCATTTTTTAATTTCCACTGTTTGGCTATATCTCCAGTATCCATGCCTTGATCAAATTTAAATAAAGAAGAGCCAATATAATCATCATCAGATAAAGCGCTCCAAATTAAGGGTGACATTCCTCTATATTTTGGAAGCAAGGAATTGTGGATACCATAAATACCATTTTCTAATATCTCTATAACGCTTTTTGAAATAATCTTGTACCAATTACAAACCAGAATAGTTTTGATGGAATGCAATTTAATATTATCTTTTAAAGATTCTTCATCAGCATCTACAATAAATTTAATCCCATTCTCTTTTGATATTAATTTAAATTCCTCGAAACACGATCTTGTATCTTTTGAGTCGTTAAGAGTAATAACAAAAGGGATATGGAAACCTTTATCAATTAAAGATTTTAGGCATTCAAAGCCCAGTTCTTTTGATCCAATAAATGCTAAATCCATATTTTAATTATATAGCTTTATTAATTCCTTAATTATTGAATCTTCATCTATTTTTTTATTAATAAATATGGGACCTTTTTTAGCTATCACTTCCCTAAGATTAAAATCTTTAAGCAGCTCCTCCATCTTGCTTTCTAAGCTATCTATGCTTGCATTAACTATTGGACAGTTTTGTGAAAATTGTAGACACAACTCCTCATTTAAATATCCTACACAAATTTTCCCTAAAGCAAGTGATTCTATTGCCAGGTTACCAAAAGTACCTATAAGAAATTGGTCTATAACAATATCTGCTTCATCTCTTATAAACTGTTGCAAATCTTGTTTATCCATAGTTTCAATACTTTTATAAGTAAATTTGTATCCTTTGTTTTTAAGATTTTTTATAGCCTGTTCTACAAATGAAGATCCTTTAGTCAGTCTATTGGTAGGACAATGTATTATCGTAGGAACTTGTTTTTGAGGAATTAATTCTTTCTTCATTAAGCTAATAAAACTTTCATCAAGAATATTAGCTGACCAAAGCTCTAATATTTTCTCTTCCTTATAAATTTGAGAAATAAAATAAAAACTATCTCTTGGAGCAACTGCATAATCGGCCCAAATAGATTGCCATTTTAATTTGGTCAGTTTTTTAAAATCTTGATTTGAATTATTCTTGCCGTCTTCTTTCAGGTAATCAAAAAAAGGGTTTACTGCTTGAAGATCTTTAATAATCCTTACCTCGGATCCATAGTAATGGAATATTATTTTTTTTCTTAGTAAACGAAGTATAGGCAGGTCTAAATTGAAAGGTAAGAAAGAGGCACCTGCATGAAAATTAAGTACGTTGTAATAGGTAATTGCTAAAAAAAAGTACTTTATTCTAAAAATTACCTTCGAAAATAAATCATCATTTGAGTTAAAGTGAGAAGGTCCATCTATATCTAATACAGTGGTATTAAAACTATCTGAAAATAGTCCTTTTTTCCTTTCCAGGTCAGCTAGTTTTTTTGGTGCCCCAGTAATGTTATTTGGACCATGTAGTATCTTCATTACCTTCTTGATTATCTTAAACTTTATTAAGTTAATCTATTTCTCATAGATTTTACTATTTCTTTAAGGCTATCTTTTTTATTTAGATTATTAAGATGAAAGTCATAAATCTTAATTGCTTGATTATTACTAGAAACTATAAAAAATTCTTTACCATATTCAAGGATTTGACCATCAATAGCAAAGAAGTCATATGGTAAATCTATTTCTTCACATCTAAATATTCTAACCAATCGGCTTTTATCATTATTTAAATAGCAGTAGGCTCCTTCGAAAGGGTGAGATGATGCCCTAATTAAGTTATGTATTTTTCTTGCACCTTCAGACCAAATAATTCTTGAATCTTCAGGCTTCCTAGGGAACACCCTCAAGGATTTTGTTTTTCTTTGGGGTATAGGTTTTTTACCTTCAATTATCTTATTTATTGCTTTATTGAATAAATTAGGAATAGTTTGTCCAAGCCATTCATAGACATGAGAAATATCTTTAGATTTCTCTAACAAGAAGTCTTCTTGCTCATATATTGGCCCAGAATCCAGCTCAGGAAGCATTTCATGGATTGTAAGAACTATCTTGTCCTCATCGTTTATTATGGCCCAGTTAGTTACTGCATTACCTTTGTATTTTGGAAGATCTCCCGCATGAGCATTCAAGATTCCAAATTTTACTTTATCAAGAAACTCTTTAGGAATTAGATTGACAAAATTCATAGAAATTACTACATCAACTTTATCAAAATTGATTCTAGGTTCTATTTCTTCAATCTTAGCCGAAAAGTAATAATCACAATTCAGAATATTTGCTAAATCTTTATATTCTTCTTCCGGACAATCATAATAATCTTCGCTTTTTGAGGTCCAAATAAAGCATATTTTATGGTTTTGATTTTTAGATAAGAGCTTTATCGTATCTAACAAGAATCTAGATCTTCCCATAAATCCAATTCTCATTTTATACTCCATAGGCTTACTGATTTAGCATCTGATTCTAAAATTTTTTTTAGTAGCGACTGCGCACCATCTTGAATATTAACGTGTTTTTTAAGTATGCTCGAAGGCGCAGAGATTAAACTCTTGCCAATAAGTTCATCTTTTAAATTTTTATAATTTTTGTCATTTTTAGAGTTTAGATATACGTGAATAGGATGGAAATCGTATATTGATAATATGCCAGGATAGTAGGGCTCAGACCAGTTAAAACTCTTAGTTTGAAATTCTGCGTCATCTTCCCAATTATAATTAATTCGATCAAATTCAATGTTATTGAAATGCCATTTGAACTTTTCAATATTTTTTGCTCTATGCATGAAAATTGATAAATCTAATTTTAGTTGAGAAAATTGACTAAAAATTTCAAAATATAAGGGTGTGGATTGAACTAATGCATGAGTTCTCATTGCCTTAGCTTCTGGAGCAAACTTAAGACAATTTTCTATAATTTCAGTTATTGAATTTCCTTGAGAACTACCATCTAAAAAATTTGGATGTATACCTAACTCATGCCCTTTTTTTAATATTTCTTTATTTAAATCAGTATGGTGCGTTGCAAAGAAGGTTGCTTTTGTATTATTTTTTTCTAGTATATTCAAACATAATTCGATAGCAGGATCTGGAGCCCAGTCTACGTCAAAGGTTAAATGAAACTTTTTTTTTAAAGAATTAATCATTATTTTTATAAAATTCAATTATAACTTCAAAGGTGAAATGCAGACATTACTTATTTTATTAAAAAATTAACTGTTAATATTTCTTTCTTTAGTAAGTATGTAGCTTAAAATAAATGTCTAAATGATACTTATATATGATTACGGTATAGGAAACACTGGCTCTATTAGTAATATGATAAAAAAAATAGGGCTTGATTCTGAAGTGAGCTCTGATGTCTCTATGGTCTCTAAAGCTAAGTTTTGTATTATTCCTGGCGTGGGCTCTTTTGATGCTTGTATAACTGAATTTAATAAACAAGAAAGCTCTGAACTTTTACTTCAGAGGATTTCTTCAGGACTTAAAACTTTAGGCATTTGTGTAGGGATGCAAATGTTGTTTGAAAAAAGTGAAGAAGGATCTTTAGAAGGTCTTAATTTAATTCCTGGAGAAGTAAAGAAATTTAATTCTTTTAACTCAGAATTTAAAAATAAAATGCCTCATATGAGTTGGAACTTCGTAACAAGAAATAATGAAGATGTAACTTATGTAGACTTTGATAAGGATCCAAAATTTTACTTTGTGCACTCTTATCATGCAGTTTGCTCTGATGAATATATTTCAGGTTATGCTGAGTATGGACATCAATTTCCGGCTAGCGTCAGGAAAGACAACATTTACGGAGTACAGTTTCATCCTGAAAAAAGCCATATTTATGGAATGAATCTCTTGAAGAGCTTTTTCAAACATGCGTCCTAGAGTAATACCAGTACTTTTAGTAGAAGATGGAGGATTAGTAAAAACTATTAATTTTAAAAGAAGAATATACCTAGGAGATCCTATAAATACAGTTAGGCTTTTTAATGATATGCAAGTAGATGAATTAATTGTGCTAGACATATCTGCTAGCAAAGATAACAAAGGTCCTAATTATTCTTTAATTGAAGATATAAGAAATGAGGCTTTTATGCCTTTAGTGTATGGAGGTGGAATTAAATCTGTGGAAGATAGTATAGAATTGATTCGCATAGGAGTTGAAAAGATAGCAATCAACTCTTTTTTACAAAATAATATATCAGTATTAACAGAAATTTCGAAAAGAGTAGGTTCTCAAAGCATTATTGCTAGTATTGATATAAGTAAAAATATTTTAGGAAAGCACTTTATATATTCTCATGCAAAAAATAAAAATTTATCTTTAAATATTCAAGAATATTTAAAAAAGATTCAAGAAGCAGGCATTGGAGAAATTTTTTTAAATTTTACTTATAAAGACGGAGTATGGGGGGGATACGATTTTGATTTTATAAAGGATTTATCTCCATCTATTGATGTTCCACTAGTAGTTTGTGGCGGAGCATCGAACTTAGTGGATCTAAAAAAAATTATAGATATGGGGGCCGATGCAGCAGCCGCTGGGAGCTTATTTAGTTTTGCAAAAAAAAATTCTGGAGTTTTGATTAATTATCCTAGCCAAAGAGAATTAGATTCATTATTTTAATGATTTTAAAAAATTAAATTAAATTATTTAGATATTGTCTGTTAAATTTCTATGTATTCTACAACTCAAAAATGAAAAAATATTGTGAAAAATGCGTCTTAGATGATTCAGTTTCTAACTTTCATTTAAATGAAAAAGGAATCTGCAACTATTGTATTGAACATGATTTGAGTCATAAATCCTATTCTTTTACAGCAGATCAATCTAAAGATCTTTTAAGGAAAATAGCTGAACAAATTAAGAAAGACGGTAAGAATAAAAAATATGACTGTATTTTGGGAATGAGTGGTGGGGTTGATAGTTCATATGTAGCCTATTTAGCAGGAAAACTTAATTTAAGAACACTTGTAGTGCATGTAGACAATGGTTGGAATTCTGAAATTGCTGTGAGAAACATACAAAAAATTATCTCAAAACTCAACTTTGATCTTTACACTCATGTTTTAAATTGGGAACATTTTAAAGATTTACAGAGAGCATTCTTTTTTTCTTCTGTATTAGATATTGAGGTTGCTGCAGATAACGCCATAAATGCAATTGTTTGGGGACAAGTAAGTAAACACGGAATAAAACATGTAATTTCTGGAGGAAATTTTGCTACTGAACATGGACTGCCTAGAGACTGGCGTTGGGATAAGTTAGACAAAAGAAATCTCAATCACATCCACAAGCTTTTTGGTTCAAAAAAAATTACTTCTCATCCAAAAATAAGTAATTTTCATCTTTTACTTTGGTTCAGGCTTTTTAGAAATATAAAGCAACATCTCCCTCTCAATGCTATCAATTACAACAGAACCGAAGCTGTAAAATTATTAAAAGAGGAGTTTGATTGGAAGGATTATGGTGGAAAACATCATGAATCTATTTTTACTAAATTCTATCAGTCTTATGTTTTGCCTAAAAAATTTAACATAGATAAAAGAAAGGCTCATCTATCGGCTTTAATTCGCAATAAAGAAATTACAAAGGAAATTGCCTTAAAAGAACTAAGCAAACCTTTATATGAAGAAGTAGATTTGATAAGAGAGAAATCATTTATTTTAAAAAAATTAGGATTTTCAAATGAAGATTTCGAAAAAATAATGTCAGAAGCACCAATAAAGCATGATCATTATAAGAATGAAAAAAGGATAAAAAATTACATAGAAAAGGTGAAAGCTTTTTTAAAGTAAGAAATAAGATGATAGAAACTTTATCCTTACTTTTTATATTAATCGCAATCATAGAATTTTTTGTTGGTTATAAAATAATTTCTAAATCTGACCCTTTTACATTTGTTTCATTAATATCTATCAGATTTATTTTTGATTTCGTAATGCGTCCTTTTACGTTTACTTTTATTGAAAAATTTGAACCAGGTATCTCTGGTATCAATAGAGGGCTTATTGGTATATCAGATGCTCCATTTTATTCTCTTATGACTATAATCTTAAATGATTTAGCATTTTTGTTCGTTTTGATTGGAGCTTTTGTTTATATAAAAAATAAAAGTACAACAAGAGTTAAATCTAATATTGATAAGTCCGATTTAAATAAATATTTATTTGCAGGATTCATAGTTTTTATTATTGGCTTGATAAATTGGTATTGGGTTATGCAATCTTCAGGAGGATTGATAAACGTGCTTTTTAGTTTGGGAACTGGACGGCAGCATCTTTTTAGAATCAATGGATCCACTATTCCTTTAGAAATTGCAAAAAGTTTTCTTAGTGCAGGAATTTTTTTAATCTCTTCTTATTTATTTATAAAAAGAAAATGGCTTTTTGCATGGTTATCAATAATTATATTATTTATTTTACTTTTATCTTTTGGAGGAAGAGGTCTTGCGGTGGCGGCTGTTATTTCAGGGTTGATAGCTCATAATTATTTTTACAAAAAGATAAATTTAGCAAAATTACTTATCCTATTTCTCATAGCGATACCAATGCTTACTTTTATGAGTGACGTAAGAAGGCTTTTAGATGGAAATAGCGAATTTGAGGACCTTAAATTAACATCGATATTTGAAATTGATTCTTTTAAACAGTACTTAATAGAATTTTCTTATGTTTCAAGTGCTTATGACTACGACATGGGGTTTCATTATTCGATTATAGAAAATAATAAGGATTATTATATAGGTGAATATCCACTTGGCTTAGGAATGTTACTTCCTAGGACCTTATTTCCTAATAAGGGAAATACATTGGCAAATAAATTTGCTGAAAAGCTATTTTGCGATGGTCAGGCTGGATGCAATCTAGATATCGGCGTAAGTCCCTCTATAGTTAGTTCATCTGCAGCATACTGGGGATATATCTCTATCCCGCTCATATCTTTCTTAATTGGGTATTTTGGAATGTTTTTCTGGAGGACTACAGTTTATAAAATTGGTTCTCCATTATCTATAATGGTTTATGCCCTTGGTTATCCCTATGCAATGACTTTATTCCTAGATTTAGGAGCTTTCCTAGCTGCTTCAGTTCCTATATTACTTGTCACTTCAATTTCGTATATTCTGCTAAAATATCCAAATAAAATATTTTTTTCGAGCCCAAAAAAAAATCTCTCTAAAATTTAATTAACTTTATTAGTAATATGAATATTTGGAAAATCAAGCCCGTTGATATTTCTTACGAAGAAAGCATTCCCGTTATCAATGCTATGGAAGAAAACTTGACTCTTGATGAAACTCAATTGGATTATGTTCAACCTCTCCCTGCATCATATAGTGAAGCATATAAAAAATTTAAATTTAGAAGAACTATTAAGAGAAAAAATGTTGTAAATAAAATATTTAAAAAAAAAGGAGCATTAAGAGTTTTAGATATAGGAGGAGGAGACCCTTTAAGAAAAAACGCCCCTTATCTTGATTTAATAAAAAATTATATGGAATTATATTTTGCCTTAGATCCCTCAGATGGAGCTTGGGCCTCTGTCTCAAGCTCAAATGGAATTGATATTCTTAAAAAAAGTAAAAATCCTGAAATAAGATTTATAAAAGGTGTAGCGGAAAACATACCTTTAGAAGCAAATAGTTTTGATTTGATAATGATGATGAGTTCGTTAGATCATTGCTTAGATGCAAACCTAGTTTTAAAGGAATGTCATAGACTTTTAAAGCCTGAAGGCGAACTCTTTATTGATCTGACTAATCATAGTTCTATTTATAAAAGATTAGAAAGAAAAATATTCAAGAAAAAAGCACAAAAAAGAAGATTACAAACAAATAAGGAGCATAACTACTATTTAAATCCCTCTGAATTGGAAAGTATGTTGATAAATAAAGGATTTACTCAAATTCAAAAAAATACTTTCCAATTTGTACCTGAGCAAATAAGTTTTCTTTTAACTAAATATAAAATATCTTGGGTATTGCCTCTTTGGTTACTAATTGTCATAGACTCTTTTCTTTCAATTCTTTTCAAAGAATCAGGAGGATTAATGCATGTAACAGGAATTAAATCGCCGGATGTTGCAAATTAATTTTTCAATATAAATGTTTCAAAAGTTATTTTCAGATACTTTTATTTATTCTATTCCAACTATTTTAAACAGATTGATTGGCATTATCTTTTCTATTTTTTTGATTAGATATTTAGGTCCTGAAAGCTTCGGATCTATAGAACTTCTTGCTTTGACTCTTATATTCTTAGAAAGAGTTTTATCACTTGAAATTAATAGAGGTTTTGGAAGAGAAATCTCAAATCGTTACAAAGATAAAATATCTCAATTTGTGAGTACATATCTAGTTTTTCTATTCTTGGCAGGAATAATATTTGGCCTAACTCTATTTTTAGTCCCTAACATTTATTTAGAAAAATTACTTTCCGTAAATATAGATTTAAATTTCTTAATATTATTTTTTATCTTAGTTTTAACAAATCTTTTTTATCTCAAAATTTTAGAAGTTTTCAGATGGACTCTTTTCCCGATAACATACAGTTTAATTTCTTTTGGTGGAACTTTTTTAACCTCTTTCTTATCATTTATATTCATTTTCTTCTATGAAAAAACTATAGAAAGTTTTGTATTGGGTCAGCTATTGGGTCAGGCTTTTTTTCTTATCGTAGGATTGTTTTTGCTGAGTAAAGAATACGATTTAAGGTTTTCTATTGATTTCGATAAGCTTAAATCGATGCTTAGCTTCTCTTACCCAATTTTAATTTTTCTAATTTTACTATATTTTTTAAACTATTCAGATCGATGGATATTGAGTTATTTTTATGAAAGAGAAGAAGTAGGAATATATTCAGGAATTTATAGACTCACGTCTATTTTAAGTATTGCGCTACTAGGGTCTAGATTAGCCTTCACGCCAATTGCTTTTAAATATAGGGAATCTAAAAGTGAATTTTCATCTTTATTTCACTTTATTATATTTTCCCTTGCTTCCTTAAGTTTAGTTCTATCTGCTTTTTCAAAAAAACTTACCTTAGTTCTTTTAGGCGATGATTACAGTGATGCTTTTTATATTTTGCCATTTTTATTGATTGCTAAAATTGGCTTCACGGCATTTATATTTTCTCCCGGACTTGAAATAAATAAAGAGACTAAAAAGATGATTTATATTTCACTATTCCCTTTAATTTTTGGAGGACTAACTACTTTTTTTCTAACCAGAGAATACGGTGTCATTGGCACTTCAATAGGAACATGCATATCGAGTTTTTTATTTATTTTTCTTTGTTTATTTTTAAACCAAAAAACGGGCATAGTGAAATACAACTGGAAAGGATTCTTGAAAGTTAGCTTGATCTATTTTTTTAGTGTTATAAGCCTTATTATTTTAGATATTATTCTAATAAAATTATTGATAATTTTATTAAGTATAGTTTTGTTCTGGAAAGTTCTTTTTACCGAAAACGAAAAAAAGACCCTCTTTAACGCTCTCAAAGAAATCAAATTGATAATATTCCGATATGCCAAAAAATATTCAAAGTAAAATTCTCAGAGCAACCTGGCTAATTTTAAAAAATACTCCAATTATTAAAGATATTACTTTTTTTGTTTTAAGAAATAGTAGGTATTTCTTTTGGAGATATAGAGGAGGAAAATCTATTCAATTAGGCCCTGGCAACAAAAGGTTTCTTGAGGATGTAATTTATCAAATTGGAGACGATAAGAAATTTAATCTAATCGAGTTTGGATGTGCTGCCGGTCCATCACTTATTGAATTGGCTAAAAACTTTCCAGAAGCTCATTTCGCTGGATATGATATTAGAAAAGGAGCAATTAAAGATGGTTGTGATTATTTAGAAAAGAATTCTATAAAAAATATATCTTTAAATTTTTCAAATTTGGCAGATATATCTGAAGATTTGAATTGTGATTTTCTTATTTCAAGAGCAACCTTAATTTATTTGTCACCTCATAATTTAAAAGAATTACTTCTTAAATTTAAAAACAACATTAAAAGAAAAATAATCTTTCATGAGATTCACTCTTTGACTGATTCATCAGAAAAACACTATTTTTTTGCTCATCCTTTTAAAGAAATTTTTAAAGATTTAGGGTTTGAAGATTTATACAATATCAAGTTAGAAGATATGCATTTTAAGCCATGGAAGGGAAGGAGATGGAAAGGAGTATGTATCGTTTTGGAAAGAAAAAATAAATGAAAAAAATTTATATAATTGGAATCGATCACGTAGTTTCTAAAACAACATATCTTTATGAATATATAAAAAATGAAAATGTAGAAGTAAGTTATTTTACGTCTGATATTTCAGAGTTTTCAAAGAAAGCAACAAAGCACAACATCATCTTCTTAAATTATGGATGGATATTATCAATTTTTAAAATCCTTTTTTTTTTAATTTGCAGAAGACCTTGTCATGTAGAACTTTACTTTTCAAGAATATATCTTGAAACCTTCCCTGCTTTAATTTTCTGTAAGTTCTTATTCATTCCGGTAAGTTTAGTTTCCAGAGGAAAGGACCTTCGAGATCACCATGAGCATAGGTATATTAGAAAGGTTTTGACAAAATTTATTTGCAGAAACGTTAATTTAATTTTGCCCAAAGAAAATTCTCACATTGAAACTTTAAAGACATTCAATATTTCTTCAAAAATAACTATTCACGAAATCCATAATGGCATTCCCATAAAGAATTTTGAAGAAAATAAATTTACTTCTAATGATATTAATTTTTTGTTTCTAAATGCTTTTAGAAAATTACGCAATGTAGATGTTCTCATAAAAGCTTTTTCTTTAGTTAATAAAAAATATCCAAAATCTAAGTTATTTTTAGTAGGGTCTTCATTGGATATTAACTTCCTTCCCCAAGAAAAAGAACATGAAGAGGAGTTGTTGGCTCTTATTAAAAAACTAGAGTTAGAGTCAGCTATACAAGTTTTTCCTTTTTCTCCGAATCCTTGGAAAAATCTCGAAGGAAGTATAGGTTTCATATTACCTGCTGATGTTGTTTGGCTGAATAATGCTTTATTAGAAGCTATGGCTTATTCTATTCCTCCGATTATATCTAATGTTGAAAGAGCGTCAGATATAATTAAGAATGATGAAGAAGGGCTTTTAATAAAGACAGATAAAAAAGCTCTTTCAGACGCAATGATTTTTTTAATTGAAAATCCAAAAAAGGCAAAATCAATGGGCGAAATGGCAAGAAAAAAAGTGATATCGAATTTTTCATCGGAAAGAGTTGGTAGAGAAATTTTTCAAATTTATAAGGAAAAACTTTGGAAAAGCTAATCAAGGTTTTGCTTTTTGATCCTTATTTCGAAGGGAAATATGGAAATGCTAGATACGTAATTGACCTGTTTAAACATGAAAAATATTTAAATGTAGACCTATACACATGCTCACCAGAAGAGCCCTCTTATCTTAATGACTTGAAAAAAAAAGAAAAATTTTTCCTTTTAGATCTAAACAAAAGAGAAAAAGATTTAAACAAGTTTGAAGGGAAAATAATTAAAAAAAATTTATTAAAAAAAATAAAGATTCTTTTGAATATAGTTTCTTATTCTATGAGATTTAAAAATCTTTGCATTAAAAACAAAGTAGATGTAGTTCACTGTAATAGTGTGAGAGCTATTCTTACAATTGGTATAGGAGCTAAATTAGCTAAATGCAAAACAGTCCTGTATGTTAAGAGCAATCTTTCAAACTTTTTTTTTATTTTGCCAGCTTTTTTATTGGCAAATAATATTCTTTTTCAAACCAAAACAAATCAAAGCAAAGCTAATATATTATTACGATTCTTTTTTAAAAAGAAATTTAAGATTCTTAATAATGCAATTGACTTGAGCAGGCTGCGCTCTTCATCTATGCAAATAAATTACGAAGAAGTACTAAATTTAAAAAAAGAAACCGTTAACTTTGTATATATGGGATCTATAGTTCCAAGAAAAGGAATTCACATTTTACTAAAGGCATTTAATTTAATATTAAAAAAAAATGATGTGAAGTTATTTTTATTAGGCGATCAGCTTGCAAATAAAAATTATTATAAAAAATTAAAAAAAATTTTTACAAACTCTAAGATACCAAAATCTGTAGTCTTTCTAGGCCATAAAGAAGATGCGTTGGATGTATTGCAAAAAATGGATTGCCTGGTTTTACCTTCTTTAGATGAAGGCTTGCCTAAATGCGTTATAGAAGCGAAGTGTCTCGGCAAACCAGCAATTGTTAGCGATATTGGAGGAGTTAAAGAAATAATAAATCATCAAATAGATGGTTATATTGTTTCAATAAATAACTATTTAGCTTTGAAAGAAGCAATGCAATTGTATATTGATAATTTTTCATTCATAAATAACTCAGCGCATGAAAACAAAAGCATTTCTAGGAACAATTTTTCCTTTGAAAAGCATTGTGATAATTTATCAGATATTTATCTTGGTTTATTGAAGTGAATAAAGATATTAATCAGGAAGTAAAAATTATATTGGTAAATTTATATAAAGAACTAAATTTGCCTTTTAAAATTATCAAGCAGTCTTCTTTTAAAGCAAATGATTATTCCTTCTGTTCCGAAGTAAAAATAAAATTAGGGGAAGAAATTAAAGAGTATTTTTTAAAGATTCCCAAAAGAGATATTGCATATATAAAATCGAATGAGAGAGATATCTTTCCCATCACCGAAAGAGATAGAGAGCTTGGAAAAAACGAAGTAGAGTCTTTAAAAAAATTAAATAAAAGAATATTAAGCAGTGAAATTAAAATCAATTTAATTAAGTTTATTTATTATTCCTCATCAGAGAATTTAATTATTACAGAAAAAATTTACGGAAGGGATTTCTTTAAAATTCTTAGAAAAGCTTCTTTAATAAAGAGTTTTCTAAATTTCCCAATCAAGAGTGTGGAAAATAACATGTTTAATTTAGGTAAATCTTTAGCCGCTTTTTCTAAGAAGAAAGAAAACGTAGAAAATATTGCAGAATACAAATTAAATAAGTCTAAAATCAATCTCTATCTAAAAAAAATATCAACAAAAATAAATTTTCTTAACTACGATAATCTTTTTGCAAAATCTGAAGGTAATAGCTCTATTTCATCTGATGGATTTAAAGGATTAGACATCAGAAATATATTGATAGATGAATTAAATGAAATTTATTTATTAGATCCAGGAAAAACTAAATCAGAATATGCAGAATCAAATTTAGCAAGATTTATTACGACCCTTTTTATAATATTTTGGGGAAGCTTCTATTTTTTTATCGGTTTTAAAACTCATAAATATTATTTAGATTTTTTTTTAAAAGGGTTCTTCTCTCAAAATGTTAAAATTAATCCAATCATTTTAGATGCTGAAATAAAAAAAGAAATTATAAAACATTGGGAATTAGCTATCAGAGCGCTAGAAAATAAAAAATGGAACAAATATGTTTCTAGGCTTATAAAGTCATTCTATATTAATAAGTTTTATTCATCACTAATTCTAAATCACCAAATTTCCTTTAAGTCTTATATAGAGGCAAGAAAATAATGTGCGGTATTGCAGGCAAATATTCTTTTAACGATTCTCTGTCAAAAGAGGCTAATTTTCATCTTATAAACAACATTTTAGAAAAGCTACATCACAGAGGGCCAGATGATAAATCGATCTGGCAATCCGAAGATGAAAAAATTACCTTAGGCCATAAAAGACTTTCTATACTAGATTTATCGATTAAAGGCAGACAACCAATGGTTTCTTCAAGCAAGAGATATGTCTGCGCATTCAATGGGGAGATATATAATTTTTTGGAATTAAGAGAAAAATTAATTCATAAAGGTGTCAGTTTTAAATCTAACTCCGACACAGAAGTTCTTTTAGAGATGGTCGATATTTTTGGCTTGGAAAAAACCTTAGATCAAATTGATGGAATGTTCGCATTTGCGATCTGGGATTGTTCTAAAAAAGAAATATATCTATGCAGAGATAGAGCAGGAAAAAAACCTCTCTATTTTTGCTCCAATCAGAGTTCTGTAATTTTCTCTTCAGAAATAAAAGGGCTAAAGGTAACTAGAAAAAAAAGTTTTTCTATTGACGATGAGGCATCTTTAAATTTTTTTGCTTTAGGATACATTCCAGGTTTTTCAACAATTTATAAAGAAATCAAAGAAGTAAAGCCCGGGCATTATTTAAAAATAAGTTCGGGAAAAATTTCCGAACATTTATATTGGAACCTAAATTCAACAGAAGATTTGCCTGATATAACTTTTAAAGAAGCAGTGGGTAAAACAGAAGAAATACTGAAGAGATCTATAAAAAAGAGACTTAATTCTGATGTGCCGCTAGGTTTTTTTCTTTCCGGTGGCATAGATAGCGGCCTCATAGTTGCAATTGCGTCGCAAATGGAAAGAGATATTTCAACTTACACTATATCTTTCGATGATAAAGATTTTGATGAATCACTTTTTTCAAAAAAAGTATCGGATAAGTACAATACAAATCATGTTGTTTTAAAATCTTCAATTGATCCTTTATCAAGCATCTTTGATGTTGCTAAAAATTATGATCAACCTTTTGGCGATCCTTCTGCTATACCTTCTTTAGCAATCTGCAAAGAAGCTAGCAAAAAAGTAAAGGTAGTTTTATGTGGGGACGGAGGAGATGAATTATTTGGAGGATACAGGAGGTCGCAAGCCGCAAATCTAGCAAACAAGCATCCATTTTTATTTTCAAAAAAATATTCTATTTTAATAAACTTATTAAATTTTCTAAGTAATGGAAACTCTAATTACAGAAGTAATTTTTTAAAAGTAGAAAGACTTTTAAGAGGATCTGGTAAAAATGTATTGGATATGTATTTATTATGGGCTGCTAATGGGTTCCCTTTGGATTCTTTTAAAATAAAAGATGAAATTTTTTTAAAGAAGAATTTAAGTCTTAGCTTACTTAAAAATATTCCTTTCTTTGAAAGCAAAGATATTTTTAATCAATTCTCAAATATAGATTTCCTTTCTCAACTTCCATCTTCTCTATTGCCAAAAATGGATATAGCTTCAATGTCGTCTAGTCTAGAAGCGAGATCGCCTTTTCTGGATAAAGAATTAATAGAATTTTCATTTTCAGTCCCTAGAAAAGTAAAAATGAAAGGTAATACTTCGAAACCAATTCTTAGAGCTTTGGGTCAAAAATATCTGCCAAAAGACATTTATAAAGGTTCAAAAAAAGGGTTTGAAATCCCCTTAAATAAATGGCTTAAAGGACCTCTCAGAGAAATTTTAAATGATCTAGCTGATAACAGAAATTCAATATTATTCGAAATATTTGATTATTCTTTCATACAGGATCTTCTAGTAAATAAAAAAAATATTCATACCCATTCTTGGGCTAATAGAACTTGGCTTATTTTGATGTTTTTAGTTTGGGAACAAGAATCTTATGATTTATAATTTAAGATTGGATTTTAGATATAAAAAATGGATAAGAAAGAGCCGTTAGAAAAAAGAAAACAAGATGAGATTGATTTTCATAACAAGCTAAGAGAAGTGGATGGCGATGAAGGTGTCATGGCAACACATTGGTCCCCGGAGCTAGAAACTACAATTCAATCCAATTCTATGTGGCGAAATATGAAGTATTACGCCATAGAGCAAAGAAGTAGGGACTTTACTAAAGATTATTGGAAGAAAAATTGTCCGGGAGCTGATGTACTCGATTACGCCTGTGGAAATGGAGAGGATTCTTTAGACATGGCGAAGTTAGGTGCAAAAAAAGTTACAGGTATAGATATATCAGACATTTCTATAAAAAATTCTCAAGACTTAGCAGATAAAGAAAATTTGTCTCATGTGACTAATTTTCTAGTAGCCGATTGTGAAAAAACTGGATTTGAAGATAATTCGTTCGACTTAATGAATGAATATGGTTGTTTTCATCACTTAGATTTAGAAATTGCTCTCCCTGAATTAGCAAGAATTATGAGGCCAAATGGAAGCATGATAACTGCTGAGACATTAGGACATAATCCAATAATAAGCTGGTATAGAAAAAGCACACCAGAATTAAGAACTCCTTGGGAAGCTGAGCACATTTTAAAGAAAGAACATTATAAATTAATGAAACAATATTTTAATAAAGTTGAAATAAGGCATTACCATTTATTTACTTTGTTAGCAGTTCCCATTAGAAATACTTTCCTTTTTAAGCCGGCAATGTTAATTTTAAATTTTATAGATTCCATAGTATTAAAAATTCCAGGAATTAGATGGCAAGCGTGGCATGCTATCTGTATTTTATCCGAACCAAAGAAGTAGTTTCACAGAACAGCTTATGTCTCATCTTGTAATTATAGGAAATTCTTACATAGATTTTATTCACTTAAGAGCCCCTCTCTTGGAAGAATTAAGAAAAGAAAATAAAGACATGACTTTAATGGGGCCTATGTGTCAGGATTCCGAAACCTTAGAAAAGTTAAAAAAAAATAATACAAACTACGTTTCTTATAAAATCAACCCTGTTAATTTAAATCCTATTTCAAATTTTTTAAGCTTTTTAGATATTTTGATTAAATTGAAATCTTTAAATCCAGATAAAGTTTTTTTATTCACCCTTAAGCCAATTGTTTACGGTTCAATTGCATCCTTTTTTTTAAAAAAAACTGAGGTATTTTCGCTTAATTCTGGATTGGGGAGGGTTTTTACCGGCAGCAGCATTTATAACAAATTTGTCTTAATATTCTTAAGACCACTATTAAAAAGTGCATTTAAATTTAATAAAAAAGTTTTTTTTCAAAACAATGATGATAAAAATCTTTTTGCCGAATTAAATATATGCCATCCATCAAAATCATTAGTAGTTAACGGAACAGGAATCGATTTAGAGAAGTTTCATTTTTCAAAAGAATACAAATGTGATGAACCATTAAATTTTTTAATGATTTCGAGGCTCATAGAAGAAAAAGGATTAATCTATTATTATCAAGCAGCAAAAAAAATAAAAAAATTTTTTCCAGAAGTAAATTTTTTGCTACTTGGAAATTTTTGTAAAAGTAAATCTGGTTTATCTCCAAAAATAATAGATTCATGGCAAGAGGAGAATGTTATTAATTATTTAGGAGAGACTGATGATGTAAGACCTTTTTTAAAAAAAGCAGATATTTTTGTATTGCCATCCTTTTATAGGGAGGGCATTCCCAGAACATGCATGGAAGCTCTAGCAACTGGTTTACCTATAATTACAACAGACGTTCCGGGATGCAGGGAAACTGTTATAGATGGCTTAAATGGGTTTTTGATAAAACCAAAAAGTACAAATGATTTGCAAAATGCAATGATGAAATTTATAAACTATCCAGAAATTATCAAAGATATGTCAGCAGAGGGAAGAAATTTAGTTGAAAATAAATTTGATATTGTCAAAGTAAATCATGAAATAGTAGAAGGACTTAGGTAAAAAAATGAATCACGAAATAAAAAATATTTTATCTTTTGACATAGAGGGGCTTGTAGAGTCTTCTCATGACTCTATGACAATTCCAGACAAGTATATTGATAGTAAAAAAGAAAATTATCAGATTGAGCAAAATACTCAAGAGATACTTAAGTTATTAGATAAATTCAATACCAAAGGTACTTTTTTTATTTTAGGAAGAATAGCAAAAGATATTCCACAGCTTATAAGAGAGATTTCTGATGAAGGGCACGAAATTGCCTGTCATAGTCTAGACCATCGCAGATTGTATGATTTTAATAAAGAAGAAATTATTCATAAAATAACTGAAGGAAAAAAGCTTTTAGAGGATGCATGTGGGAAGAAAGTTATAGGTTTCAGAGCTCCAGATTTTTCAATCATTAAGAAAAATATTTATGTTTTTGATGAGTTACTTGAAGCTGGATATGAATATGATTCAAGTGTTTATCCTATAGGAATGCATGATGTATATGGAATTTCAGATTTTAAAAAAGAACCTTTCATAATGGATAATGGTTTAGTAGAGCTTCCAATGTCTACGGTTAGTCTATTTAACAAATCTATTCCTTTTGGAGGGGGTGGGTACTTTAGAATATTTCCATTCTTTGTAACAAAATTTTTATATGATAATTTACAAAAGACTGGTCGCCCCTTAAATTTTTATTTACATCCTTATGAAATCGGAAAAGACGTTACTTATATGAGAGAGATTTCTCTTTTAAGAAAAATAAGAACATATGTGGGTGTCAAAAAAACGGAAAAAAAAATTGAAAAGCTAATTAAGCTTGGAGGTTTTGGAAGAGCAGATCAATTTGTGAAAAATATTAAATCAAGGATTGATAATGTCTAAAAAAAGCAACGAAGTAGGTGAATTTTTTTCAAGCTTCTCAAAAGATTGGGATACCTTATATGGGGAGAAACGAAATATTTTTATGAGAATCATAGATTATATTTTAAGAAGAGATATATATGAAAGATATGCACTAACATTTAAATCTTTAAATGATGAAATCAAAGGCTCATCTGTGTTGGATATAGGCTGTGGTAATGGAATCTATTCTATAGAGGCAGTTAAAAAAGGAGCAAAGAAAGTTATAGGGATAGACGTTGCTCATGAAATGATAGAAATTTGTAATATGTCAGCAAAAAAGGAAAATATAAATGATAATTTAGAGTTTATTGTGAGTAATTTCCCTGTCACTGAAGAAATGTTTATCTCTATTGGGCCCCTTGATTATTCAATCGTAATGGGCGTTATGGATTATGTTTATGATCCAGTTCCTTTTTTAAAGCAATTAAGATTAATGACAAATAAGAAAACTTGTGTGACTTTTCCTGGAGGAAAGGTATTTAGATACAATTTAAGAAAATATAGATATAAACTCCTAGGCCGAGTTCATGTTATGGGCTACAAATCTAATCAAGAGGTTTACGATTTAATGAAAGCTTCGGGTTTTACTGATATAAAAATAAATTACTTAAATCATTCTGGTGGATGCTATTTTGTAGAGGCTGAATGATTAAAAAAATTCCTTTTTTCGATTATCCTTCAATTTATAAAGATAATAGAGAAAATCTATTAAAGATTTTTGATGAAATTTGCTCCAAAGGGGCATTTATTCTTCAAAACGATTTAGAAAACTTTGAATTGAGATTAGCAAATTATACGGGCTCTAAGTTTGCTATTGGTGTAGGAAATGCAACAGATGCTTTACAGCTTCTTTTAAAGGCTTACGGAGTTAAGGAAAATGACGAAATAATCTTCTGTTCTCATACAATGATAGCGACAGCATCAGCTATTAAATTTGCAGGCGCAATTCCGATTCCTATTGAGGCTGGCGAAGACCACTTAATAGATCATACAAAAATTGAAGAAAAAATTACCAAAAATACGGTAGCTATAATGCCAACTCAGCTAAATGGAAGAGTTGCTAAAATGGATGAGATTGAATTAATTGCTGATAAATATAACCTTGCTATTTTTGAAGATTCTGCCCAAGCTTTAGGAGCTAAATACAAAAATAAGTTTGCAGGCACTTTTGGGGTGGGAGGATGCATAAGCTTTTATCCTGCTAAAATTTTAGGATGTTTAGGTGATGGAGGAGCGGTTCTCTGCAATGATGAAAGTATTTACAAAAAGATACTGCTGCTCAGAGATCACGGAAGAGATGAAAAAGGAAATATAGACGTCTGGGGTTACAATTCAAGGCTAGACAACATTCAAGCTGGATTCTTAAATTTTTATATGGATTCATATGAATCCACTATTTACAGACGAAGAGAAATAGCAAAAATTTATGATGAAAGATTATGTGGTATAAGTTTTTTAACTTTGCCTCCAGCTCCTAACGATTCTAATCACTTTGATGTTTTTCAAAATTATGAAATTCAAGCTGAAGACAGAGATGAGCTGAAACATTATTTATCTGAAAATGGAGTAGGAACTTTAATACAATGGGGAGGGAAAGCAGTGCACCATTTTAAAGAACTAGGATTCGATGAAGATTTGCCTATAACAGATTTAATTTTTTCAAAGCTTTTAATGCTCCCAATAAATTTATCAATAAATAATGACGAAGTTGAATATATCTGTGATTTGATAATAAAATTTTATAAAGAAAAATAATTCAAATGGATTCTATTGAAAAATCAAAAAATATAAGAATCAATATTTTAAAAATGATAAATAAAGGTGAAAGCTCTCATATAGGATCAGCTTTATCATGTGTAGATTTGTTAACATGTTTATATTCAGATTTCCTTATTTTTGATAACAAAAACCCTGACTTCGCAGAAAGGGATTATTTTATTTTGAGTAAAGGACATGCAGGTGCTGCAGTTTATGCAACTCTTTCTGAATTTGGGTTTTTCCCAAAAGAAAAGCTTTTTACACACTATCAAGATGGATCAGATCTAAGTGGACATGTTTCTCATAAAAATGTTCCTGGAGTTGAATTTTCTACGGGATCGTTAGGGCATGGCCTTTCAGTTGGTTCTGGAATAGCCCTTGGAATAAAAAAAAAGAATGCTAAACAGAATGTTTGTGTTCTTTTAAGCGATGGAGAATGTGATGAGGGTTCTATCTGGGAAGCAGCTATGTTTTCTTCTCATCATAAATTGAATAATTTATTAGCTATTGTAGATTACAATAAACTTCAAAGTCTTGAGTCTGTTTCTAGCACATTGGAACTAGAACCATTTTCTGAAAAATGGAAATCTTTTGGATGGGATGTATTAGAAACTGATGGTCATGACCATAATAAAATAATTAAATGTTTAAAAGCTTCAAAAAAAATTAAGAAACCTGTTTGTTTAATTGCAAATACTATAAAAGGGAAGGGAGTATCTTTTATGGAAAATTCTGTTCTTTGGCATTACAGAACTCCTAAAGGAAAAGAGTTTGATGATGCTTTAAATGAATTAAATGAAACATAAGTATGAGGGATTCTTTTGCACTCGAATTAAAAAACTTAATTTCCAAAAATAAAAAAATTATCCTCATCACAGGAGATTTAGGTTTTGGTGTTTTTGACGATATAAGAAAAGATTTTCCAGAAAATTTTATTAACGTAGGGGTTGCTGAACAGAATATGATCGGCATAGCTTCTGGTTTAGCTCTTCAAGGCTTCATTATATTTACATACTCTATAGCTAATTTTGCAACCCTAAGATGTTTAGAACAAATTAGAAATGATGCTTCCTATCATGATCTAAATATAAATATAGTTTCTGTTGGTGGTGGATTTAGTTATGGTTCTCTAGGAATGTCACATCATGCTACTGAAGACATTAGCATTATGAGATCAATTCCTGGGATAACTGTCTCAGTTCCTTCATCAAATAACGAAGCAATTGAGGCTACTAAATATCTTGCTAAGTCTTATGGAGTAGGATACCTAAGAATTGACAAGTCATCCGTATTGGATACTGAGTTTTTTGATAAATATATTTCTTTTGGAAAAGCCAGGGTTCTAATGAAAGGAAATGACATTTCCATAATTTGTTCTGGGGGTATTGCTGAGGAAGCTATGAAAGCAGCTAAAGAACTTTTTGACGAAGGCATCTCCTGCAGAATACTAAGCATGCACACCGTAAAGCCTATAGATGTTGAGCAGATCAAAAAAGCAGCAGAAGAAACAAAGGGAATCATTACTTTGGAAGAACATACTTTAATTGGCGGTCTAGGTGGAGCTGTTTCTGAGGCGTGCATGAATAATTCAATCTACCCCAAATTTTTTAAGAGCATTGGTCTCAATGATACTTTTTCTAAAGTTGTAGGCAGCCAAAAATATCTTAGAAACTACTATAAAATGGATTCAGAATTTATTAAAAAAGAGATAAAAGATTTATTAAGTTAAACTCCATGATAAAAAGACTTTTTGATATTTTTCTTTCTTCAATTTTGTTACTAATCCTTTTACCTTTCTTTTTATTAATAGCTTTAACAATTTTTCTTTATGATTTTAGTAATCCAATTTATTCTCCAAGTCGTGTTGGAAAAAATGACATTGATTTTATTTTTATTAAATTTAGAAGCATGACTCCTGATGCAGACAGAAGCGGAATTGACTCAACATCAAGTAATGATATTAGAATAACGCCAATAGGTTTTTTTATAAGAAAATATAAAATTGATGAATTAAGTCAGATTATAAACGTATTGTTAGGAGATATGAGCTTTGTCGGCCCACGGCCTAATGTAAGGAGAGATGTTAGTCTTTATTCTGATGAAGAGAAAAAACTTTTGAGTGTTAAGCCAGGCATTACAGATTTTTCTTCAATAGTTTTTGCAGATGAGGGAGATATTTTAGAGGGGCACAAAGATACAGACTTAGCATACAATCAATTAATAAGACCCTGGAAGAGCAGATTAGGGATCGTATATATAGAAAATCATTCAATGTCCTTAGACATGAAATTATTATATCTTACAGCCTTAAGTTTAATTTCAAGAGAAAGGGCACTATCTCAGCTTTGTGATATTTTAAAAAAATTAAAAGTAAATGCTAAGGTTATAAATGCTGCTTCCAGAAAACAAGAGTTTGTTCCATACCCACCACCAGGTTTAAAAAAAATTGTCGAATCAAGAAGCATTTAATTAACTTTTCCATATCCATCAACAAAGCTAGATATTAATTCGTTAGATTTTCTAATATTTTTTTCTTTCAAGAGTTTATTTAAACTACTTTTTAAATTATTTATTTCACTTAATTCAAAGCTTTTTTCAACCCCCTTTTTAATCTTCTTATGTTCGGTTTCTTCAGGATTATTACTTAATAAAAGCTCTTCATATAATTTTTCACCTGGCCTTAATCCTGAATAAATTATTTTTATACCATCGTCACTTCCATCTCGGCTTACTGAGTTACCTGTAAGTTTTATCATTCTTTCAGCTAATTCTTTTATTTTTATAGAATTTCCCATATCTAACAGAAAAACTTCTCCACCTTCCGACATTGATGAAGATTGAATTACTAAACTTGCTGCTTCTTCAATTGTCATAAAGAATCTATTTATTTCTTCGTGAGTTACTGTAACAGGACCACCTGAGTATATCTGATCCCAAAATAAGGGAACTACTGATCCTGATGAATTTAGTACATTTCCAAATCTAACCATGGAAAATTTAGTTTCATTATCTTTTATTCTATGAAAAGCTTGCAAACTTAATTCAGAAAGTCTTTTAGTCGCCCCCATAAGATTCTTTGGATTTACTGCCTTATCAGAAGAAATAAGCGTGAAAGATTTTATTTTATTTTTGTATGCAATTTCACATAAATTGAAAGTATTAAAAAAATTATTTTCTACTGCTGAACGATAATTTTCTCTATTCTCTAAGATAGGAACATGCTTGTATGCAGCAGTATGATAAATAACTTCAATATTTTCATTCTTTATAAGTTTATCTATTTCATTTTTGTTCGATAAATCCATGAGAATAAATTTCTGATTAATTTTTTCGGTATTTTTTAATAAATTTTTTAATTTATAAAGATTATATTCAGAAAAATCTAAATTTATTATTTTGTTGGCTTTGAGTTTAGATATCTGTGAAGATATCTCTGAGCCTATAGAACCTCCTGCTCCTGTGATTAAAATATTTCTACCTTTTATTTGATCTTGAATCGTCTTATGATCAAGCTTAATCTCATCTCTATCAATTAAGTCATTAACATTTAAATTTTCTAATGCCATTTTAGAATCTAAGGACCCATAGCCATCAGGAATGGTTTTAACAGCAACTTCATATTCTTGTATTTTAGAAATTAATTTTTTTCTATCAGTTGGATTTATATTTATTATTGAAAGAATTATCAATAGATTTGGGTAAGTTTTTTTTAATTTACCTATTTCTTTTAAGCCACCAAAAACTCTTTTATTGAAAATTTTATAGTTTTTTAATTTATGATTATCATCAATGAAGCCAACCACCTTATAAAGTTCATTCATTCCAAGATATGCAGAAGTCTCTCTGCCTGCTTGCCCTGCGCCATAAATTACCAAAGGAATCTTTTCTTTGTCGAAAGAATTTCTTATAAAGTTAAAAGCGATAGATCTTGTTACCACAATATTTAAAAAAATAATCAGGCTAATTCCAATACTAGATGAAATGGAAATATAACTATTATCAGAATTACTTATAATAAATACAGTAATTGCCAAAGAATGTAGGAATAAAGTAATTATTCTAGGGTTAGAAAAAACGTTCAATATGCTTTCTTCTGAATACCTAAAAAAACTTCTATATCCGCCATAACTAAATATTAAAAAAATACTAATAAAAGTTATTGAAATTACTGATAAAAAATCTAAATCTGCAATTAAAAGCCAGATCCTGTTTGTCTCATAGCCATATATGTAAGAATAATATTCAATAATGAAACTGAGGATAAAAGGAGAATAAAAGCAGTAAAAGTCATTAATCACCATAAGAAAAACTTTAAATCTTCTTGGGGCATTAACTAGTCTTCGTCTTAAACTTTTTAAATTAATCATATTTGATCTGATATCATTCGTAATTAAATTTTACAATTAAATGTGTGCCTAATGTGTCCTTAAGTCATCTGAAGAAAATTATTGTACCCGTAGCAGGACTAGGTACAAGGATGCTACCAGCTACAAAAGCAATTCCAAAAGAGATGTTACCAGTAGTCAACAAACCTATCATTCAATATATTGTTGAAGAAGCGGTATTTGCTGGATTTAAAGAGGTTATATTGGTTACACATTCAAGCAAATATCCAATTGAAAATCACTTTGATAAAAGTTTCGAGTTAGAGGCAACTTTAGAAAAAAGACTAAAAAGGGCAATGCTTAAAGAACTAAGAGCTATATCAAAATTAAATATTTCTATACAAAGCGTTAGGCAAAGCGAAGCAAAAGGCCTTGGACATGCAATTCTTTGTGCAAAAAAAATAATTGGTAAAGAGCCATTTGCAGTTATATTGCCTGATATGTTGATAAGTAAAGACAACGGAAATGCTGGCGATTCGCTTAAAGAGATGAAACTAAGTTTTGAAAAGAATAAAACTTCTTCTATTCTTCTTGGAAAAGCCAAAAAGGAAGATATACCAAAATATGGAATTGCTAAAATAAAAAAGAACTCTAAATCACCCGGACTTGGATTAATAAAAAAAATAATTGAGAAACCAACTATAAAAAAAGCTCCCTCTAATTTATATGCCACAGGAAGATATATATTTAATAATGATTTGTTTAAATATCTTTCTAAAGTCAAACCAGATAAATTTAATGAAATTCAGCTTACTAATGCTATAGAAAGCTATATAAAAAGCGGGAAAAGGGTAAATGCATTTTTTTTGGATGGAGAAATATTTGATTGCGGAGATAATACTGAATATATTCTTGCTAATATAAATTTTGCGATTAAAAACCCTTTAATGAAATCTAAAATAAAAAAACATCTAAAAAAAATATTTTGATTAATTGGTTAAGAAAAAAAACATTTCTTCTTAAAAATAAAAAGACCATTTATCTGATTGATTCTGATGAAGATAAAGATTTTGTAATTTTTCATTTAGAAAAAGAAAAAATTTTAGGTTTAGATACAGAATTTGATTGGAGAACAACATATTATCCCGTTCTTTCTCTCTTACAAATTTCTTCTACAGATAAAATATTTCTAATTGACTGCATTAAATGCAAAAAACTAGATTATCTGAAAGAATTGTTGGAGGATAAAAATAAACTAGTGATTTTTCATTCATCGAGAAGTGATACTACTGTGCTTCATACAAACTTAAACATAAAAATAGAAAATATTTATGATATCCAAATAGCCGAAAAAAATATTTCTAATGGAGACATCCTAAATTATGCAGCTATTGTCAAGAAATACTTTTATACAAATCTAAAAAAAACTGAAACCAATTCAAATTGGCTTAAAAGGCCCTTCAGCATAGAGCAATTAAGTTATGCAGCGGATGACGTAAATTATTTAATAGAAATTTATACAGAACAAATAAAGGTCTTAAAAAAAATCTTGAAGTTGAATAAAGCTTTTAAGGAGTCTAAGAAAGAATCTATATTAGGAAATCAAGATTTACACTTATCAAGGATAAACAAATTAAAGAAACCATCAAAAATGGAAAAAACCATTTTTATGTGGAGAGAAGATTACGCAAAAGAGTTGAATATTCCTACGTCTTATATTTTTAAAAATAAAGATTTAAAAAAACTTTCGCTACTATGCGAAGTCAAAGAATTAGACCATAGAAAAATCTTAAATATTTTTGAAAAAAGCTTATTTGCAGAAGATTTTATTAATTTTTTTAAAAATTAATAATGTTTTTATTTTTTTATTATTCTATTCTGCTTTTTTTAGTTTATTTGCTCGCCAATTTAATTAGTAGTAAGTTTATAAGATACTTCCTAACTCCTATTTTCTTTGGTGTGTTTGGATCTTTTTGGTTTATTGAGCCAGGAAGTCCTGACATTGCACCTATTTTGTCCATTTTATTTCTTGAAGCATCTATTTCGGAATCCAATGGCATAAATAGACTTTTGAGACCTATGATAAGTTTTATCTTTTTTTTGGAGTTAATAGCTTTAATTCTTTACTTTAGAAATAAAAAAATTTTTAAAAAGAAATAATTTTAGATTCTTTATTTTTAGTTTCAACAAACCCCACATTATTTTTTCCTTGCATAAAACCAGCACATTCACCTGGATTAAATACTAGCGCACGATCTATTATTTCAGACCTATACCTGTGGGTATGACCATGAAAGATAAAATCCATCTCTTTTGTCATTTTTTCATCAATAATTTCGGGGTGATGCAAGATTGCGATATTTATATTCTCTTTTGTGAAAAAAAATGGTTCATCATAAAATTCAAAATTATGTTTTTTAGACTCAGTCAATAAATCATTTTTTTCTTCTAAATCATTATTTCCAAAAACACCGATTAATGGCATATTCAAAATTGAAAATGCATTTAAAGTTTTTGGTAAAGTTATATCACCTGTGTGGATAACGAAAGAAGGATTTTCATTATTAAAAATATCACATATTTTAGAGATATTTTTTAGATTATTATGAGTGTCTCCTGTAATTCCTATTAACAAGAGTTTTTATGGTTTCTCAAGAATATGTATTGCGCAAGCAGTTCCAAGACCAATAACATGAGTCATACCAATTTTAGCATTCTCAACTTGCCTTTTACCTGCTTCTCCTCTTAAGTGAGAACAAATTTCATAAATATTAGCAATGCCTGTAGCCCCCAAAGGATGCCCTTTTGAAAGCAGACCTCCCGAAACGTTAACTGGTATTTTGCCACCTAGCTCTACATGACCCTCATCAATCATCTTTCCTGCTTCTCCGTCAAGACACAATCCTAAATTTTCATAATGAAGCATTTCAGCTGTTGCAAAACAATCATGGAGCTCAACAAGGTTTATATCTTCTGCGCCGAGACCTGCTTGTTCATAAGCATCTTTAGCTGCAATTCTGGTACAAGCATTAACATCTGGCATGACTAAATCTCTGTCAGTGTAAGGATCACTGGCTAATGCAGATGCTCTTACTTTAATAGCTCTTTTCATTCCCAATTCTTTAGCTTTTTTTTCAGAAACAAGAACCGCGGCAGCAGATCCGTCCACATTAACTGAACACATTAGCTTTGTATTAGGAAAAGAAATCATTTCAGCGTTCATTACATCATCAAGTGGCGTCTCAATCTGATACATAGCTTTAGGATTAAGAGTTGAATGATGATGATTTTTAACCGAAATTTTCGCAAATTGCTCAAAAGTAGTTCCGTATTTACTTGAGTGTTCCATACCGGCCTCTGCAAAAACACAGGGCATGGTTCCAGAGCCAAGCAATCCTTCTTTTGGAATACCATCTCCTCCGCCAGCTCCACCTAAAAGACCTTTACCCATTTGCTCAACACCAACAGCGAGAACTACATCGTACATTCCAGCTTTTATAGACATCCAAGCCTCTCGAAATGCAGTTGCACCAGTTGCACATGCATTTGCACAATTAACAACAGGAATACCTGTTTGTCCTATTTCTTGAAGAATTCTTTGTCCTACCATAGCATTGGCTTGACCAAGATTCCCACAATACATGGCTTGCATATCTTTGATTGTTAAGCCTGCATCGTCTAAAGCCATTAAAGCTGCCTCAGCCCCGATATTAGGAACAGTTCGGTCTGGAAATCTTCCAAACTTAATCATATCTACTCC
>CESW01072300.1_pt1 | contig 39598 bp, 67 predicted proteins | sample 531171 | NCBI WGS metagenome assembly CESW01 (sample SAMEA2621859, study PRJEB7988) | marine metagenome | biome: marine biome (ENVO:00000447); feature: surface water layer (ENVO:00002042); material: "saline water (ENVO:00002010), including plankton (ENVO:xxxxxxxx)" | depth 5 m
TTTATCAGACCACTTGTACTCCAAGTTAGATAATATCCCATAGAGTTGTTTGTGTACTTTGGTAAAGCACCCACTCTCATTTTTACTTTGTCTACCTCATCTAACTCCTTCATCAAGTTAGAAGCTATGATATTGATAGCACCCGGAGCCAAACCACATTGTGTCATCATTGTCTGCTTGTTTGGTAAAGTATTAACAAAGGTTGCTATCTCTGTATCTTCTGTTGGATCGAAGTAAGCTATATCAAGTTCACTGCATACTTCGGCTATAGTTTTGTTCACAAAGTATGGTCCACAACTTACTAGTGCTTCCTTGTCTCTAGCAAAATTCATTAATTGTTTTTTATTTGTTGCGTCTAAAGACACACAGTCATCTTGCTGAACCGTATCAGCAATCACTACAGAAAAGTTTTCGGCTCTTAACAAACTAGCTACTGCCCGGCCAATCTTTCCATTTCCTATTACACCTATTGTTTTCATGTTGTTCCTTACTTAATTTTAAAGGCGTCGCATAACCTTTTTGGAGACATTCCGTCTATCGCAACTATCTGTTCTGGATTGAACCTAAGCTCTGATCCATCTTCTGTGCTTGTTCCGACAAACTTGTCATCAGTTATTCCTACTATGTTGAAGCTACTACTCTTCTCCATGTTACTGTCACCAAAGTCTTTTACTAAATGCTTGACTTCAACTTCTGTATCTATTGCGAGTAATTTCTTCTTAATTAACTTCTTTACTGTTTGCTTGTCCATTTGCCTTTATCTCCTTTATTGTTATTGCCTTTGTTATTTGCCTTGCTTTTGCGTCTGTTGATAATCTTAGCATCATCAACGATTGCTCGTCTTTAGTATAAACAACAGGCATTGTGAAAGAATACATAAATCCTTCATGAAGGTGTGTTCCTAAAAAATCTTCCTTGTTGCTGTTTACTAAATTCCTTAATGTTATTATTGTATGATTTTCTCTGCTTATCTTGTTATCCAGAAAACCAAACTTAACTTTATATCTATACTTGTTATAATACAGAGTCTTCTTAATGTCAACATCTGTTTTACCTAATAATTCGCTATGGTATTCATTTACCGGACCTTCTATTGATACTACTTTGTCTTTATAGTGATCCTTAAATTTTTGAATGTTCTCTAAACCATTGAAGTAAAAATTTATATTTCTATTGGTTATCACTTTCATCGGAAAGTCATTTGAAATATGAGGTATGGAATACTTTACTATGACTCTGTAGTCATATGCATGGTAGTAACGTTTCTTTGATGGTTTAATTTCTAGGTTCATAGTTAATGATTATTTCGTTATTGTTATCGACATCAACCATTGCAGTTCCTCCGTGAACTAATTTACCAAATAATATTTCTTTGGATAGTGGTTTTTTAATTGTTTGATCAAATATTCTTTGCATAGGTCTTGCACCCATGTTAGGATCATAACCTTTATCAAGCACCCATTGTTTTGCTTTTGGTGTTAACTTGACTGATACTTTTTTATCTTTAAGCATTTCATTTGTTTCTTTTGTTACCTTATCAACAATCTTTAATACTTGTTTCTTTTCTAGTTTAACAAACTTCACGATAGCATCAAGTCTGTTTCTAAATTCAGGTGTAAAGAAACCTTTAATGTAATTGTCATCTTCACCTTTTCTATCTGTCTTACCAAAACCCAAAGGTGGCTTCTCCATATCCGCGGCTCCTAAATTAGAAGTCATTACTAATATCACTTTACTAAAGTCTATAGTTTTTCCTGTTGAGCTTGTTAGTTTACCATCATCCATTACTTGTAATAAAACTTGTAATACTTCTGGCGCCGCTTTTTCAACTTCATCTAATAATAACACACAATTAGGAGTGTCTTCTATATCATTAATCAGTTGTCCTGATCCTGTGTTACCTTCTGCGTAACCTACGTATCCTGGTGGTGCACCTATCAGTTTAGATACACTATGTCTTTCTTGATACTCAGACATATCATACTTTCTTAACTTGATACTTAAACTATCTGCTAACTGTCTGCAAGTTTCTGTCTTACCAACTCCTGTTGGTCCTACAAATAAGAAACTACCGATCGGCTTGTTAGCTTGTCTTAATCCTGCTTTTGCAATTAATATACTATCAACTAACTTGTCAACTGCTCCATCTTGACCAAATACCTTACGTTTAATATTTCCTTGTAGACTTGCATAATTGTCTGTGTTTGTTATATTGATCATTTCAATAGGTATTCTTGTCATTCTACTCAAGACGTCCATTGCAGTCTGTAACTCAACTACAGGTTCTTTTGATAACTTCGTTCTTACCGCAGATGCGTCCATGACATCAATTGCCTTATCTGGAAAGAACTTGCCATGCATATGCTTCTCACAAAGATCTACAATCTTATCTAATACGTTTGGAGCATATTTCACTTGATGGAACTTTTCATATACAGGCGAAAGTCCTTTTAATATTTTCTTTGTATCACTTACTCCTGGTGGATTCAAATCAAATCTTTGGAACCTACGCATTAATGCTCTATCTTTTTCAATGTTCTCTCTAAACTCTTCTGGTGTTGTTGCACCAATACACAATAGCTTACCTCTTGCAAGTAATGGCTTTAATAAATTAGCCATGTCCATATTTGATTGTCCGGCCGATCCTGCACCTGTAATCATATGTACTTCGTCTATGAATAATACCACACCTTCTTCTTCTGCAATATGATCTAAAACCATTTTAGCTCTTTCTTCAAAATCACCTCTAAACTTTGTACCTGCCACTAACGCACCAAGATCTAAACTGTAAACTGTTTTGTCTAATAAAGGTTCTGGAACATCTTTAGCAACAATCTTTTTCGCAAGTCCTTCTGCTATTGCTGTCTTACCAACACCAGGTTCACCTAGTATGATAACGTTATTCTTTTTCCTTCTGGCTAGTATATGTGCTATATCATCTATCTCAGTTTCTCTACCTATGATATCATCTATATCACCCTTTTCTGCCATTTCATTCAAGTTGTAACAGAACTGCTCAAAAGATGGTTTGTCTCCTGGCTGAGATATTCCAACTGCGGCCTGTTCTCTTTGAAACTGTTCTATAGCATCTTTCGTGATAAACTGTACTAAATTCTGTCTTGTTAATCCATACTTTTGTAAAACATAATTTGCATAACTTTCCTTTTCACTCATTATACTCACAAGTACATCTCTAGGTAATAAGGTTTTTCTACCACTGAATATTACCTGTGTTACTGCTCTGTTGAATACTCTTTCTAATGCTTGAGTTTTTCTTGGCTGGGTCTTCTCTCTGATGATATCAGACATCTTGTTATCAACGTGATGACTCAGTTCCATCATAATCTTATCTACGTCTACTTTTAATTTTTTGATTATCTGTTGTATCGGTGGTTCTTGTAATATGCTCAAAAGCAAATGCTCTAGTGTGACATACTCATGACTTCTTTCAGAAGCATAATCCATAGCACGATCTATTAGCATTTCAATTCTATCAGACATCTATATCCCTCTTTTCTCCTATTTTATCGATACAGATTCCATTTAAATGATCTGTCTCGTGTTGAAGAACTCTTGACATAAATCCTGTGAGCTCTTCACTTTTTTGTTTCCAATTAATATCATAATACGAAATCATAATTTTATCTGGTCTAGTTACTGCATAGTGTTCTCCTGGAAAACTTAAACATCCTTCTATCATCGGAATGTTTTCTCCACCTGTAGAAACAATCTTAGGATTGATTACAGTTTCTATGTTGTCTTTCGACCCATATATAAAAAAACTTTTGTCTATTCCAACCTGTGGCGCCGCAAGTCCTATACCATTAAATTGTAACATAATTTCTTTCATTTCGCGAGTAAAATTTTTAATTTCATCTAGTTCATTTTCCAAAACCGGCTTGGCTACTTGTCTTAAAATATCTGAGCTTTTATCTACTAGTTTTAGGTTAGACATCTTTGTTTTCCTTTATATACTTAATTATCCTCTTATCAATAGATACAGGAGTATATGGCTTAAATTGTATATAAAGATCTCCATAGGTTCCATCTTTCTTTGGCATACCTTTACCCTTTATTCTTACCGTCTGAGTTGGTTGTGAACCTTCCTTTATACGTGTTCTAAAATTAGTACCGCTAATGTGATTAACTTCTAAATCACAACCTGCGATTACATCAAATATATTAATTTTTAAATTCTCAAAAAGGTCATAGTCATTCCTAGTATATCTATCATGCTCTTTTACTTTGACATTTACCATTAAGTTACCAGGTGGTAAATCCGAATAACTTTTATCTCCTAGCCCTTGAAATCTGATCGTTGTTCCAGTGTCTGCGTCAACAGGTATTGTTAATTTTACATTCCTGTTACCAGTTGGTGTTTTAACATTTAATTCTTTTTCAGTCTGAAAATATATATCTTCTAGTGTGCATTGTACAGTTATCTTTACATCTCTGTTTCTCATCGGCTGTCTGCTTCTAAAGTTCCTCATTGGACCAGAGTGTCCAAAGAAGTCTTTCATCATTTCTTCTACACCTTCGAAACCAGTTGCATCTCCTCCAAATGAAAAACTGAAGTTGCCAGGACCTCTAGGATTTCCTGCCTGGTCGAATCCTCCTAAATCATACTGCTGTCTCTTTTGTGGATCCTTTAGAATATCATATGCTTCATTTATTTGCTTGAACTTTTCCGCATCTCCGCCCTTGTCAGGGTGATGTTCTTTGGCCAATTTAAGGAAGGCTTTTTTGATGTCAGGAGTTTCCATATCTCGAGAAACACCCAGAGTTTTATAAGGATCTTGCATAGTATTAATATAACACAGATCTTAAAAAAGTCAATGGTTACTGTTCAGATTTTTCTAAAGTTTCTGGTTCGTAGTACTTTTTGTACTCTTCCAGAAGGTTGTTAGTCTCTTGTAGTTTAGCTCTGATCTGAGCAAAGTTCTTGGCTAGGATTTCATAATCCTTGTCAGTCAATCCAAATAGGACAGGATCGATTCCTTCTTTTTTCAGCTTGGCGAATACCTCTTCAGCATTCTCAGATGTTATGATTATCCATTTTATCTTTTCAAGTTCCAATGGAGTAGGCATCTTATGGTCTAAATTCTGTCTTGGCTCTTCTACTGAAAATATCTTTATCTTTCTTTCTCCACCTAGTGTGCAACCTGTAAGTGCAACAATTATAAGAACTAGTAATGCACCTTTGATAAACGATATCCAAGATACTGTATACCAGCTGACTCCTAGCTTGTTCTTCCACCAGTCTACCTGACCATTATGCCATTTAATAAATTTATTCATATGGTACATATGAAGGATTTGCCAAGTCCGGACATTCCGGATTTATTTCTGATTTCTTGGTTGCCTTCAACTCCTTTTCTGTGTGCTCGGCACCTGTTGCCAATTCAATGCATCTCGCGGCATTGTCGGCACCTTTGTTTATTATTCTCTCTAGTACTTTTGGTTTTTCAACCGCAATCTTGCCCACATCTCTCTTACCTTTAGTAAATCTTTTATCTAGTGCTTCCATATCTTTCTTAAGAGTATTAATCAACTTGTTCAACTGTCTATTTGATTCTAGTATATCTTGAAAGTCTGCTTTTTGTTTTTCTAACAATTTCTTCTGACTTGATACTGATTGCTCTAGTGCTACTTGATTAGCTTTTAGAATAGCATTATCTGAACGTAATTTCATCACGTACATACCCGCTCCGGCTATACCGGCTATAATTGCCATTGTAAAAATTAATCTTAAATATCCAAACATTATACTACTATATATGACTCTATTTTTGGTTCTTTAGAATCTGATAATATTCTCCTATGCTATGGTCTCTCAGACCATCACCAATTCTGTGAAACTGCCCTAAAACCCAATTTGAAAAAACTGTCCACCATTTAACTTTTCCTGTGTGCATCTTTCCATTCCTGTCTAAGTAACAAAGTTTACCTATGTGTTTATATCCAAAGAATGAAGGTGGTACTTTAGTAACTAGATCATTGTTATTTCTCACGCGAAAAACATTTGTCTTGAAAGTGTTTGCATATTTCCAACCACCTGGTCTTGGCGAACCAAAAGTATAACAAGCCTTAACATGAAACTTATCATAATCTTCAAGTCTGTTTGTGCATATCAAAGCTGACGCTCCACCTAAACTGTGTCCTGTTACATAAACATCATACCAATCTTCTTTGGTTATTTCTTTTACTAACTGGTAGACCTCATCATATACTTTATCTACATATCCTTTGAATCCTCTGTGTACCTGTCCTTCGTGTCCTATTACTTTCCTAAATTTTAAATCAGCAAGGACATCTTTGTACTCTTTGGGCTCTGTTCCTCTCCACGCAATTATAACTTTTCTTTCTCCCCATACTACGTAAGCCTGTGCATTATCTTTTTCAACTAGTTCATATTCATAGTAAGGCATATCCAAAGCTCTTAGTTGATGCACGAATGCTTTCGGAGTTCTATATGCCGCGGCAGATATACCTGCTAACTTGATACACATATCATGATCGTATTCTGGATACAGATATCTTTTACTCTTATCTTCTCTCGGTAAGGGCTTTATTTTTCTCGGCTTGCCTGATGCCTGTTTCGTTATTTTTGACATTGTTTACTTTTTAATGTTCAATTTTTTTTCGATTGTTTCCAGTCTTTTCTGTAGTGCTGGAAACTTGGCCATACGTTTTTCTTCGTCCGTCAGTAGTTTAACATTGTATCTTTTTGCCGCCCAATTGTATAGTGAATCTACTTTGTTGAAGAACCATACACCTAGCTTCGTGTCTTTGAACCAGTTTGCAGTCGCACTGCCTATTATTGATCCTGCTATCGATTTAATCAACCAAAACCACATACTAATTTCTTATCGCTTTGTAGATTTTGTAGATACCGTATGCAAGTCCACCATATGCAAGAAGTTTTGCTATTGGTCCGAATACAATCACTAAAAGACAAAATAGTACAATACCTAAGCCTTCTACTGAGTCAAACTTTTTTAACTTGTCTATAATCATTTCAATTGTTCCTTTGATATTTCAATGGTAGCACCTTTGTGAAACTGGAACTTCCATGTGTCGATGTTGACTAATCTCATAACATCACCAATTAATTTTTTGACGTTTTCAAATAAGTCAGCTTCTCTTTTCATTTCAACAAAAACCAAATAATTACCATCATCATCTACCGATGGTGAAACTTCTGTATCTAATATATCATGAGTACCTTTTTCAATAAAACTTGCTAGATCTTCTGCTGGTTTATCGTCTTTCACTCTGAACGTAACAACTACTACCTCAGAATCATCTCCACTCTTAGGTTCGAAGTCGTCAATTGATACCAGTGGCAGAACTAGATCGTTGAGATCATTTTCTCTCAGACCTTCATCTAATTTAGATGTTGTTTTCTTCTGCTTGGTTTCCAGATTGTCTAGTCGCATCGTCTAATCCTTGTTGTATTCCTTTTTGTAACTCTTCCTGATCTGTTTCAGCTTGATCATAAACCATCACGTATTTCTTAGGACATTTAATTGTTACTATCCATACTGGAACTTTATCTACTCTTGGTTTCTTCGTACCTGGCTCGTAATCATCAGGTGATTCAACTTTACGTGGTTCCATGTAATGATCTTCTCTATATGATATCTTACAATCTCTGGATAGCAATCTTTCGCCACCAGCTGGATCAGGCATCATATCATAAGGATACATTAAGCTAATTTCACACCAATGTCTTGCAAGATGTGGCCCATCTACTATTTCACCTTCAAACCAATTCTTATATGAATACAAGTTAAGATCATCTAAGAACTGATCAAACTCTATAAGAATATCTAGTAATGAGGCACTACGATGTACCTTAAAATGATTCTCTACTGTTTTATTCAGATCTATCATACTACTATTTATGTTATTATAGCTTATTGTGATAGTTTAGAAACGTCGTATTCAATTAACTGCTGATATCCACCAATACTCTTACCGTCTATGTATATCTGTGGCATAGTTCTATGCCCTTCGTTAATAACAAATTCACGTGCTTCTGGTACTGATTCTATGTTAACTTCTTCGAAATCGATGTTTTTATTCTTTAAGAAGTTCTTTGCTTGAACGCAATATCCACACATATTTTTAGTATATACTTTTACTGACATTGTTACTCCCCGTGTGTTCCTAATTTAAGTTCTAATTCTTCTATTTTACTATCTCTATAAACTAATATATCTATGACATCACCTGGTTGCTTTGTCCAGAGTATTTCAATAATATCCGGAGAACCAGTGACCTTTATTCCTTCTACTTCAACTACAATATCACCTGCTTTTATTCCAGCTTTCTTGGCCGGAGAATTTTTAGTTACTCCTTTTATTTCAAGTAAACTAAAATAACCTAAATCTCTGATATCATAATAAGTATCTCTGTCTTCCAATAGACCCATTTCTATCCCTATAGTTGGCCTGTCATACTTACCGTCTTCCAGTATTCCATCGACTACTGCTTTCGATAGTGTGCTAGGTATCGCATATCCATAACCTACATAAAATCCTTCTGGACCTATGATCAAAGTGTTTACTCCTAATACGTGTCCTTGATCATCAAACAAAGGACCTCCAGAGTTTCCTTGGTTTATTACTGCATCTGTTTGATAGTAGTGAACGAACGAAACAGGATTCCTTGCATTGCTTCTAAAGGTTGTACTGATTATTCCTTTTGTTAAAGACCAGTACTGTCCTAAACCGTGTCCTAACGCCCATACGTCATCTCCTGTGCTTGGCTTATCCAATTTCCACTTCATTATATGAGGTTCAAAATATGGTATCGATTCATTAATTTTAATAACTGCTATATCAATTACTTCATCATACCCTAACACTTCGACATCTTCGATAGTAAAAGGATGATCATAAGCATAAATCTTGATTATGTCCGCACCTTTTATGACGTGATAATTAGTCACAATAATATTTTCAGCGATAAAGAAACCTGTACCCATTCCAAAGTCCCCTGGATCTTTTTCAGGCTTTGGTGCTTTCTCAGGTGCGTTCTTTAAAAACTTGTTGAAAGGTTGTCTATCTGGTATGTGTTTCTTTTTCTCACTGCTAATTAATACCAAGCCGGATTCCAGTAATTGAAATCTATCAGCTGACATCATATCATAGTGATCAGAAAATGCTTTAGTCGGCAATAAAAATACCGACATTAAAATAAGAATTTTTATAATTTTCATTTGAATCCGCCTGCGTCAAACTCAATGACTTCAGGAACTATCTCTTTCTTTGTTGTGTTGTTTTTGTTATTTGTAGATGTAAGTATTTCTGTGATCTCGGACAATAACATAACTGCGTCATCTATATCCATACGCATTTCTTGTTGCCTTCTGGCTTTTGCGTTTTTAATCATCTTGTTAAATTTATCTATAGATACGTATGCCATTATATCGTGCCTTGTTTTACTTTTTTCTTTCTTGTACTGATATTTATGTTTGCTTCCATTTCAGTTTTAAATGGACCGATGAAATCTAAACATTTTTCTGTTATAGTAGATAGCTTGGGATTATTACTTAAAAATGTTCCTCCTTCGAATCTCACGCCATAAAATCCAGCACAATATCTATCTAATGACTTATCTGTTTTTGTAAAAGTAGGTATTGTGTCAAACCATTGAATATTTTGAGGCTCTACCTTTGTAGGGTATCCATCTATATCATACTTCTGATTTGCAGGTTTTTGTTGTTGCTTTGGCGTGTTTGCAAATATGTTTTGCTTAAAATGTTCTACTACTTGTTGTTCAGAATCATATACGACTTTCGTATTATCTTCAATTACTACAAACTCTTCTTTTCTTTTTTCAATTGTAGCTATGTTTATGTTATCATCTTTTACTATCCAAAACTTATCTTTTATTACTGGTCTCGCGTATCTCATGTTCCGTATGCCTGGTTCAAATATTTTGCATGATCAGTTGGATGTTCACTCAATCTTGTTAGCCCATACCTGTTACAAAATTTCATAAACCTAACTCCTACTTGATCAAGTTTTTTAGAGTTCTGTGCTTGTACAATATTTTCTAACACTTCTATTCTGATGTTCTCTGGTTGTTGTGAAAGATCAATTAGCTTCTTATTCCTTTCATAGCAATCTTTAACTCTTTGTTCATTGCCTTCATGATCAGTCCATCTGTTCAACATAAAGTTGTTCCAAGTGAATCCTTGATTGTGTCTGTCATCAAATGCTTCTTTTATTTTAGTTGTTCTTGCTTTTGGAAATGCAGTAAATACATTGTCGCTACTGTCACCTCTAATACATTTTTCAAATAGTAACCATTCAGGGTTCGGTGCTGTCTTAGGTTGTCCTGTCTTTTTATCAATGACAGGTCTGTCTTTCTCATCATAGAATCCATTTACTGTAACAATCTGATTAGTCACGCCATTGTATAAAGATACATTTGGATTTATCAGCTGATAAAAATCACTGTCCGTACTTACAATAACATTTTTAGAATCTTTGTGTGCTTCTATCCATAGTGCTATAATATCATCTGCTTCTGCATTAGGTGATCTTATAGCAGTACAATTTGATTGTTCCGTAACAAATTTAAGAAAGTCATCATATGCCTCCCACCAAAACTCATCTTCTTCTTTTTCTTTCGCTGATCTTTTATCTGCTACTACTTTTCTATTTTTCTTATATGGTGCATACTCATCTTTACGCCAGCTTCTGCCTTCCATACAAAACACAACATGACCTCCACTGAACATATTGTGAGCCTTCTTAACAGAGTTGAACATTATATGAAATGCTAGTCCTATCTTTTCATCAAGGCTACTTGCTCTTCCTGCCACGTGCCTTGCTCTAAAAAACATATTCTGAGTATCAACTAAAATATAAGTCATTAGAAATCAATTTCCCTTCCTTTATTTTCCCAAGTTCCAAACCTTGTAGGATCAGGCCGCTTTGGCTCTCCTCTTGATCCCCATTGGTTGTGTCTTGAATCTGTCTGTTGCAAATATAATTCATGTTGTACCCAATTTCCATTAACCATGAATCCCCAATCTTTTTTCTTCTTACCCATGTAAAATAAACTCCAGCAAGGAATATTATTACCATGTTTGTCTTTAGCAAGTTCTAACCAGTGCAAGTCTCCTGCATTTCTAAATCTCATACTTCCTGGTCCTCTCCAAAACTTACCATCTGGTGTGTGTTCCCAATATCCACCTTTTAGTATTAAAGCACCCCAGTCCCATGGATGATCATGCAGTTGTGGTTCATCACTCTCAAGTACCTTGTGTAAAGTAACATTGAAAGGAAATTTCTTCCTATCTTTTAAAAAGATATAATACCTTACCAGATAAGGTATGTCTCCACCCCTATCATATATAATTCTCTTTCTATCTTTAAAGAAATTAACTATACTCAACTTTCCCATCTCCTAACTCTTTCTTTGTTTCTGCAATGTTTTCTTTCATTTCATTTAAAACATCTTGATCCATGTCTTCCATTAGAATGTTTTTACAGAGATCATTGAACCATTTGTTGACCACGTCTTCATCTTTCTCACCATGATATCCACTAGTGTTCAAATCTTCTATAAACTTCTCATTCCAATCAAGTTCAAAGAATCCGTTTTTTGGCTTCTTTGGATCAAAGTGAGTTGTAACTACACCTACATATGGCTCGTCCATGACTGTTGCTTTTTGTTTGTTGAACTCTGTATCACTTAACTTGCCATACTTTCTATCTACTTCAAGAAGTTTTATCTGCTTCTCCTTGTCATCTCCTCCTTCATATTCTAGCTCAATCAGTTTTCTTTCTAACTTCTCTCCTGCTAGATTATGCTTTGCTTCAGAGATTTTTTTATCTTTACCTTTTTCTGTCCAATATTTCTTTGTAAACATAAAAGGCAATTTTACATTGTTTTTCATTTTTTCTCCTTACGTTCCTATTGCATTTCCAAATAGATAAACATGAACTCTTGCCGCCACGTTGTATCCTCTTTTAAATGCCTTTTCTGCCACTTTGCCTGCACCTGCCTTTTGCTCTTCTTCTCTTGCACCTGTAGGCATAACCCATACAGGCCAAGTTATACCAACTTCTCTGAATCTGTCAATTACAGATTCCATCTCTTCCCACTCTCTATCATTATCACCAACTACGAACTTTAACTGTCCGAACTTAGATAACTCATGATACTCTGCTACTATCTCAGGCTTGATTGCTTTTTCTGGCTTCTCACCTGACACTGTAAACAATTTAGGACTACAACTAAAGAACACTTCTTCTTTAATTCTTTTTATCCATTCCGCAAATGGCTCTCTAACTTTTTGTGTGCCATTAGTTTCAAACGTCATCGAACTAGGCAAGTTTCCTTGTCTTTCAAGTTCTTCATATATACCGACCGTTGCAAACTGACCCGAAGCCATCAACGGCTCTCCACCTGTAAAACATAGATGTTGTCTTTGTTTTGTTACAGGATGTAAAAATAATCCTTCTGGATTATTTTCATTTCTTAATATATCAATCAATTTACCTGCTAACACACTTGGCGTTTCATGACCCATCAGCCCTTTAAACTTTTTTGCCCAAGTGTAACTACTGTCACAACCTTTTTCCCACACAGGTAAGTCTTCAACTTTCTTTACAGTCGTAACATCAAAATCTTCAAATGGCAAATCATATGTTTCTGGATTAGTTGGATCTATCTGACCAAATCCATTACACTGTAAATTGCACAAGAAGAAACGTATCCAAGCTGTCGGAACACCAGTGTAATGACCTTCACCCTGAATACTATGGAATATTTCGCTATAATAATACTTCTTTTCTTGCACCTTTTCCATACCCTTATTATACATTATTTGCAGGATTTGTCAATATGGAATCTACTTATTATCTGGATTATATGGATCTATTTCTGCCACTGCGTTTCTTATACCTGCGTTTCTACCTTTGATATCACCTTTGTGTCTAGGTAGGAAATGTACGTGCGGCCAAAATATACTTTGTCCTGCCGCGGCATTCTGATTCATTGCGATATTGAAACCATCTATTTTACCTTCTTTAACCATTTCCTGTCCATCTCTAAATGCTTCCTGGAAACACAATCCAATCATTCCTGGAGCGTCTTTCATCTTTGGAATGTATAGTTTGTGTCCTTCAACTGCTGGATACTTGTCCATAAAAACTGCATAGCAAGGTTCATCTTTAATTGGTTCAGAGTTCTGCCACCAAACTGCATCTTTATAATTTTCTGGATGTTTGTTATAGTCTTTAGTTTCTTCTTGGTAAACTTCCCAAGGCCATTTCTTTTCTTCGGTCATTTCATTCTCCCCATTATGTCATTGACTATGGTATTTTCTACTGCATCTCTTTCCCACCAATCTTCCCATGGGTAAACTAACCATAAGTCTTGTTTTTCTTTATCAATAAAACTTCCATACCAGTCTATTGCGAAACTGCTTGGCCTGTTGTAATGTAAACAAGCAAATCTAACATCTAGTTTTGGAAATTCTTTTGTCAATTCTTCTTTTAACTTTTTAAATGTTGCACCCGTATCGCATATGTCATCTATTATGACAACATTTTTAGCTTTTGCAAGATCGGACTTGTTAGGTTTCCATACAGGATGATCTCTCAATGCTGTTTGAAAAGGAATAAAAGGAACTCCCATAAAGTGACTTAACATAACACCACAAGATAATCCTCCTCTACTCAAACCAACTACTAGGTCTGGCTGGAACTGATCTTTCCTCATCTTCTCAACAATCACACCCAAGTAGGCCGCGACCGTGGCATGATTAATAAATTTCTTTTTAGCTTCACTCATAATTATTAAACACCTCATTTACTTGTTTATTAACTTGTACAAAGGTTGCACACTTAGGCATATCTTTGACCCGTCTCGCTCCAATGTATGTACAGGCAGAACGAACTCCACCTATAATTTCGGTCAAAGTCTGTTCCACTGGTCCTTTGTGTGGCAAGGATACTACTTTTCCTTCTGCACCTCTGTAACCATCTTTTCTAGCACCATGTTTAGACATCGCCGCATCTGAGCTCATTCCATAGAACTGAACTTTGCCATCTACAATTTCACCTTCTGATTCATCGTGTCCTGCTAACATACCACCAAGCATCACAAAATCAGAACCGGCCGCAAATGCTTTTGCTACGTCTCCTGGGTAAACACAACCACCATCAGCGATAACTTGTCCACCAACACCGTGTGCCGCATCGGCACATTCTAGTATTCCACTAAACTGAGGAACACCAACACCTGTCATTAGTCTTGTTGTACAAACACTGCCAGGTCCTATACCACATTTTACAATGTCAGCACCACTTAAAATTAGTTCTTCTGTGGCTCCTGCTGTTATCACGTTACCAGCGATAATAGTTTTATCAGGAAATTCATCTCTAACTTTCTTTACAAAGTCTATGAAGTTCTGATGATATCCGTTAGCAACATCTATTGTGATGAAATTGATATCTGGAAACTTGGTTAACACTTGTTTCATTACTGAATAATCTTGTGCTTCTTCACTCCATATCCTACCTGTACCTGTACATATAGAAACATACTTCAGTTTCAATCCATCACCTACTGCATTTTCCCAATCATCAACTGTGTAATGTTTTCTCATCACAGTTATCATTCTATGCTTTTGCATTTCTTTTGCCATGGAAAAAGTTCCTACCCCATCCATGTTAGAAGCCATAATAGGTAACCCTTTGAACTTTTTATTTGAATGTAAGAAAGTAAACTCTCTTTCCATTTCAATATCTTTACGAGATGTAATTTCTGATCTCTTCGGTTCTAGTAGTACGTCTTTGTAGTCTAATTTAATGTCTGGTCTTATTCTCATTTTTATCTCTTACGATGCCTGTATTTGTGATTTATCTAAATAGTCAACCATATTTTCTGGCGTTGACTCAATATATGGATCATCATCCAACCCTTCGTTGTTTATTCCTGGCTCTTGCCACCATTGTTCTACAACTCCATTATCAATAACTGCCATATATCTCCAGCTTCTCATTCCAAAACCTAAATGGTTCTTACCTATAAGCATACCCATGAATCTTGTAAAGTTACCTGATCCATCTGGAATCATTTTTACGTTTTGTATTTTCATGTAATCTGACCATGCATTCATAACAAATGAATCATTTACTGATACACAATAAATCTCATCTATGCCTTTTTGTTTTATTTCTTCATATAATTTTTCAAAACCTGGTAATTGCTGTGAACTGCAAGTAGGAGTAAATGCTCCTGGAAGACTGAAAAGAACTACCCTTTTACCTTTAAAGTAATCATCAGTAGTTTTGTTTAACCATTGTCCACCTATTGCACACCCGCCGTCAGTTTCAACCTCATCACCTATTCTTGTTCTGAAAGTAACTTTTGGAATCACCATTCCCTCTTTCATATTATTAACCGTGACCTTTCATTGATAAGCAGATCTTATAAAACTCATCCCGAGTTGCAGGGTCTTCTTTAAAGTGTCCTAACATTATCGCCGTAGTCATATCTGAATCATGTTCTCTAACACCTCGATGTGTCATACAGTGATGTTCTGCTTTAACCACCACCGCAATATTTTTAGTATGTGCATACTTTTGCAATGCTTCTGCAATCTGTGTTGTCATCTCTTCTTGTATCTGTGGTCTTTCCACGATATGATGTATAATTCTGTTAAACTTACTCAAGCCAATCACTTCTCCATTTGGAATTATGCCTACCCATGCATTACCGACAATGTTCTGAAAGTGGTGGGCACAGGTTGACCTAATACTGATCGGACCAGATGTGTACATACTCTTGTATCCCATATTCGGAAAACTTGTAATTTTCGGAACTGGTTTATATCTGCCTCCAAAAACTTCCTTGACCCACATCTTAGCAACTCTTCTTGCAGTGTCATTTGTATTATGATCACCTTTAGTATCAATAACTAAAGTATCTAAAACTTCTTGAAACTTTTGTTGTACTTCATCTTGAAGTTTTTCTAGTTCACCTTCTTCGATGTATTCTGATATGTTGTCATTACTATGAAATCTCTTTCCTGCTTCTTGTAATCTTTTTTTAATTTCTTCACTAATACTCATTTAATATCTCCCGATGTTTAAGGCAGAGGGTTGCCTTCTTATTAAAATTCTAATCACTATTGAACTACCTTCTTGATGTCAATTCTTTTGTATATTTCTGTATTAAACCATTGTACAGTATCCTGACATATGGTGTCAATATCACTTTTTTCAGGTTCCCAACCTAGCTGTGTTTTAGCTTTATTAACATCAGCAATCACGCAGTCAGGATCACCTGGTCTGGGATCATGCTTTTCCACTGGAACCTTTTTACCCAATGTTCTTTCCATTGCATCTACAACTTCCTGAACACTGTGACCTCCTGATGCTCCAATGTTAAAAACATGATCACCAGCATTAAGTTGATTGTCCATAAAGCCTATACTCATTTCATATGCTTTTGCGACATCCCATACATGAGTGTAGTCTCTTATAGCAGTACCATCTCTTGTATCATATTTTGTACCAAATATTTTAAACACATCTCTTCTACCCAGTGCTGTGTCCATCACACTTGGAATCAAATGTGTTGGTGCGTTTTTAACTTCTCCTAGCTTATGTTCTGGATCTGCGCCACAAACATTAAACAATCTCAGTGTCACACTATTCAATCCATATGCTTTGAAGTAGTCTGTTAAAATATATTCTATCATTAATTTACTACCACCATAACTTGTCAGTGGTTTTTTGTCTACGTCTTCACCTATAGGTGGTTTGTGTCCGTTACCATATACAGAACTTGTTGATGTAAAAACAAACTTCTTTATCCCATGCTTAACACACTTACCTAACAGGTTTATAGTTCCCGATACATTGTTTTCATAATACTTGTGAGGATCAGTAACACTAGGTCCTACAAGACTACTTGCTGATAAATGCATCACAACGTCAGGCTTTTCAGCTTTAAACACTTGATCTAATGCACCACTATTATGTGGCACTTGATAAAATTGTGTGTCTGGTAATTGATCAGTTATATATTTTCTTTCTGTTACGTTCCTGTCTATACCTACAGTCTTGTATCCTTTTTGACTTAGATATTTTGCAACGTGAGAACCGACATAGCCAGTAACACCTGTTATTAATACCTTAGTATTTTGGTTCTGAGACATAATCTCTGTAATCCCTTCCTGAACGTTTCCATTCATTTGCTCGATAATCCTGCAACATGATATTGATCATTCTATCAATAGTACCATCAGTCCAGTCAGATATTTTACCTTGATCTTTGTGTGGCTCACTCATTAAGTATATCATCTTATCTATTGCATCTTTCTTGCTCCATGGCACATAAAGCCTATCAGGACAATTTGCAAATGTCTCTGGAAAACTTCTATATGCTGGATAAAGTACGTTACAACCTAATGTATCTCCTTCACTGACTGTGTTAGACACCCAATCTTGTAATGCACAATTAAAAAGTAGTTTAGACTTGTTTAACAAGTTGTAATAATCATTCTTCTTTAAATCTTTGTGAATCTTAAACAGTCCTTTTTGTTCTAACTCTAATGCTCTATCAACGTATTTCTGTGCATTAGATCTCAATGGGCCTCCTATACATAAAGCAAACTCATAACCCTTACCCCAGTCTGTTGCTTTTACTTCTTCTATGATGTCCATAAAGAAGCCTGGTTGCTTTTCTTGATCCCATCTAGCCGCGAATATGATTCTGTCATCTCTTTCACTCCATGGCGTTATCTCATTGTTTACTCTTTCTAATACTTCTTGCTTACCAAAACTTAAACCAGATATGTTGTATATAGGAGCCTTCCAATTTGCAATTCTCATGTGTGCAACCATTTCTTCGTTAGTTGCAAGTATATGAACATTTGGTATTTCATTACATAACTGTTCATACAAACTCATCCACTTGCTCATACCCCAAACGTGTACGAAGTCATCTGGATCAACTGCCTGTGCAAGACACCTTAGATATATCTTTGGCCTATGTTTTTCATCTACTTGATGTAATATGTAAGGCAATGATTCCATACCTGGCTGAAACATATCTTCAAAAAATATTGCATCTTCAGATGTCACTTCACCGTTTCTCATCATCTGCACCAAGTTCATCATCTGGCTCATACCAAAGTAACTTCTACCGTGTGCATCTAGTACCTGCCCAACACTTATCGACTTTGTGTTATCTATTGTTTGTCCAGGTACTACCACATAATCAATATTACGTTTCTTAAAAACTCTTTCTGACCAATCCTGTAATTGAAGTGTGTACCTACCCTCGTAAGGCTCTAAGCCCATGTAAAATAATTTTCGCATATTACTATACTATAACCTTTCTTTCATTTTGTCAAAGTTTTTTTGCATTTCGTTTACCATTTCGAAATGATTTTCCAATGTCCATTCCTTGATATTAATCCGCTGGTTGTATTGTGTAACAAAATCGGACTCGATACCTGCTTGAATGTATCTTTGGAAAGGATATTCCCAACTGGGAGTCTTTGTTCCATATCCTTCTTCTTGTAATAATCTATCTGAAACATTTGAAAGTTTCACCATAGGCATACAAAGTATTTGATTAAATGTTAACAAATCATCTATGTAGGCATCAATAAGAAGATTCTGTGGAATCAAATGTTCTTCTGTGTATTTTTGTTCTTCTGATACCTCAATATAATGACAACCAAATTGTTCTGTACCAAGATATTGCTGACATCTTCTTATGAATAAATTAATCTGTCTTCTAGCTTCTTGTGTTTGTTGTGGACTTAACTTTCCACTCAATACTTCTTCCTTCATAGAATCGCATTTGGGTTGATACCACTGATAAAAATCTCCTATATTATCTTTGCTTCGACTCAATCGAGATCTTGTTGGTGGGGTCCATGACTCTAAATTCTTTATTTGTTCTGCTATCATGCCTCTACTGCCCTAAAATTTTCAAGTCCTAACATACTGTACTTGCTGGCACTACCATATCTTTTGTAACACACCATACAAGCCTGCTCGGGACTCAATGCTTTTACCATATCAATATGTTTTCCTTTACAATAAACATTATAAATCTTAAACATTATGCAACTGCCACCATTTCTAAAGGAGACCAGAAACCTTGACAAACATTATTTGTTTCAATTTCCATACTCGAACCTTTTCCGTGTGTTGGTAATTCTAGCTTTGTGTTATCTGTCGTTTTTAAAATATATACTTCTCTTATAAAGTTACACATGGCCTCTGGTGCAGACCAACTAGCACCTGGTCTAATATACTCCCATTGCCTCTTTGCCTTAGTGTGTGCAGTATGACTAGAACCAAATTCTTCTTTTAGTGTGTTAAGTACTCTGTCTAACCAGTCTTGCGGTAGTTTGATATTAAGTTCTCTGCTTAACCTTGAGAGCTCATACAATCCTATGTAAACACCTTGATCAACTTCTTCTTGTTTTGAAAAAGTATTTGTCATTGACTCTAGTATGTTGTACAATTCATTTCCTGTCTTATCAAGTTCTATGCCTTTATAAGCATACTTGAAGTGGCTAAAAAAATGTTTGCCTGTTCCTTTAGTATTAGGATTTGATCTTGTTTTCTTGTCCTCGAGATCTATATCAAGTTTATCAAATTGATCTTGTAAAGTTCTTGCTTGTACTGATTTTATTTCTCTCGAACCTAGTTTATACCTTGTCAAACTATTTCTATGCAAGTCTGCAGGTGTCAGTCTTTTAACTCCTGTGTCATTTAATAGTTCGAAGGCGTAAGAGGCAAATGCGGGATCATCAGTTTCTACCGGACAACAAGGTACACTATCATAACCTAGCAATGCTAGAGCAACTATTCTGTGTTGTCCATCATATGTAAAAAGTTTTCCGTCCCATTTACCATCTTTTAAAATCTTAACACCAGCCGCCGGCATACAAACACGAGGATCAAACTTTCTCATTATGTTGACAACGTGTTTTAAAATTACATCTCGTTGGACTTCATAGTCTATCCAAATTGTTTCAATAGGTTCCCATTCCACATTCGAAGGAAAGTCTACACCTTTGCCATCAACCTTTGCTCTAAATTGATCTAAGATCTCTTGTGTTATACCAAATTCTTGTAGTAAGTTATTTTTGATCTCTGGTATGATATCTACCAGCTTTTTTGCAAGTCTCTTCTGTTGCATCGTTTTCTCCTTCATTACCAGTACAATACTGGATTGGTTAAAAGTAAGTTAACTATAACATATTTTAGGAATATGTCAACCTTCTTTTCTTACGTGTTCTAGGAATTCTTCTTTAGATATGTCATAAAAAACTATGCAATCATAGTCTTCCTTTAGCTCTTTGAATAAATCCCAGGATTGTTTTTTGGTTATCTTGCCGTGATATCTCCAACTGACTTCATCATCTTCTACTAGATATATCTTAACGTATCCTGTGAATTCATCAATCATGCCCACCAGCTAATTTTTTTCTTCTTGTTAGGATCCAATCCCCTAGCAAGTTTCCTTACTCTCTCCATATGTTCTTTGAATGTTTTTTCTTCCATGCCCGGCAACACCGAATAGAATCTTATGTACTTTGTGACCATGCCACCCAGATTGAATACTGCTTTCTTTATTCTTCTGTAAGGTATATTGTCAAACAAACTGAAGTTCACATATGTAACCATAGGCCCACCATATGTAATTGATATTAATCCTAGTTTACCATTCATTGCTCCTGGTACAGGGTAACCATAGTTCTTGAAATACTTACTGCCAGGTACTAATGCTCTGTAACTGAAAAACCATTTAGGGTGTAGCACCCAGTCTACCCAATTCTCTAATATTGACGGCATTCTTAGATTGTGACATGACCCAATTAAAAACATCACATCACTGTTTTCTAATCTTTTTCTATAATCTAAAACAAGTTGTGGTGGAGGATTGATATCGGCATTATAAAATGGTAATTGTTCTTCTTCTTCAAACAGGTTGACTAAATCTATTTCATGTCCGCATTTTTCCGCTTCTTCAATAAATGTATCTCTAATAGCCGCATTGAAACTGCTTTTTGTGTTATGGTGTCCATATATTATACAAATCTTCATTTTACCTCAATCATTCTTTCAATTGACAATCTTGCTTTATCCATTACTTCTTTTGTTAGTGTAACTTCTTCTGTTCCTTTTGTCAAACTATCATAGATACCTCGCAAAGTAATTTTTTTCATATAAGGGCATAAATTACAAGGCTTAATCATTTCTACTTCTGGATTTTCGATAGCAACATTATCACTCATAGAACACTCTGTTACCATTAAAACTTTTTTAGGTTTTCTGTCTCTTACGTAATTACTCATTTTAGATGTCGATCCTGTATAGTCTGCCTCTGCTACCACATCTGGTGGACACTCTGGATGTGCTAGTACAACTATGCCAGGATAGTTTTTTCTATATTCTTTTATTTCTTCAGGTGTGAATCTTTCGTGAACTATACAAGTTCCTTTGTATGAAATAATTTTTACTTTAGTTTGTGCGGCAACGTTCTGTGCTAGATATTCATCTGGTAAAAATATTACTTTATCTACTCCCAAAGATTCTACTATTTCCACTGCATTAGAACTAGTGCAACATATATCAGTTTCGGACTTTACATCTGCTGATGTGTTCACATATGATACAACAGGCACACCTGGATATTTTTCTTTTAAAAGTCTAACATCATCTCCTGTTATTGATTCTGCAAGTGAACATCCTGCTTCTGCATCAGGTATTAAAACTTTTTTATCTGGATTTAATATCTTGGCTGTTTCAGCCATAAAGTGAACTCCACACATGATTATAGTATCTGCTTTTGCTTTTTGCGATTCTTTTGCAAGTAATAATGAATCTCCTACTATATCAGCAACACAATGATATATTTCAGGAGTCATATAATTGTGTGCTAATATGACTGCGTTCTTTTCTTTTTTGATTCTATTAATTTTATCAACTAAAGGTTCGTATACTGCCCACTCTACTTCGGGTATAAATTTTCTAACCTTTTCATATAATTGTAACATTTATTCAAATAGGTTTGCAAAGTTTGACTCAATTTCTTTTACAACCTTTTTCTCCTTTTGTACCAACTCTGGAGTGTTCTCAACCAACTGATCAAAAGTAGTTGTTCTTGGAGCACCACTAAACTTTGCTTTACTCAATCCATTCAATAAAGAACTATTCTTGTTGATTAAATCTATCGGCTTTTCACTAGCAAATACTTCTTTCGTTAAGTCAACAAATTCTAAAACATTTTCTGGAATACTTTTTACATCTTTACTGTCTGTTCTTTTGTTTGCTTCTTGAACTGCTTCTATCTGCTGATAAACATTGTGAGCCATCAATAAGACATAGCTTAAACTATCCCAGCTTGTTTTACTTTCAAAGTCTTCACCTCTACAACAGATATCACCTTCCATATAACAATCCATCACAGGAGTGTTATTAACAAATGTTTCATATTCTCCTGGAACCATATCAGCATACTTCCTGTCAAAGTTACCTGCATACTTCTTGTTGTCTTTTGCTTTGTCCATTGTAAATCCAAAACGTGGATTCTTTCTCATCATGTCAAATTCATTTACTGTGTAAACAAGTCCTCTTGCTACACTGACAAATGCCGATGCCGAATCAAAGCTGACTTCTATGTTTGGATTTATCTTAACAAGCTCTCTTTTGATTGCTGTCAACATCACTGCTGGTTCTAGTGCAGATGTTCCTAAGAAATGTATCCAATCCTTGCCATCAAAGTGTCCACCATCTCTCATCTTAATCATTCTGTACAATATCAGTTTCCACCATCTCATGTGTTCACCACCCATGGCCCAACCTTCGAATGCTCTATCTCCATAAATTTTCTTATCACTAAATGGCGCCATTACATCAAACCATTCATCAGCTGATGCTATATCATTACCTTGAATCACATTTAAAATTTTAGTTGCACCAGGCACTCTGTTGTTTATAAACCATTCATTGTTGAATGCCGTGTAAGCCATGCAGTCTTTCACAGTGTTAACACCGATACCTAAGCTGACAGAAAAACTTGGAATATCTAAACACATACTCCAGTCAGCCGTGTGTTCTAACCATCTAAGAATTTGCATTCTTATATCATCGTTCTTATGACCAGGAGTAAAGAAGTTATCCCAATCAAACTTAAGAATACCTTTTGCTACTTGAAATCCTCCGCTGTCACCTAATATTATTGTCTTATCACGTGGCCTGTCTTGCACGAATGCTTCTTGCACCTTCGACTTTTCTATATCTAACTTGGCGTGTCCTGCCGAATACAATCCCCATTTATAGTTAAACATACCTTTGTCATCATATAAAAATTTAAGACTGTCTAGTCCTTTAGGCAATCCTTTTGGTATTCTATCACCCCATTTCTCTTCTGCATTCTTGCTCAACAAGTCTGCGTATATAAAACTTATTGCCGGCAAGAACACGGCATAGTCTTTATTAGTGGCTGTGAGATTTATGCTCAATGTTGCTCTCCATGTATTTTTGTTTAAAGTAATCGTGTGTCACGTATGATGCTGTTATAAAACCTGCAATAAAAATTAAAATATATATTGCAGTTGTTTTTAAATTCTTTATGAACCCACCTTGGCCTTTGTTCTTTTTGTAAGCTCTCCACATCCACCATAAACCTGCAATAGTTAATATAACACTTATTGCAAGTATCCATGGATTGTTGGCAATCGCGGCGCCACTGGCACCAAATATTAAAAATAATAGACCATTTATGTAACAGGCTGGACACATTATTCATTCTCCTTATCAATTTTATCTTCAGTTTTATTAAACCATATAGGATACTGTTGTGGGAAATGCTTTTGTAAATGCTCCAAACATATTTCTAAAGTAAAATTATCTACTCTATTCTTTTCAAACTTCATTTCATCTATATTTAGAATATAAGTTGCCATCTCCATATGACTTTTTCTCAGCTTTTCAGTGTACTCCACTTCTTCGTATAAATGTCTTTCATAACCTTTCTGTTCAGTCCTAGCATTTTGAGCCGGACGTTCGGCATGAAATCCCATTATAAATCTTCCTTTTTTTGCACCCATAACTTATTATACTTTCCTTTCACCTGACCAGTCAATCAATCCTTTTTCTATTTCATTTAAGGTTCTCATATCTAGCTCATCTGGTATTATTTCTTGTTGTATTCCTGCTATCAATCTTTCTACTTCTTCTTTGCCAATTGGTTTCTTGTATGTTCCTTTCAACTTCTTCCAAAACTTGTTCTTTTTAGAGGCGGCCATCTTTCCTCATTTCTTCTCTGATTTTAGTTGCGGATATCTTTTGTATGTCTTCTTCTAAGATTATTTCTTCAATTTTATATCCTACACCTCTTCCGTAGCAAATGTTTGTTATGTTTGGAACTAGTATTATCTTGTACTGATCTTTATAATTTTCATCTAGTCTTTTCTCAATGTTCTTTTTTACAGTTTCAAAGTCAAAAGGATTGTCATCTACTCCTTGAACATCTCTGACCATAATCAACACCTGACCTGTCTTCTTAACTATCCTTTCGAATAGGGCATAATGACCATCATGAAATGGTTGCCATCTTCCTAGCATCTGTGCAGTTGGTTTTTTGTTGTCCCATATCATTTACTATGAGGTCCTAAATTTCCATGTTTATCTAATATGTCTTGCTTAATTAAGAAAGCCCACATATAAGCATCTTTATGATTTACTTTAAAATCATAATTGCTTGGCTTTTCAAACATCTTGTTTGTGTCTTCGTACTGACTTTCTTTTATCGTATCCATGTACACAATATAGTCTGCACCAAAATCTTGACGTGTTTGTTCTGTAGGACAAACAAAGTCTGCAATAACTACTCTATTTGCTTTGATGTGTCTTTCTGCATAAGTTTTCATTCTTTCAGCTTGTCTTGTTCTTCCGGTTGGAGTAAAGTCCCAATCATTTAATTCTTTTCTAACTTCATCTGCATTCAAGTGAATTGCATTAAACATAGGCGTCAACACTTTTGCTAATGTTGTTTTTCCCGACCCTGGTAAACCCATCACTAATATCTTCATTAGAAATTTATCCTTATTCCTAAATTATGATTATCACGTATTACATCATAGTTGTAAACAATATTGTAAGTGTGCCATAATGTCCTATATCTTTCAGGAATCATATTAGTTGTGTGATAGTGTGCAAGTCCTCTAAAAAAGAAGTATGCTACTACTTGAGCTTCGCTTGGATGTTTGCCTAGTATCTTGTTTGTTTCGTAGTAATCATCATTGTTTACTATTTCCAAAGTTTGCAACATATCAATACCTTGCAACACATTGAACAATACAATATTTGTTTTATCTACTTTTGATAAAGGTTCTTTATAGTATTTTTTTAAATCTAAACCTTCTGAATTACTATGAGAAGCAATGAAGAATACAAAGATTGCAACTATCAGTATTCTCATTTTTTGCTTCTTATATTTTCAAGTTCAATCATAGTAGCCGCTAAATTAATTTCAGGATCTACTACAAGTGCGTGATTAACTAAACCAGTTCTGATAGCCAGTAAGGCCTTACTTTGTTTTAATTCATCATCACCGAACCAGTGCAAATTCTCATACATCTTTCTATAAACTTTTTCATAGCTGTCTGAATCAGCATTGTCAATTATATACTGCCTCGCTCCTTTGATGTCTCCATTCTGAAACATAGCTACATACGTGACTTCAACATCTGCTTCTCCAGTGTCTCCATCTCCTGGTGTAATCAATTTACCTGTTTGTGAATTCATTTGACAGGTGTTTATACACTTTCTTAAATCAGGATATGTTGCCTTCACATATGTTGCTAATGTTTCTGCATCAAAACTGATGCTTTCTTTTTCTAGTATGGTAATTAATCTTTCTGCGAACGACTGTTCATCTAATTTTAAAATTTTGAATCCTTGGCATCTTGAATGAATTGCTGGAATAATTCTACGTTCATAGTTACAAGTTAAAAGAAATCTACAAGTAGATGCATACTGTTCCATCACTCCTCTTAACGCCGCCTGTCCATTTGGAGATATATAATCTGCTTCATCAAGTATTATGTACTTGAACTCACCGAAAGGCATAGTTTGTGAAAAGTGTGTTATCTTTTCTCTAATAACATCAACTGAGTTTTCACTAGATGCATTTATCTGTAATACATCTCCCCAATCAACATCTAGTTCATATAGTAAAAGTTTTGCTAATGTTGTCTTACCTGTTCCAGGAGCACCACTAAAAAGCAAATGCGGAATAGCTTTTGAGTCTATCCAGCTCTGTACTTGTTTGTGTTGTGCTTGATCTCTAAAAACATAGTCTTCAGTTTTCTGTGGACGATATTTTTCTACCCATAATTCTTTCATGTCATTGGTACCCAGCTTATTATTGATATTATTATTATAGTTGAAATAAAGATTGCTGTCAAGAAAGGACCCATTACCAGCCCATGTATCCCTTGAAGAGACAACCTGCTATTACTATAAGACCTACCAACACACCTGGTATTAATACAGCCGGGTGCATTCTCGTCATTATGTCTTCGTTGTCTTTTTCAACTTTTTCCCAATATTCTTTTTTGTTTATTTGTTCAGATTTATACTGCATGAATACAGTATATTTTACTTTTTATGATTTGTCAAGTTAAATGTAAAGTTTTAATAGTTGGCTTATCTTCTTATCTTTAAACTTTAAATGTAGTTCATCACAGCCAACATCTTCCCATATCCAATCTTTGTTGATTCTGTATCCAAGTTCTCCCAACTTGTTACTTACAACAGCAATGGAATCTGCATCTCTGTAATTGGCATTCAAGGCTCCACCTTCTACACTTGTTCCTGTGGACTCGCCTATGTATCTATCTCTTTTACTTAATTTGTCTATATCTAATGTAAGTTCGTATTTAAAATTACGCATAGATGTCCTCCGGCCTTTCATCGCTTACGAGAAGTATGCTTTCTGGTTCAGCTAGTCTTATCTCAAATTTCTCAGAGCCCGTATCGAGTTCAACACCACGACCCCATCTACCGTGTTCGATGCATACCCATTGTCCTTCTTTGACTTCAGTTATTTCTGATCCAACTTTGTACACTTGAGCCCACCTTGGTCGAATACCACGCTCCTGTCTATCATCATCTGGAATGATAATACCGCCTTTGGTCTTCTGCTGGCCTTTCTCAATGTGTCTTACGATAACTCTATTTCTTAGTGGTCTTATATCACCGTAAACTGTTCCCATGATTCTACTCTTCTACTTCTTGAATTTCAATGTCGCCGTTTGGTAATTCAACTTCTTTAGTAGCCTTCTTAGACTTCTTAGCAGTTGCTTTTCTAGTTTCAACGATCTCTTGTGATTGATCAACAACAGGTTTACTATCGACAGCATCTTTAATTGATACTGTTTGTACTACAGACTTTGGATTATTTTTGTAGTACTCTCTAGTAACGTCTTCTCTTGTTTGAATGATCTTACCACCAGGACCTAACTTATCACCTCTTGCGTTAACCTTCATATTGCCTAATGCGATTTCTTTCTCATTTTGTAACATGAGAGCATCGAAATCAATCATTTGACCTTTGTTAGTTCTTTTTTGTGCCATAAATTACATCTCCTTTTTAAAATAGTATTTAATACTATTTATCGTAAAAATTCATGGATATCTAGTCCATATTTTATACTGTTTACTTTGTGTACTCCAATCAAGTATAACACATAACTAGATACACTACTACCTCTTCCAACACCCCATACTACATTGTTTTTACGCATTGTGTCAACCAAATAAACAAGATATCTTAAAACTGTAAACAAATTAAACTTCCTATACAGATCCATTTCATATCTAACTCTTTGTCTTTCTTCTTCGGTGTTAACTAGAGCATCAACATATTGTTCAATGTTAATTTTTTTATATTCTTGTGGAAAATACCAATTCTCTTGATTCTTCCTATCAAAATCTTCTTTACTCAAAGAAGGAACTTTTTTAAGAGTTTTTCCTTCTTTTAAATTTTTTATTGTCCTGTTGAACTCATCAACTGATTCATCACTTAAATTAGCACTGAAAAGATCTCCGCCTTTGTGCAAATACTCAAGTGCAGAGTCAGTGTCTAAAATACATCTTCCTAAATTATCAATCTTCATATTATTACTATACTTGATTATTGAGCGTTTGTCGAGTCTAATCTTTTTCTTCTTCTAATGTACCGTCATTATACTTCTTATCAAATTCAGATATAACCAAATCCAATCTTTTGTCTTTTGTTTCTTTGGATATGTAATATGCTAGTTCAAAGAAATAATCACCCATTTCTTTTGGGCTTTTGTTCAACATTAACTTTGTAAAGAATCTTCCACATCTCTTCTTGATTTGATCATGTACCAGAACTTCGTTAGGACTGGTCTTGTCGTCTCCCAATGTTCCAACATCTCTGTCTTTATTCATCGACTTCTTCTTCACCAATAATTTTTTGATTAGTAGGCCAGAATTTGTTGTACATATCTAATTTACGATTTTCCATTCTGGAACTTGCTTCTAACATCATCATAGATCTGATCTGTCTCAACTGTGGTAATGTAGATGCCCCCATCTGTGTTCTCTCTATATAGATAATTCTTTTAGTTAAGTCACGTAACTTCGTCAACAGCTCGTCATGAGATAAATTTGAATAGTCCATACTAATATTTTTTACACTGAGAATGATTCACCACACCCGCAACTTGATGTTGCATTTGGATTTCTGATTACGAACTGTGATCCAAAGGCTTCTCTCACGTAATCTATTTCTGTACCTGCAACATACATCACGCTCATAGAATCAACAACGAAGTTTCCAGAATCTAATTTAGTAACTTCGTCCGTGGCTTCTATTTCTTCTTCTTTAGAAAAACCCCATTCGTATTGAAAACCCGCACAGCCTCCACCTTTTACAGATAGTCTTACTGCGTGAGTTTTATGTTCTTGACATAAACTTGAAATTTGCTCTTTAGCATTGTTTGTTAATGTAAATAAGCTCATAATAATATTTATCTTGTTATAGTATTATTATGCACGGAAGTAACGGTCTCTGTCAACCGCTATTCTTTCTTGTGTTAATCGTTTTCTTAACCTTAATTTTCTACGTTTTCTAGCCTTTTTGCTAGTACTCAACAACTTGTCGTAGTTTTTTAGTTGCCTATGATTTTCATTAAACCACTGTACATACTCTATTGCTCTGCTCATAGCATCTAAATTGTTTTGATTAACCTGTGGCTTGTAAACCTGTTCACCATCTTTGGATATTTGATAAGGTATTAGTCTAAGATAACTTATACCATCTTTTACAAATATTGTTTCTGAATCATGCCAAGACCTTTTAACAGCTGGAACTCTTTGACCAGTTACATCTAACTCACCTTCTACTAAAATTCTACCCGTGGGTTTTATGAATTCCCAAAACATACGAGGATACCAGCTAGACTTGCCGTTCCAACTGATACACTCGTTTCTATCTTCATTAACTTCCCACGCCATGAAATATCCTTCTTTGCCTTCTTGCTTACCTCTGGCCACAACAAGTTCATCCTTGTCTTCATTAGTCCGTGAGGACCTCCAGACTGTTTCAAATATTTCACAGTTCTTTTTATACCAATCGCCTTTGCCTTTATTGCTGGGCGTCATTGTTCTTTGATTCTTGTATTTCTTTTCTGATAGCTTTTGCTAACTTACCAATTTCAGCAAGTGCTTTTCTGGCTCTTGTACCAGCCGCTTTGTTGCCTGCTTCTGAAAATTTAGAAACATTTTCAGAGAAATTTTGATATTGTATCTCAAGCTCTTTAACAGTTGTATTTTCCATTTGTTCTCCTTTTTAATTTAAGAAGTTAACCCCAGATTGCTGAATACCAGTGGAGCAACGACCAACACCCAGGTCTGGGGTCCACTCTGATAAGTCATACTCTCAATTTCGCAATCTACTATAGAGCTGTTTCGTATCTAATTATATTTAGTTTTAATTATTCCGGTTTTGGCTTAGATTCGATGGCTTTTGGAAAAATAGTTGATACCGCGTCTTTGTAAACGAGCTGAGTATATTGATCTCTTTGGAGTAAAAAACAAGTATCGTCATGCTTCATTATTTTACCAATTAGCTTAATACCGTTTTTCAAGAATGCAGTAATCTGCATATCTGAACTCATTATGTTTTTATAAAATTCTGTTTCTACTGTGTTCATGCTAGTATTTAGCCATGAACTTTTATTTTAGTACATTGTATACTGGAAATTCTGCTTTTCCTGGCTTTGCTTCTCTAAAACCAACTGCCATGCCATTGTCAAGTTCTACCCAATAATTGACATCATCTTCTGGACCAGGCCAACCTATGTTGAGTGCGTGTGTTTCAATTATCTTATTGTTTGAATATGTCTTGGCAGGAATATCTTTTTTCTTGTACTTCTTCATGTCCCACCATATGCCGAAGTCTTGTTTTAAAGTTTTAGTTTTCATCGAACTCCTTATAGAGTGTATATTTTGCCGTCAGCTCTTCACCTGCCTTGATTGGCTTTATTGTTTGCAGATACTTCACAGGAAGCTGATGCCAAAAGCCTCTTACATTTTTGCAATTAGGATCATCCGAATGATTATAAAAAGCACCTAGTGCCGTTCTAATACTTCCATGTGGAAAGTTCTTGTTCAATACGTGTACTATACCTAGGATTGTCCATGCATCAAAATCTTTTGTTGCAAACAAACCTAAACCTTGTACGTTCGATTTCGCAATCGTTAGTCCATCAGGTAATGGCTTATACATTACTACTTGTCCTGTTTTGCTATATTGTTGCAAGTTACTTTGTCTGCTTCTAATCCTACACTCTTATCGTATAACCATACGTATGAGTAAGCTATCTGTCCGTTACTTGTTTCCGAACATTTTTTTCCGAAACTTACAGCAGGAGACTTTATATGTCCGCTACAAGCTGAAAGCAGAATCAAACTTGATAATGCTAATATTACTTTTTTCATTTATACCTTCCTTCCAGCAGTTTTAATATCTGATTTTGCGACTACCATATATGGTCCTTTGTTGTATGCTGGAGCAATAGTATACTGCTTACTAATCTCCAATCTTTCTTGCTGTTCTTTCCAATTAGTACTTTTACCATTTCCCAACACAGGCGGATCTAGTTTCTTTTCTTCTTTTTTCACTATATCATTCCTTTTTGCGGGTTTAGTAGAAAATACCATAGTTTCTGTTTTTCTTTCAGTCTTTGGTTTCCAATTGCCATGAACATAATCAATATATTCTGATAACTCCATTAATGGAAGTTTATGCTTTTTCCAAAACTTATTTTGTTCACGCCAGCCGTCAACGTAGAAAGCATCTGACTTTCTTTTTACTTTTCTTCTTTTTGTGTTTAGTGTGGTCAAACCACGTTCAAGATGCATAGTCATAATATTATACTAACACATTTTTAATAATTGTCAAGTTTAATTTTACTATTTTATTATGCTATTTTTTATATTGAATTGCTGTATTTCGTTAGCCATCCAGGCCATCCATGATTGGGTAGCTGGTTTGAAATCCTTGCGATCAACGAGTTTTGTTAACAAGTACCAATGATATGGTTCTTTATACTTCTTTCCAGTTTTGTCATCTGTCAATTCTAAATTCATTACATTCGATGCCCAATGGAATCCAGATCTAACCATCAATGACCCCCACATTTCTCTTCCCATTACTGAATAGTGATTCTGCCAATGTTCTAACTTCCTATCACCTCCGGGTGCTGGCATTTCTATATACATCCTACCACCCTTCTTCATTATTCTATTGAACTCCATCAAAGTTAGGTATGGCCAAGCTGAATGTTCTAAACAGTGTCTAACTATGCCAAAATCAAAGCTGTCGTCTGCAAAGTCCGTAAAAGTCATGTCATATGGATAAGCTTCATATCCTTTTTCTTTGACTACTTTCAAATCTTCTTCTCCCATGGTGACTCCGATCATGTCTTCTTTTTTAAGACCGTGTTCCAAGAACTTGTCAAATACATATCCTGAACCACAACCGATATCTACCATCTTTTCACCTGGTTTCGGGCCAGTTGGGTTTTTCATAAGACTTGGTACTACTTGATTAATAAGGTTTTGGTGTAATGGAGTATCCGGCTCAGAATATACTTCATTAGACATCATCTCTCTGAATCTATCTATGTTCTTTTGTATATCTGGCATTATACTAACTCCTCTACTATTCCTAGTCCTTCTGCTACTATAAACAAAGCCCCTGCTACTAATAAGTTTCCAGAGATTAAAAAACCTCCTGCACCTATTCTCAAAGCACTCTTGACCAAGCTCACGTAAAAATGTCCCATTCCCGGATCCTTGGAAGCAGGTATTATAACTCTTTCTGGTATTGGCATTCTATCTCCTTTTCTGGAGCGGGTAATGGGGTTCGAACCCATGACCTTCTCGTTGGCAACGAGACGCTCTACCACTGAGCTACACCCGCCTTTATTTCTATAATAGTACTATTATTATAAAACAAAGTCAAGTTTTAATTAGCAAGTGGATTAGTCGCTTTAATTCTTACCTGCTCAATTTTACTATCTTGTAGTTCATTTACTTTATTATTAATCTCGATATCTTTTAATGCTTTCGACATTGAATCTTTTAATTCTTTGATATCAGATGAAATTACAGATAGGTCTTGGTCAGCTTGTGATTCTAATTTGTCTTCGATAGCTGTGATCTTTTCTGCTAACTCAACTCTTATTTCAGAAACTTCTTTTGACACAGATGATACATCTGCAACTGGTCTGTTTTCCATGTTTGATAATCTAGTATTGAACTCACCCCAAGCATAAAATCCACCACCGATAGCACCTATGACACCAATCAGTGAAGCATATGTTGTAAGTTTATCTATTATTTTCATTTCTTAATACCTCTAACTCAGCCTCTAGTCGACTGATATTATTGTTTACTCTATTTAGCTCCTGCTCTTGTATGAACATAGGATCGTTGTTTTTATACGCAACTAAAGTTTTGTCTTGATATATGGACTTTCCGTAAGCGTTCAACAGTGTGTCTTCTGCATACCAGTCTGGATTGTCTGGCATTTTTCTTGTATCATAGAATTGTGTCATCTTGTATTGTGTAAGATCTGGCTGATCTTCAACCATAGCTTGTGCAGTTACTATTGATATAACTTTTAACTTTTGATCAAGTGTTTTTAATTTTGCTGTTATTTTTTTTATGATTCTATCAACTTTTTTAGTAAGCTCACTAACTTCACCATCTACTTCAGTTCCTTCAACACTCGTGTCTGAATCACCTTCTGACTCATTGGCGCTGGCCTCTCCACTATCTTCCACTGGCTCTTCCACATTATCACTGGACTCTTCTTGTTCAGTAGCCTCATCATTTCCTGTTTCTTCAGACTCGGTTTGACTAGTTGTGGTTTCCGTTTCGGTAGTAGCCTCTTCGGTACTAGCTTCTGATGTTTCACTAGATGTATTTGTTTCACTTTCTGTTGTTTCCGTTTCAGTGGGTGATGTTTCTGTTGTGGTTTCTGATTCTGTTTCTATACTCTCTTCGCTAGTATTTACTGATTCAGTTTCTGTTTCAGTCACTGCTTCTTCCATAGGTGTTTCTTCTACTACTGTTTCTTCTACCGCTGTTTCTTCTACCGCTGTTTCTTCAATTGGTGTTTCTTCAATCACTGGTAAAGCATCTGTGTTTGATTCTGTTAAATTTGTCATTCCACTTTCTGCGAATTCATTTTCCATTTCAGTTGCAACTGTTTCAAAAAATTCCTGTTCAGTTATACCTTCTTCATTTAACGCATCTGTAAATTCTTCTTGTAGACCTTCTTCTTCAATAATAGCTGTGAATGATTCTTGCACAAATTCTTGCACCGTTAGTTCTTCTACAGCACCAAAATCATCTTCTACTTGTACTACTGTTTGTACAACATAAATTTCTTCTTCTATTACAGGGTTTACTTCTATTACTTCATTCTCAACTATTGTTTCAATAGACTGATCAATTGATTGTCCATCATCACCTGTTACTGCATCTCCAATTTCTTCTATCGCGTTTGCAACGTCATCACCTGCTGACGTACAAGTAGGAGGATTTCTATCTGCACAAAGAGTCACCACTGTCGATGACGTTGAACTTGAACTTGAACTTGTACTTCCGTCTGTGGTTATAGATAACTGAAAGTTATCAACATCTGGTCCATAGTGATTGTGATCATACCTAGTTCCATCTGTTTCATTGTACATCTCAGCTCTGATTGTTATATCATCGGCTGTGTTTGTCGAGTGTGTATACACATTTGTTTCGTTGCTCCATGAACCACCGTTCATGCTTCTAGTTGGATCGTGATCCACAATGACTCTTGTTTGAGTTGTCACGTTGCCATCACTGTCAGTGATAGTTTGTTTTATTGTTAAAGTGTTTTTAAGACTGTTCCAAAACCATATGTCTGCTGATTGCGTGGAAGTAAATCCCTCATTTATCTGTGACTTCGTTAAATGTCCGTCACCTACTAAATCTGTATCTTGATAAACGTTATCTGCCGGGTCACCTTCAAAAGCATAAACACCACCTGTGATGTCTTGTCCACTTGCTGGGTTACCCATGTTTTGGCCAAACATTCCGTGAGTATGTAAATGTCCATCACCACTCCAACCATTTGTGTTTGTTGTTTCATTAGGATCTGTGCCTGTTCCAAATGTCGAATTGGTTAAAACGTTTCCTGTTGTTGTTCCAGGCGTGTTCGTAGTTGTAGTCGTGGTTGTTACTGTCGTACAAGTTTGATCACCAAGTGCGTTCTCCGTACAAGTTGTTACTGATGTAGGATTCGCGTGGACACTAATAGTAAATCCAAAAAGAAATATTACTGTGAAAAAAAGTTTTTTTATCATATCACCACTCCAAACAACAATAGTCCACCTAGGAATATTAGAGGTTTAAGAATGGTTAGTTCTTTTTTCCAGAGTGTGGATTAGCCTCCGATCCACTATCTAACTTTTCACCATTCTCAGTTATATTGCTTGAAAGTTTATCAGCTTCTTTTGCCTTCTCTTCTGCTTCTTTCAATAAATCTATCTGTATCTTTTGCATATCTTTAATTTGCTTTTCCAACTTTTTGTTGTCTTTTGCAATAGCTTTGATGTCTGTTTTTAGTGTCTCATTCTCTTGTAGGATGCCTTCTTCTTTCATTATACGCTCATCGATTTCGATACGTGTATCCATTCTATCAACATACTTGTCATAGTCTGGTCTTTCAACATCATACTTTTTCCACTGGTTCTTTGCGTCTTTACCAATCTTACCTTCAAATGGACATGGTGTACCTGCTTGTTCCATTGCTTCAAATACTCTTTCGTCTTGGCAAAGTATTGCTACCGCCGCCACTTTCATACCATAATCATTTAAAAGTTTTGATAATTTCATTCTTTCACAGTTCATATCCCTAACAGTTGTTCCACCTGATATACCTACTCCTGGTAATTGTAAACCACCGGATCTACCAGTAACACAAACGTCTTGCGAATAAGCACTCATGCTTGGTGCACTTGAGCTTGGTACAGGAATTGTCGAATTGTTGTTCGTAGTAGATGTTGTTGTTGATGTAGTATTATTAGATGATCCCGACTGATACGTGTTAGTCGTTTCTGCTGAATAACCACCTGAGATAGTTGTGTTACTACCTGAAGTGTTTGTCTGTGAGTTTGTCGTTGTTCCGTCATTATCAACATCTGCGTGTGAAACAGGTACTGACATAAGACTGAAAAACAACAAACAGAATATTGCTATAATTTTTTTGTTTAACATTGCTTGTCCCTCTAGTAGTGCTCTTGCCCTACGAATGTATTTATAAAAAGGTGTAAAAATTTTTACACTTTACAAGTTTCAAGCAATTAAAGTAGTAGTTAATAAATAATATTATGAACAAAGAGCAAGATACATTTTGGGAAGTGTTTAACGAGATGTGGCCGATCGGTGACGAAGTCGAAGAATCTTTGCCTGAAGAACTTAAAGTGATAGAAATCAGAAGAATTAGTTTAGCATTAGAGATGGCAAAGAATCACACCCATGCGGCGAGATCGCTTGGAATTGGTCGTACAAATCTACTTGCTAAAATGAAAAAATATAATTTAGGTTAAGAAAACTTCTTTTGTATTTCTTTTATTGAGTCAACAAGATAGTCTATCTCTTGTATAGTATTGTAAGCACCTGTGGAAATCCTAACACTTCCGCTCCAACCTATCTGCCTGTGTAACATTTGAGTACAGTGGTGTCCTGGCCTTACTGCTATACCATATGTGTCCAAAAACATAGCAAGATCCTGATGATGTATTCCTTCTATGTTAAATGATATCACAGCACTTCTAACATCACTACCTATAAACTTAATTCCTTTAATTTTACCCAACTCGTTGTATGCATAATCAATTAATTGCTTCTCGTGTTGTATCATTAAATCATATCCAGAGTTCTTATAAAATTTTAGAGCTTCGTGTAAACCAACTATTTCTGTAACTGCTAGTGTTCCTGCTTCCCATTTCTTACAACCAGATGCAAATTCTATATCTTCATGCTCAACACTTTCTATCATTCCTCCTCCACCAAGTGCTGGGTCTAGACCGTCTATCCATATACCTTTACCGTACATGACTCCTATACCACTAGGACCATACATCTTGTGACCACTCATTGCATAGAAATCACAATCTAAATCTTGTACATCGACTCTCATGTGTGGTGCACCTTGTGTACCATCTACTGCAACTACTATGTTATGTTTGTGTGCTATTTCACAAACACGTTTTATATCCATTATCTGTCCTGTTGTATTTGATAGATGTGTTATAGCAATTATTTTTGTTTTGTCAGTTATCAACGATTCAAGATCATTGATATCAATCTGATGCTGTTCATTCATTTTCAGAAACTTAATCACTGCTCCATTGAATTTACGAAGCATATGCCATGGTACATAATTTGAATGATGTTCTATTTCAGTTGTAATGATTTCATCGCCTGGCTTCATTGTTCTACCAAATGCTGTTGATATCATGTTAATCGATTCTGTAGCTGACTTTGTGAAAACTATTTCGTCTGGCTCTCTTGCATTTATAAATTCTGCCACTGCTTTCCTACTGTTTTCCACTGCCATTGTTGCATTGTTAGATAACTCGTGAATACTTCTGCCTATGCTAGAATATTCTTCAAGCATAAATCTAGTCATTCTATCAATAACACGTTGCGGCTTCTGTGATGAATTAGCACTATCTAGATAGACTAAATCTTTACCACTAGGAAGCTTCTTGTTTAGTATCGGAAATTGTTTTCTTATATTCATCATCTTTCTCCTGGTAGGCGTAGTAAGACTCGAACTTACGACCTTTCCCTTATCAAGGGAATGCTCTAACCAACTGAGCTACACGCCTTCATATGGTGGAGGATAGCGGGATCGAACCGCTGACCTCCTGAATGCAAATCAGGCGCTCTCCCGGCTGAGCTAATCCCCCACTTACAAAAAGATCTGTAACCCGGATTCTGTAATAGGTCATCATTTGTCTTTGCGTCCTACCCGATATCCTGGTGGTTGTTGATATCCTATTTGGACTTGCACGTCTCCACCCGTGTCCGGTGTTTCCTCAGTTTCCTGCGATAACCCGACCTTTATTGTATTTACTATATTATATGATAACCTTGTATTAGTCAAATAGAAACTTGGCAAGTCTTTTATTACCCTTCTTTTCAAGATAGTCTCTCACTCTTTTCACCTTCCAATCTTCATATGGAAATATGTAAGTTGGATGATCTGTGTTGTCTTTACCCCATTGTATCTTGTTCCAAGTTCTTTCATGAAGATAGTATAGGAACATCTTGGTAACCACTTCAATACCCGCAATGGCTCCTGCAAAATCAAATCTTCCAGTAATCAGCCAGCTGATCAAGAAAGTATCGCTAGTCGCGATTATTCTCCAGCTTAAAGTCTTCGCAAGACTTCTCTTTTTCTGTGAGGGGGCCATTTAGTTGCTTTTATATTTGTGCCAAACTTTGTGTAAGATGTAAAACCATACTGAATTCACAGCAGGTTCTATAACTGCGACTGCACCAGCTTCCCAGATACTCGCACCTGTGATCATGCTCACAACAGTCATTGCAATTATAATATGTCCAATAAAAAATATTATTGCAAGTAATAAACTTTCATCCATCTTTTCTCTAAGGGCATTAAATATACCTTTTGTAAATTCACTCATAATACTAATATAACATAAAAATACTATTTGTCAACCAATTATACTGATTGGTTTTTCTATAGAATATCCTAGTTCCTTTAATAATGTTTTGTTTATATTTTGATCTATCACTTCTATCTGTTCATTTGTCAACAAACTACAACGCCTTTGATCCAGATAATCAAGTGTCTTTTGTTTTGCTACATCTTCTGTCCATGTTTCACTCATAAGAACACCTCTAGGAATTTTCCATTCCTTCATGTCTTGTCTTATGAATTTAAAAGTGTTCCATATGTTGTCTAAAAAATACGTGCATTCTTCAGGAACCAACAGCCTTTCATATTTTACCAGTCCCCAAAATTTTACTCTGTTTCCAATGTTGTACCAATTACTGTAGAACTCATTATAAAGGTTAACTAGTTCTATTAGATTTAATTTTTCTACCACCCATTCTTTTTGATACTGTTTGTCCATGTTGATATCTAACACATACTTTTTGTCTACATTATCTATTTCTAATAGCTGTGGTCTCCTTAAAGCTATATCAACCGGCCTCCTGATTATGCTCTCAATCCATTTGTAAGGATTCTTAGAAAGTACAAGATGTAGATGATCTACCCTGTGACGTAATTCTCTATTGTATCTTTCTAATACTTTTTCAAAGTTTGGTTCGTGCTTCCAGACATAGCTTTCATTTAGAAACTCACAAGTAAGTCCAACAAAGTTTTCTGTCAACAGATATTGTACGAAATTAGTTCCGGAACGCTGTGGTGCGAACACTGTAAAACACTGAACCGGCATTTATCTATTCTTGAATATTGATAAAAATAGTTCTGACCATTCTTGTGATCCATCAGTACCACAATCACAAAGTTGTATGTCTAAAATCCTATTGGCTCCTAGCTGATCTAACTTTCGATCAATCTTTTTTCCAGCTCCACAGAAATCATCATGTGAACTATCACCCAAAGCACAAACACCATACTTCATGTTTTGTAACTTTAGGTCACTCTTTTCAAGTGCTAACCAAAAGTCTTCTCCATTTGTAGGGAAGTCTCCGTGTCCACAAGTAGATGTTACCACTGCAACTTGATCCATGTTTTGAAAATCTTCCAATGTCACATCATTCATTTCATATATGTTTGTGTTAAAGCCTTGTTCCTTTGCCATGTCATTTAGATCATTGGCTACATCTTCTGCATTACCAAACATAGATGCGTATAGTATATGTAGTTCTTTATTCATTTTTACCTTCCAGTTATGGCTCCTCGGGCAGGACTCGAACCTGCGACCAATTGATTAACA
>CESW01084699.1_pt1 | contig 39201 bp, 23 predicted proteins | sample 531171 | NCBI WGS metagenome assembly CESW01 (sample SAMEA2621859, study PRJEB7988) | marine metagenome | biome: marine biome (ENVO:00000447); feature: surface water layer (ENVO:00002042); material: "saline water (ENVO:00002010), including plankton (ENVO:xxxxxxxx)" | depth 5 m
TAGACTGACGAATGCGGTATTCTTCATTGCTTATACTGGCAGGTATTTGACCAACCTCCTGAGTATACACGTCCCACATGTTCCTTGGGTGGGAGGACTGATTATTCAGTGCTTTGTAGATATACTGTCAATTTTTCTTGTTGGATTGTTGAGGTTAGTGTAGAAGTATACAGGCTCTATTCTTTCTCTTCAGAAGCCGATTCCCATTTAGGTAGCGACTCAGATTTGTTCTTTTTAGTAAGAATAAATCCTAGAATGAACAAGGTTACAAACACAATGGTAATCAATATAGGAAATGTTTCTTCTTGGCTATCAATAGGTGAATCAGATGTAGGCTCGAGAACTGTTACTTTGAATTCTTGGGAATCAGAAGCGCCATCATCATCTGTCACAACCAACATCATTTTGTGACTACCAACGTCTAAATCATTAACAGTTATTTGGTTTGTATTTGAGATGAGTATATCGTCTAAAAACCACTGAATTTGTATTTCACGCAAATCGCTAATTGTGTCGTGAATGTCTGCTTCCAAAATTAACTCTTCGCCAAGAGACAGTAAGGCGTTTTGTGAATTTATCTTTACATCCGACAAGACTTCAATCCCTACCGATGGAGGTAGATTAGACACTGATAATTCACATGATGTGCTTGTTAAACGACCAACAGAATCGATCACATCTAAATTCACATGATAATTGCCAGACAATGTAGGGTTTAGTGAGAAAACCATACCTTCAATCTCATCCTCAGTTGCAACCCTTTGTAGGCCATCGGGTTGCAAAACTGTCCACACAGACTGCAAGTCACTCCCCCATATTCCATCATGCGACCCACTTCCATCAAACAGAACTGTTTCGCCCTCATTAGCAGTACTTGGTGCTATAATCTCAGCGATCGGATTTGTCTCGTCTACATTTAACTCAAAATTTATCACTGGAGATACCAACAAGAACGGATTGTGTAATTCATACTGGAATTGCCACTTTCCATCAGTAAGCGAAAAGTTGTTTGTGTCCAATTGAATTGATAATTGATGTTTCATAGAACTAGTGTTGTATGTAAGTTGAATCTGTTTGTTGTGAATTTCTCCCATACAGGCCCCGTAAGGAGAATAACACCAAGACAAATTAAGAGTTGATTCATTGATTGGGATAGAATGTAAAGATTCTGCATTGATTGTGAATCGACCGTCAAGAGTGATGTTTTCTTGATGTAATGGCAAAAGCATAGGAGCATGTGGTCCATCTCCAATGAAAACGACACGTGTTAGTGTCTGCACACTATCAGCATGTGGTTGAGTAACCTGTATCATACATATACAATCATACTGCTCAACATCAATTTGTATGCTCCAACTCCATAGGCTTTCATCGATTGGTGTTACCTCGGTAAAAAATTCTCCTGAGGATATTATGTTGTGGTAAGAATATTCTTCTGTAATGTCAATCAAAACCCAAGACGCAGTTTGCGGCTGTAATGTTGTTGTTCCGGTAATTTGGAGCGTATTGTTATGCCACTGACCATTTTCACTATCGCTGTGTAGTATTGCTTGATTTTCATCCACCGAATCATAGCCAGAGGTTAAGGGAACATAACAAACTAATAGCATAATCAAGATAAAACCTGATTTGCTTGAAACAGTCATTCTTCACTCCTCAAACGCATTGCATAGTTGTCCCTGACCAGGGAAACTGTTGATATCTCTTGGATTTGTATCCCACTTATATTCGCAGTAATTGATGTGCCCATCACCATCTGTGTCAACCATTCTATCGACATTATCAAATGGGTCGAAGTTGAAATAATACTCCCATCCTGTTGCCATGCCATCATCATCGTGATCCTGATAGTAAACTTCGGGACCATCATCCCAATCATCACCATCAGTATCATTAGTGATTGGGTTTGTTCCGTTTATGAATTCCTCATAGCTGGTGTAATTCTCTAAATTGTCAAAGAAGGCTTTCCCTTCAGGAGTATCAGGGTTAATGTGACAGTTGCTTGACTGTGGATCATTGTAGGATGGACAATATTTTGCTATTAATCCCGTTCGGTTTAATCCATCATTATCAGGATCTTCCATTCCGTCATCGATTCCGTCGCCGTCAGAGTCTTTCAATGAGGGGTCCATTATTCCTCGAGCTCCATTGACTTCATACGTTGCATTATCTACTAAACCAATAATAAGAGCCTGTTCAGAGTATTTCACTTCCCATCCATCAGGTAGCAGGTCACCATCTGTGTCATCATCAACAGGATTGGTATCCCAACGATCGGGAGCCTCAGCAGCATTGGCTAATGTATCGTTATCGATATCATATGTATCATCTTTCATCGAACCTTCTGATGGATCTAACGCCCATCTACCATTGCAGCTGCAAAGTGCATTGTTAGGAGTATTGAAATTAGTTAAATTCATTTCATAAATTTCGTATTTCTTTTCGAGGATAAACCCGCCTAACCAGTTCTTCCAGGCATAACCACCCTCATCCAAACCACATTCAATCATCGATTCACATCCTGGTGGTAACCACAAATCGGTTGAAACCCAAAGTGAGTGGGACCTTGAGTTATCCTCAACTGATTCTACTTGCATTTCCCAGCCATCTAGCATTCCATCTGCATCTGTGTCATTGATTAATGGATTTGTAGGATTCTGGAATGGGCGGGGAACGAACAAAACCTCGTGACCGTCAATCAAGCCGTCACTGTCTGTGTCTGAGTTATTTGCGTGGGTGAGGAAATTATCTTGACCTAGAATTACTTCTTCACCATCTTCAAGGCCATCATTGTCAGTATCATACATACAAGGGCTTGTGAAGTACTCCTCACCATACCATGTAAAGCCATTCAAAGCTTCGGCTTGATCTCCTAAACCATCCCCATCAGTATCTGCATTGGATGCGTTGGAACCAGTATCACATACGTCATTGAATTCCTTGAAATCAGATAGGCCGTCCTCGTCAGTATCCCAAAGTCCAGGATCTGAAGTGACCCGAGTTGTTTGAACACCCCGATTGACAACTAAAATATCCCAACCAATTACCTCGATTCCGTCTTTCAATCCATCTCCATCTGTGTCAGGATTCATCGGATCTGTTGACCTTCCATCAATTATCCCATCATTATCTGAGTCTCTAGCATTGTACTCCATCAAATTGGTGAACATTTCATCTAATTCTACTATCTCAACCCACACATCTAGCCGGCTTTCTATTGTGTCACCTACTTCTACATTGATAGCATAAACATAACCTTCGACGGGGGATAGTAGTGGAACCACTTGCTGATTGCCTCCTGAAAGTGTAATTCTTGCTCTAGCTACTGTTTGGTTAACGCTAACAAAGTCATCAAGTTCAACGTCGATTGCAACTACAAGGGCTATGTTTTCTAATGTTGAGAATACTACTAATCCGTCTCCGTCAGCATCATATCCATCCCTATCCGGGTCTAAATCTCCGTTTGAACCATCCCTTGGATCAAGTCCATTTGTTGCTTCCCATCCATCTGGCATACCGTCCTCATCAGTATCTTTGTGCCATGGCGAGGTAAATTTCTCTTCACCAAATATCAAAGCAACTTGATATTCCTCGATGTTGTTCATACCGTCTTCATCCCAGTCTCCATACCCATCAGAATTGTTGGCAGGATCTAATAGTTGGGATGCAGCAATTGCTGTTCCAGTTTGGGGATGTTCTGCGACATGTGCAAAGCAAAATTCGAACCCATCTGGCATCCCGTCTCCGTCAGTATCCCAATCTGAGGGCCCATTCATCAGGCCATCTCCGTCCATATCTTGCTTGAACCAAGCGAGTCCATCAGCTGCAAAGGAAGCGAAAGGCGCAGTCCTACTAACTTCATCTAGTAGACTCATTCCACAATTTTGGCCAGTTGCTTTCTTTACATTTATGTTAGACTCAGAAATTTCGTCTTTGTCATCAAGCAAATCTCCATCTGAGTCAGCCATTAGCGGGTTCGTTCCGTATTTTTCCTCTTGAAGGTTGAACAATCCGTCATCGTCAGAATCAAGCACCTGATCACAGGAATGTTGATTATCGGCGTTTGCTAAATCCTCCCAGTTCCCTAGGTCATTACTTCCATCAAAGAAACTGCTTATTCCGGATTTCAATAAATCTGTCAATTCTGGGCAATCCCAGTTTGCAGATAATGGATTGAATAATGTATAATTACGCTCGGGATGAAAAACAAATTTCTTGTACTGTACTTCCCATTTATCATTAAGGCCGTCCCCATCTGTATCAGCTAATCTTGGGTTAGTTCCTTCTTCCGCTTCAACTTCATTGATTAGGCCATCTCTGTCAGGATCGCCTTTTGGACCATCATCTGGGTCAGGCCATGAATCATCTTCCTCCTGAATTTCAGCATCGGTAGATGCGCCACCACTAGCGTCATTTAATTCCTCTTCAGATTCTCCGTTATCAAGAGGGTTAAGGCCATTTTCAACTTCCCAACCATCTAGAAGTCCGTCATCATCGGTATCGTTATCATTTTTGTCCGTTCCTATCAAATCTTCAACAACATTCTTTAGACCATCATTATCATCATCACCAGAATCAGTTATTGGTCCAGTTCCCTCTCCAATCAAATCATCTTCGTATGCGGGATCAAAATCTCCGGCTCCTTCGCTTGTTTGAAAGAAACCAGTAGCTCCAACGAATAGTGATCCGAAAATTAAGGTTGATACAATTGCAACGTAAGCCATTTGGTTGTGTGACATTGACATGTTGAGAATCTCCTAGAGCTAATCTAAACACATCCACCACTGTTCTACAAATAAACCTTGATGGTATATGATTTGTAAGTATATTATATCAAAAGTGATATTTCAACCGATTTCGTATTTACATTGTAATGTAATAATTGTTTGATCGTCATCACATTCCAAACTAACTTTTACTGGTCTCCCCTCGCATCTTACCCACATTCCAGCAAGCATACCTGTTACAATTGAAGGAGTGGGAAGATTTTTGAAGATTAGTTGCACTCCGCCATTATCATCGATTGATGAAACGCTAAGAGGTGAACCTAAACCTCTACTACCAAGTATAGAATTGCAGCTCTCTTTCCAGCCATCTTCATCAGCAGCAAGAAATATCTCTTCGCCATTAATGAATAATTCCTTGCTAGCATTGGCTATTGAAATAAAGCCATCATCCAAATCAGGCCAACATGATCTATCATCGTCAGATAAATTAGCAGTTAATCCTCCACAAAAACCCTGCAAACGCATGAAAATTCCTGAGGCAAGCATGTGATACTCGACACCATCAATTTTCCAACCATACTCAACCTCGATATTAAGACCTTCATCTGGCTTGTATTGACTTCCAATTTTTTTTGAATCAGGTATGGTGTTGTTTGATTTCTCTAAGGACAAAAAACAGGAGCCATAACTTTTCTGCTCCCACCGCATTCGATACCTTTCACCGTTTATTCTCTCCAGTTGCGCCTGCATAACACCTGCAATTAAAGGATTCAAACTTCGCGTAATGAAACTATTCGATTTAACATCTGGCTCACCCCATCCGTGCATTAACCATCGGGATTTCATAGCCCTGAAGGCCTTTTTTCTGCTGAAAAGGCCAACAAAATCTAATTGCCCGTTCTGCAATAGAAATTCTTCCTCATCACAGCCGGCATTAGCCAATTTCCTACCCATTGGAGCATCTATTGTTTCCTCGAATAGTCTCCACCAGGCATCAATTTCATCACAGCGCCATAGTTGCCAAGAATTGCCACTACTGTCGATAATCAATCCTTTAGAAAAACCAAAATTTTCTTTAAGAGTTTGCATAAGTCCCGAATCTAGTTTTAATTCTGACTCATCGATTAAAGGCATATAAATCACAGCGGATAGCCACTCAATTCATCCTCATTGAAACAATATCTTATTGTTTGGTATTCAGATTTGAATTCTTTCACATCGCTTTTAACAGATGACGGATCTTCCTTATCGATCAAAACTCGTGAATAAAATCTAGCGACATCCTTCATTTCGTCTACTCCCATACCCACTCTAGTCAATTCCTGTGCACCAAGGCGAAGCCCGGACGGACTCATTGCTTTAGTATCGCCTGGAAGCATATTCATGTTGGTGATAATTCCCGCTTGTTCTAACAAATCCGCAGCCTTTGCCCCTGCTCCTGAATCCAAAGAACCGTGACGAGTCAATACTTGATGCGATGCAGTATAACCTCTTGATTCTGCTAGAACATCAAACCCTTCTGAGGCAAGCGCTGCCCCTAAAGCCTTAGCATTTTTTACGGTGTTTTTAGATAAGTCTTCACCATATTCCATAAACTCAGCTAGTGCAATTACTTTACCCGCAACGTGATGTAGATGGTATGAAGAACATGTCCCCGGGAAAATAGCATTGTTTAATTTGCGTTGAAATTTCTCGTCTTTGCTAGATGATAAAATCAAACCCCCCTGAGGGCCTGGAAATGTTTTATGCGATGATCCAGTCATAATATCAGCGCCTTCTTCCAAAGGGTTTTGAAAGCAGCCGCCTGCAATCAATCCCAAAACGTGGGCACCGTCATACATCACTTTGGCACCAACATCGTGGGCTGCTTGTGCTAAATCTTCAAGCGGTGTAGGAAATAAGAACACGGACTGTCCAAATAAGGCAACTTTTGGCTTAACATCGTGTATCAATTTTATAGACGCATCAATGTCTGGTTCCATCCTTTCCTCATTCCACGGGTATGTGGATAAGTTTAGATCTCTTAGCCCAACTGCCCCCATTCTAGCATGAGATATGTGCCCGCCATCTGCAGTTGATACTGCTGTTATGTCATCACCAGGGTTTGATATCGCCTTTAATGTAGCAATGTTGGATACCGTCCCGCTAATCGATTGGATGTTTGCAAACGGTGCTTTGAATAATTGCTTTGCTAGATTAATCCCCAAATCCTCGATGGTGTCAAAGTCCCCGCAACCTTGGTAATATCTCTTGAATGGAAGACCTTCTGCGTATCTACCATGTAGATCACTTCCCACAACTTTCTGAACCATTGGAGAAACAATATTTTCGCTAGCAATCATTCCTAACCCGTCTCTGTAGAGGGAGCCACTGTTTCGAACTGCATCCATCACTATTTTTGCTTTATTTGAGTTCTTAGAGCTCGCCTTCCATGCTCCAGCCAATTCCACCATAACATTACGGTTTAATGGCAGGCCTTTGACATTTTGCAATAAATGATTTTGCTAAACTTATCATGATGGGCGTCTAGGTCCTCCAGATCGCATAGCTCTTGCTTGTTTTTCTGAAATTATTGTGTTGTGAGGTATTCCTCTTCGCCTCAGATCCGTAGACATGATGTTCGTTTTAGATTGCGATCTTCCAAGAGGTTTTCCCGCACGCCCAAGTTTTCTTTGAATTAATTGAGACCTACCTCGGTAAGCGACTGGCCCGACCAAACGCTCCATAGCGGGTATTTCGCTTCCTTCCTCCTTCGGCCTTTTAAGCCACCAACCCGGAGAAAGATTTGTCGTTCTAGCGTCCTTTTCGCGTTTCATGTTATTTGCCCTTCTAGCTAGTTTAGGTTTCAAGGACCTTTCGGTTTCTTTGGGTACGTAATTTGTTAACCAACCTGGGAGCCCTACATCGTATACAACCCCGTTTATTGTCAGTAACATTCCAGACAATAATAGATGAGTGCCGACTGGTAATTCTGATCTACTTAGGTTTATTTTGTGCCTCTTTGCTCTTTTTGCGTAGGATATCATCGCTTTTTGATCTCTATGTCGTATGACACGCTTTTGCTGCTTCCTGAATCTGCGAGCGCTTTGATGTAAAAATATCGCACCAATTCCAATTGAAAGACCTTCAAACATTCCGACTTCACCATATGCGTATATTCCAGCCAAAACCCAGATTGGAGTCAAAACACCCCAATTAAATATTACAGAAACGATACTCGATGTATAACGAGGTGTCATTTTCCTGTCAACTGCTTTGGCTGCTGTAACCATGACATTCGCATTTAGTGCTTCATCAACGCCTCCTTTTACCATCAGAGCAGCAATAGGATTAACAGGTGCATCGTCTATCCATCGTTTAGAAGATTTTGATGTTGGCTTAGTTAATGAAATTTCCAAATCTTGCTCATCTTGTCTCTTTGGTCGTCCAAGGATATTCGCTAATGCTTTGACTCTTGGATCATATCCATCAGTTTCCTCTAATTCGTCAAGGACACTCAATGCACTGTGCCATTCTCCCTTATCTATCAAACAAAGACAAGCAGCGATTCTGGGTTTAGCCATCAAGGGATACTCCCTAACAAGCCTCAAGGCTGTATCCATTGCATCTTTGTGACGATTCTGTGCTCTCAAAAGAGCAACGTGGGATAGGCGTGCGTTTACAGTAAGATTGTCCTTGTGCAACGCACCGTCAACAGGCTGAGGACTCCAACTACGCAGCATACGCATCAGGTCATTGAGATGGTCTATACAGGAGTTGTTTTCCCAGTCCCATATGTCATCCTCATCTACCGAACCGTTCCATGGATCGAACCATTCACAAATAAAAGCAAGTAGCTCTGGTTCATCGTAACCCTCTGATTGTTGTAAATTGTGCAAGGCCTCTCTAGCAGCATCCAACCTTCGACATGCAATGTGTCCTGCGGCAATAATCATGCGAGCTTCATCGTCTTCTCCACCACCTTGAGCTAATACTTTTTTTGCTTCCTCTATTGCATTAGGCCAGAGCCCTCTCAAAGCCATTTCAACCATTCTAGCCCTGCTTTTTGCTAAACGCACAATAGCCTCATCTTCACCTATCGATCTATCTTGAAATCTAATAAGAGAATCGATGTCGTTTTTCAGCCCTGCCTCTGCGACTAGGTCTGACATCCAATTACCTCCACCGCTCAGAATAGCTCCTTCTCTTCTCTGGTCAGGATTTAGGTCAAACTTAAGATTACGAAGTGGATTAAATTTTGCAATAGATAACACCCAAGTTAACAAAAATATTGTCTGACCAACTGCAATAAATATCCACGTTACCAGCAAACGATTCCTTTCATCGAAACCTATTGATTCAAAATAATCAATAAATGGCATTAAACCTCCAAATTCTTTGTAGCAAACTAGCATAAGCAGTAATGCGGTGTAGCCACTGAAACCGGCAAATGCGAAATATAGAATTCTCGCTTGTGCTTTGTCTTCAGAACGAATCTCTCTAGGAGTTGCAAGTAGAACACCTCCCAGTCCGCCAAATGCTTGGCCACCTAAGAACAGGTTTCTAATTAGTTCAAATATGAAAGCAAGCCCAATAATTGCAATGTTAAGTGATAAGTAGGCTGCTAAAACCTCTGGTAGGCTTTTCAATGCCTCCCACTCAGCGAGCAGTGGATTTTCTTGGATTAGCAAATAGACCTGATGACCCAATATGCCTCCATAGTTCAGTATTTCTTGGGAATTATCGGGGTCGTTTAGCATTACATGAATCACCGTCACTATACCATTTATTGCTGTAAAAGGCATTGTCAAAAGGAACAGAATAAGTATGAAAGCAAACGCTCTTCCGATAAATCCTAATTTCTTTGCATCGATTGGATTTGGCCTACCTAACCATGTTCTAAATTTTCCAATAATGAGCATATTCCAAGAAGCACCCATTATTCTTCCATACGCTAGAATCGTAGGGCCCATGAATACTAAGCAAGACACTGCTAATAGAATCGGCTGTTGATCGTCTGATATCCTTGGCTTTAGTAAAAAATAAACCGCTAGTGAAACGACGAATAAACCGATAAGTGTTCCACTCCTCCTAAAAAATAATCTCAGGAGTTTGTTTTTTCCAATATCAATCCTCCTTCCAACTAATTGGCCATTAAGTGATTCCCAAGGAGATATAAATATAGGGATAAGAATCAATAAACCAATTAAAAGTAGATTAGGTAAATAGTAAACTTCTGGCTCAAATACTAACTCAGCAATCATAAGAAGAACACCAGTCATTGCCATCATATACAGGGCAATGCCAAATCCTACATTCTGGAGTTTCAATAATCTCCTTACTCCTCCTCTTCCTTTGGTTAAACTATGGACTTCATACAGCCCATCATCAATCTCAAACCCTACTTGAAGACTAGAGAGCTGTGTCGGAATCATCCATTTCCACAATAATAACGCTGTGAAAAAAGCAATTAAGAAAGGAATTAAGTGTGATAGTGAAAGATCAGCAGGGTTGACTACTGTGCTGGCACTAACAACCGGTAACAATGTCACACAGGCGATTGATAACAGTATATGTCGCCGCATATTAATTCCCTTTCTTTATTTACAATTAGTTATTATTAAGACGATGACGGGCCAAGAAACTCTCGATTCTATTGAAAGCAATATTCAGAGTGTCTTCATCTGCAAGATACACGATTCTAATATGGCCATTTCCTTTTCTTGGGGAAAAACCACTACCATGAACAACAAGAACTTTTTCTTCTTCCAACAATTGTAAAACAAACGCTTTGTCATCATTTGCCCATTTTTCGTCTGTTAGTCTTACAAAAATGTAAAACGCGCCTCCGGGAGCTTCCACTTCGAGCCCTTTGATTTCTGCTATGCGTTTTAGACATAAATTTCGACGCCTTTTGACCTTAGATGCGTATTCAACCATCCAAGACCTGTCCTGCTCTAATCCAGCAAGGTAACCAATTTGTGCAGGGGTGCTTGCGCATAGTCTAGATCTTAGTAAGCGCTCTATTCCATCTCTGACATCGAGCATGACCTCTGTTGGGTCATGCATAGCAAGGTAACCTATTCTCCAACCAGGAGCATAGTATACCTTAGAAACACCATTAAGAGCAAATACAGGAACATCGCTTGAACGGGATGCTATTGAAACGTGCTTATTGGTAAAATCGAGGCCATCATAAATCTCGTCAGCGATAATCATGCAATTTGGCCACTTTTTCACAATTTTTAGAACACTATCAATTTCTTCAGCGGTTGTCACATTTCCAGTTGGATTATTCGGATTAACCAACACTAAAAGGCGAACACTATCGTCCATCTTGTTTTCAATGTCGTCTAAATCGATTGCCCAGCCATCATCCGATTTTAATGAATATTCGATAGTTTCAGCTCCAAACATTTGTGGATACGCCATGTAGGGAGGATAATGTGGTCCAGGGGCAAGGACTTTTGTTCCTTCTTCAAGGGTCGCTGCAAATATTATCTGAAGCGCTTCTGTCACGCCGTGACAAACATAAACATCGTCTGCTTTACAATCCCAACCTTTCCTAACCTCGTCTTTTGCTATTGCTGAGCGCAAATTTGGTATGCCGTATGACGGGGAATAACCATTTTTACCATCAGTCAATGCATTCTTATAGGCGTCAATCATATGTTTTGGTGTCGGTAATCCGGGATATGCAATCGGATCGCCAATGTTCAATTTGATTATTTTATGTCCCTCAGATTCCAATTTAGTTGCTGGAACAACTACATCTCTGATGGCATATTCAATTTTTGATGCACGAGACGATACCGGGATCATTAAACTCCACCCATTCTGCAAATTTCTTCATATTGGACCTTAGATACTGGTTGCACCGATAGTCGCTGTCCACGTTGAACTAATGGCATATCGCTTAACAATTCATTAGATTTGATATCAGGGAGGCTTACCATTTTCATCTCCTTCACAGGTTCAATGTCTACCATAATCCAACGTGGATTATCTGGGGTTGATTTTTCATCATAATACTTTGAATCTGTATCCCAAGAAGTAAAGTCAGGGTAGCCTTCTTGGCAGATTCTTGCAATACCTGCGACATGCGGAGGTTTGGTATTCGAGTGATAAAACAAGACCATATCTCCTACTTTCATATCATCTCTCATTATGTTTCGAGCTTGATAATTTCTAACACCATCCCAGTGTGTCGAACCATCCGCAACTAACTGTGAATATGGATAAACATGGGGCTCAGATTTCATCAACCAGTAGCGGGTCATGTTAATACCAAGGGGTGTCCATCCTTAGAGTTCACCATGCATCGCCTCTGTCGGGAATGAGGGTAGCATCGACCACATCGATGTCACCGCGTGATGAAACCTTGCCAAGACCTAATTTTCTCGCCATTGAACTGGTGCCACCTGTAGAACCAATTCCTATCTCTTCTAACAAAACAAAAATCGCAGGTAACAAAATCAAGGCACTAGCGGCAGCTATCCAAAGCAAAATTATGATTACTGTGATAAATGGTTTGATCTCAGGAATTGGAATTTGATACGCAGTTACCATTCCTAATGTAGTTACAGTTGCTGCTTCAAACAGCGACATTCCCGTACTTACTGTCGAAGTTCTGATAGCCTCAATACCACCACCTAACTCTCTTATTCGATTTGATATATGTATTGAGAAATCGACACCTACCCCTACAAGAATTGAACCAATCATTACAGTTACAAGTGATAGATTAACATCCATTTGCCACATAACCAGCCATTGTAGAGCAACGGTTGCGATGACAGGAGAAGTAGTCCAGATTGAAAAGCGAATGTCCTTGAACACAATTGCTAGTGTCATTAGTGTAAGTATGACAGCAAATCCTAATGAAGACCATTGGCTGCCAACAATCAATTCATTCACAGCTATGGCTGTTGCAGCAACTCCAGTTAAGTCGCCTGCGTATATGTTTCCTTGATAGTCTCTAGAAGCGTATTCGTTGACTAAGCTAACAGCTTCAGAGGTTTCAGCAACTGGCACGAACGGCATATCGACGTATATCAGGTTCCGACTGTAATCATCCGATATGAACAATCCTCTGGTTTCATCCGTCAAGCTTGAGTAAAATACGTTTAACAGGAATCTCTCCGCTACAACACTTTCTGTCCCATTTGCACGAGGTGCTGTCAAAACTTCCCAAAAAGTTACGTCCTCCGAAAATTGTCTATTGATATATGGCTCAAGGGCATCTTTAATATCCTCTGGAACCAGTGGGTTATCGGTTAAATTCCAGAGGGGAGTTCCACTAACATTTCCACCCACACCAACAGATTTCATCAAGAATACAATACTTACCGCATTGGTCTCATCAATTGTGTTGATTTCGTTTTCAAGGTCTGATAATCCTAACAGTTTCTCTACTGGTTCGTCTTCTTCAACGGGAGCATCTCCTGAAATGTCTCCTTTTATGAGAACCATACCAACCTGACCAGCATTGAAATCTCTAGAATATTCCTTCATCGTCACAACAGAAGGCTCGTCTTCTGGGGCCATTCCCAGTAGATCGATGTTTTCTTCAACGTTTTCCTGTCCCCAGAATCCTGAAATGAAAATCATTACCATAAATATTGCAATAACTCCTTTTGACCATTTTATGGGTACTTGAACTACTTTTTCAAAAACTGGAAGGGGAGGATGTTTAGGCTTACGTAAGTCTAACAGAAGCGTTAGGTTTGGTACCATTGCCATTGTCAAAAAGTAAACTATTACAATACCACCTGACAATGCTATTCCTACTGTTTCGATAGGTTTCATTGGTGTAAAAGTAAGTGAAATGAAACCTATAACAGTAGTAACAGCGGATAAGAACACAGCTCTGCCGGTTGAAGCAAGTGATTGACGTATTTTTTCATCTTTGGTTCCTGTTTCTTCAGCGTAACGGTTGGTAATGTGTAAGCCATATGATACGCCTAATGCTAGCAATATAGGCCCGACTATAATTACTGTCATAGTCACTTCATACCCACTGTATCCCATTATACCCAAAGTCCAGAAAACTGAACATAAAGTCGGAAGTCCTGCTATGACTACCACCTTGAAACCTTGAACTGGGCGCCAAGAGCCGGTTTGTAATACATCAGAGTGAAATACGAATAGGCCTAATGCAACTAAGACAATTGCTAATGGGAAAATTTGCCAAAATAATTTGAATGAAAACTCAGTAACTGCATTTGTAATAGGGACTGGTCCTGTCAATGTCATGGATATACCTAAATCATCCCAATTACATGCATCATTTCCTATTGGTTCCCCGTTTTGATCGTATTCACATGGTCTCAATTCACTAGAGATGTTGTCAAGAATTTTCTGTGTCTTTTCTATTACTTCCTTGGCGGTTTTAGTTTCATCAACTGCTAATATAATCACAGCTTTGTCTAGGAACCCATCACCATCCGTATCTCTTGCTATTTTATCAAGACCAGGTGAGGGAGAACCGTCGTCTTCATACATTTCGTTTACTATGGTGTCAATCGTGGTTTGGGAGGGAATACGATATTCTCCAATAAGGGGATCAAATACATCTAATGTTTCCTCTAAATTGGTAGCTATATCTTTCACAACACAATCTGGTTCTCCCGCAGGACAAGCAGAGTTTGCGAGTTCAAGAATGAAAGCATCTTCTATCCTTGCAGGGCTGGAATTAACCTCCTTGATAACTGTCGATAAAGATAGGGCGTAAATCACGTCATCTGTTGGGTCTGATAGTCTAGGGTTAAGTTTACTTTCCACATACGACATTTCTTGCAGTATTCTACGATCGTCAATAGGTTTTTCTGGAGAATCAATATACACAATCATTACATTCGTTGACCAATTCTCTTCCACTTCTTGAATGCTTTCTAGGACAGGTGAACCTTCGGGGAGGTAGACATCTAAGTCACCATTTACATTTAGAGAGGGATCGTCTCCGGGTTTAATTGAAGTCCCATCTACAAATCCAGAGTGATATGCAAAGAAAACCGAAGCCATCAAACACGATACAACCATAATTATTGGGAATTTCGTTAAAATTCCAGTAGCTCCATGTTTTTGCCACTCCCTTTGAAGAGATTTTGGGGCATCAAGTACAGCTTCAATAGTCTTTCTCGTATCCCATTCCTTGACTCGGTTAGTCAAACTTTCTTGCCCATGCCTCGTAATACGGAAAAGACGTTCTTGTAGCGAGGACGAGTCATCGCCAGACTTGGATTCATCTTCCACTGTGATGCCCCTCATGTGGGTGGTTGCGGTTACAACATTTGAATAATGCCCATTGAGATATCATATATCCATCATCCAATCAGTTCAAAGGTAAAGTCCTACACGGGTATAATGGACCTGTGAGGATAACGCACTCAGGGCCGGTGAGCAAAATGCCATCTCCTAAACTACCAGACAAAAGATGGTCAATCGACCTTGAGAAGAGAATACAGGAAGAGCATTACAGCGACGATGTGCAATATACCAATCGCTACGGCTTTAATCCAGATTCAGGAAAAGAAATTTTTGTCATAGACACTCCCCCGCCTTACCCAAGCGGAACATGGCATATTGGCGCTGTTGCCCAGTATAGCATGATTGATGTTATAGCCAGATCTCAGAGATTGATTGGAAAAGAGGTAAAATTTCCATGGGGAGTAGACCGTAATGGAATAAATGTCGAATTTACTGTTGAAAAGGATACGAAACGTAAAATGAAGACGTATGATAGATCAGAATTTTTGAAATTATGTGAAGAAACTATCGAAGAATTCACACAGTCTATGAGACATACTGCAAAAAGGGTTGGCCTTTCTATGGACTTTGAAAATGAATACCTAACCGACTCACCGGATTACAGAAAGGTTACACAAGCGATATTCACTGACCTCTTCAAACGTGGTGAAATAATTGAAGACCTGCGGCCCAACATATATGATCCAGTCGAGGGTACTACAATTGCGGATGCAGAGGTTGAGCGGAAGAATCGAAGAACTAAGCTTGTAGATGTGAAATGGAAAACTGAGGATGATAAAGAATTGATAATATCAACAACTAGACCTGAACTGATATGTGCATGTGGAGTTGTTGTTGTTCATCCTGATGATGCTAGATACAAACACCTAATCGGCAAACATGCAATCCTACCGGTTCCGGTAAATGGTAGAGAAGAGAAGGTGGAAATTAGAACCCACCCCTCGGTGAAAAGCGATTTCGGTTCAGGAATACTGATGGTATGTTCTTTTGGTGACCAAAACGATGTTTCAGTGTTCAGAGAATTTGGATTGACGCCATTTCAAGCGATAGATTTAGAGGGATGTATGACAGAAATCTCTGGTCCCCTGAGTGGGATGAAGGTTATAGATGCTAGGGCTGAAATCATTAACTACTTAGATGAAAATAATCTGATTGATAGCATTACGGAAAAAGAACAGGAAGTGCCAGTATCTGAAAGGGGTAAAAATCCTGTTGAAATAATCCTTCTTAAGGAGTATTATGTTAAGCAAACCCATGTTTTAGACCGTATCGAACAACTAACTAATGAAATTGAATTCCACCCCCCACGTAATAAACAATTCCTGCTTGATTGGATGGAAAATATCTCGATTGATTGGCCGATTAGTCGAAGAAGGTGGTATCATACAGAAATTCCAATTTGGTATTGTGATAACGGTAGCAAAGTTATCTGTGCTCCACCCGGTTCATATGTTCAGCCATGGAGAGAAAGTCCCCCTGAAAACAGCGAGGTTTTAGATAGAGAAAGCAGGGAGGTTTTAGGATTATTTTGCGATATGAAAGATTCCATCGGCGAGGTAATCGGTGAAGAGAAAGTATTCGATACATGGATGGACTCAAGTAATTCGAATTTGTTTGTTTCCGGTTATTTGAATGATATGGATAACTTCGAGAAATCCTTCCCAACAGCAATAAGACCGCAAGGCAAAGAGATTGTTAGAACGTGGCTTTATTACACGCTATTGAAGAGTGCCTTATTATTGGATAAACCAGGATTCAAACATGTTTGGATCGACGGATTAGGAATGGATCCATGGGGCAGAAAAATGTCAAAATCGCTTGGAAATGGTATCGATGCCGATAGTGTTTTGGAGTGTGGTGCAGGAGGAAGAACTGGTTCTTGGAAGGTTAAAGGTCCTGACAAAACCGTGCAACTGCGAGCAAACAAAATTGGGTCTGAATGCTTTAGATTATGGAAAGCCTGTGATGCTCAAGTTGGTGATGATTTCCATATAAATCCAGAAGAAATAGAAGCAAAATACTTCGGTGTCTTGACCAAGCTGTACAATGTTGCTAGATTTGCTAGTCAATTTGAAATCCCATCAAACTTGGATGATGCCCCTGAAGAACTTCCAATAGAGGACAGATGGATATTAGCCGAATTTGCCAAAACAATGGAAAAGGTGGAAAATGGGTGGAAAGATTTAGACATATACACTGCCACTCAATCTCTTAAGACATTTGGAACGGGGGTTTTGCCCAGTCACTGGCTAGAGATGTCAAAGTCTAGGCTATATGGTGATGATAAGAAAGCTGCATGGACTATTCACAGAATTGTGCGTGATTTAATGACAGCTCTATCACCAGTATGTCCATTCTTCACTCACCATATCAGCACTACTCTATACTCAAATAGTGCAGTTGATGTCAGAAATTTCCCAAACCGGACTGTAAAAAATGACGATTTGTGCTCTCTGACCAAGATAATCGAAGATTTTAATGGCGCTACATGGAGAACTAAAAAAGATGCAGGGCTGCCACTAAATGCACCAATTCATGGTATAATAATTCCAGACGAATTAAAAGATTTTAAATCAATATTAATTCAAATGCACAAGCTTGAATAGTCATTTATCTATATCTAAGGTGACTTGCCTGGATTGAGGTATTTCGAGATTTCCCAACCTAAATCCAATAAGTCGTATTGGTCTTTCCAAATCTACGTTCTCAGCGAATAGCGATTGGGCTAGACGTGAGAAAACTATCTCATCATCCATTGCAACGGGAATGGATTTTCCATGAGTGTGCGTCTCAAAACCTCTGTAGCGAATTTTTACTTCTGCTAACCTACCTGCAACGCCCATTTCTTTCGCTTTTTTTATGACTTGCAATACAAGAGAATTAAGCTGATTTAAAACCGTTTCAGAATCCAATTGATCGGATTCAAAGGTTCTTTCTTTACCAACTGATTTTCGACTTCGTAACGGAGAAATCTCGTCACTCGTCTCACCTTCGTTAACTTTAATTATCCACTCAGCAAATCTTTCAGAAGTGAATTTAGAAAGGGCAATTTCCCCATAATTTGCAGCCTCGTCAACAGTATGTATGCCCCACTCTGCAAGTCTAGTTGCTGTTTTTGGGCCGATGCCCGGAACTTCTCTGACTGAACGGTTTTCAAAAAACTTTGAAATCTCGTCTGGCAGTATTCTATGAATTCCTCCTGGCTTGTTCTCCTCGCTTCCCATCTTTGCTAATATTCTCGTTGGTCCAATTCCAAACGAGGTCGACAGCGATAGACTTTCTTTAATCGATGTCTGTAATTCCTTAGCAAGCGCCAAGGCCCTATCCCAATCTCCACTGCATGAAATTGTAACATCTAAATAAGCCTCATCGATACTTGCTTGCTCAAATTTATCTGCATGTTTAGCTAAAATTTCCATTACTTTTCGGCTTGCTCGTGAGTAAAGTCCCCTAGTTGATTTCAGATAGTGTCCAGGACCATAGGGGGGCCCAGGACATCTTCTCCAAGCCTCGCTAATAGGCATCGCAGAGCGGATTCCATACTTTCTTGCGGCGTAGTTACATGTAGATACAATTCCACGCCCATTCCCGTTTTTTGGGTCTGATCCGAGTATTAATGGGACATTTGAGTCGAGATTATGATGTAGAGTTTCCACTGCCGCATAGAAAGCATCGAGATCGCAATGCAATATAATTCTCGATGCCATACATAATCTACAAAGTCGAAGGTTATTGAACACAGCGAAACCTAAGGTTCTATGAGGATGAGTTATCTGATTTGATATATGGCAAGAACAAAGTCGATATTAACAGGTGTTGTAGGTTTACTGTTAATTGCGTCTTTGATTGGCTATTCTGGAGAAGAGGTAATAGAAGAAGTTCCTATACCAGATGCAGGTTTGTGTGGAGTTACTAAGGAATCTTACAATGATGTTCCTGGATCAGGTGCTGTGTTGGATATTGATGTTGATGTATCATGGGATGAAGATACGGTATGGATTGGAATAATCGATGTTGGTACATTCAATTCTTTGGAAAAGATTGCCGAAAACAATGATGGCCATATTGTTACTAAGGAATCTTGTGATAATGCAAATTATATTGTTGGTGGCCCGAACACTGGCCAAGTGACTACATTTGAATGGGAGCCGGATGGTGATCCATTTCACATAATGATAGGATCGTTAGAAGAAGTTGATGAAGAAGATGATGAGGAAGATGATCCTTGGCCATTTACAGACAAATCCAATTCAATGTCATTCGTGGGTGAATTTACTGTATCTGTCGAATATGATGCATCTGGAGGATGGGGTAGCATTCTTACGTTATTCCTGGTGGAAATATTATTGGTGTATGTAACTTTTAGAGATAGATCATGAGTTCAAAAACTTCTGATTAACTATTGATTCTAGTTTCTTGTTCTTAAAAAATTTGATGACGTTATTTGCTGTATCCAAACCAACTCTCGATTGCGCTTCTAGCGTAGCAGCGCCGATGTGAGGAGTTCCATGGAAATTTTCGTGATTCACCAAATCGTAATTCTCTGGCACCGGCTCGATTTCAAATACGTCCAAAGCCGCACTGGCAAGATTACCATTTTCTAGAGACTGCAATACAGCTGACTCATCCACAATACCTCCCCTTGCACAGTTCACAATGTGATTACCACAAACAATGTTTCCAACTTTCCCCGGCATTAGGCTTATTCTTTTTTCATTTACAAGATGATAAGTTTCCGGCGTTAAATTGCAGTGAATGGATACGTGTGTACAGGTCTTGAAAAGTGAATCAACAGACTTGTGAACATATGCATCAAACATCTTTGCCACCTTATTCGGAAGATATGGGTCGTAGGTGTGTATTTCCATGCCCAGTGCCTTTGCAACATTTGCAACCCCTTGTGCGATTCTTCCAAAACCAATAAGCCCCAACCTTTTACCACGTAACTCAGTGCCTTTGAGTTCTTTTTTCATCCATCTACCATTTCGTAATCCTCTGTCAGATCGGGGTAAGTAACGCACAGATGACAGTAAGTGTCCTATTGTAAGTTCAACGACTGATTGCGTTGAAGAGTTAGGAGCATTGATAACGGGTATTCCTCTTCTACCCGCAACTTCAATATCGATATTATCAACTCCGACCCCAGCACGTGCAATAACTTTCAATCCTTCACTAGCCTCGATTATTTCTCCAGTCAGTTTAGTTGCGCTTCTCACAATAATGCCTTCGTAATTGCTTAATTTTCCACCCAACAAATCGGCTTCTGATATATGCTTAAGAGTAACGACATGACCTGCTTTTTGCAATAGTTCAATGGCTTCGGGAGCCATGCCATCAGTAACTACAATCTCCGCCATTAAACAGGTTCTAGTTTGAGTCCGTCCATGAACATTCTTGAATCAAAACATTTTGGGATTGCCTATGGCCAGTGCGGTAGAAGCTGAAAATCTATTTTGGGCCATTGGAATTTTGGCTTTACCACTGATTCTAGCTTTGCCTATGAAATTGCTATACCAAACAGTGATACTTGGTGTTGGGCCAGCAGAAAGATCATATCGTTCAACCGTTCAAAGAATCATAGATGCTGGAATGCAGGTTGAACACTTTAGAGGAGTTCTTGATGATGAGGCTAGGAAACTTGGCGTCAAGCCTAGTAGAGCCCGTCTGAATGAGACTGACTTGCTCTACCCCCTCACCATAACACACTTCTTACTAACTCCTATGCTGTTAATATTACCTGTGATAGCAGTTATGTCATTACCAATTATTTTACTCGGAATACCTGTACTTTACATATTGGAGGTTTTTCTAATACGTCGTAAATTGTTGATTAACATCATCAAGTTATTGGAAACATGGTTCGGTAAACAAATTATTCACATTCCCAATGCAGGTAACGATCATTTCAGCAGTGCTGCTAAAGTCTTAGAGGCATCAAATATTGCACTGCACTACCACCGAGTACCAAGAGTTGTATTTTTGGGTTTATTCTCGTGGCTGATAATTCACTGGACGTTACGCTTAGATTCGATTATAGCAGAATTCACTATAGCAGGTGTATTTTACATTCTTTTACTCAGCATTGTTGGAATCATCACCACCGCTCTTGAATCAAATTTAGTGTTGGTCGATCCTGCAAGAGGGCGAATAATTCCCATTGCTGACTGGCTAGACTCTATGCTTACTCCGATAATAGGCGTTGGACTATTATTTCTATTAGGCAGAGACTTAATGTCGGAAGCAAGAGATGGTGGGAATACTGTATTATTCTCAGCTACAGTTCTTTTTGTCCTCTATGTTGCGACCGCAGTTGGTGTAACATTTCAATGGGGATATGCTTGGTGGAGAGGTAGAAAAATTCGCAAAAACTTCGAAATGCAGGCCATCGAGAAGCTTAATCCACAATCGTATGATTTAATTCGAAGCCGTGGACGGATTCTGCTGAACGTTCGGTGCTCAATGGCGGAAAGAATTGAAACAGAAATTGCACCAGGCACTAACCTTACATTCGCCGATTTGGCTAAGTTACCTACCGCACACGATGAGTTCCTAAAACAACCGGAGAATCCACTTTCCTAGGAGTTCTCAAGTAAGGTATCGGGAACCTCAGCAAAAATATTTGCAGGCAGCGCAGTTTTAATTTTGGAAACGTAACCTAAATTGGCGGATGTTGTTTCCTGCCAATTTGCATACTCTTCATATGATTCCATTTTCAAGACTAAATTATTCTCTCTATTCCATCCCAAAGATTTCATTTCTGTGCCTGGAGGGTCGTGTCCTGTGCAAACCAAAACATCACCAGAGAATCTTTCGAGAACATCTAATGCTTGCCAGTGCATGTGCGTTCGTCCGCTTGGTAAATCATCTCGACCTACTCCTCCTTCACCAGTAAATAGGAAGTCCCCAGTGAATATGTGTCCGGGACATTCGATTATCATGTGGTCACCAGTGTGTCCTGGTGAATGATGAAAGTGGAAATCAATTTCGCCCATCGATATCACGGACTCCTCATCGACATAGATAGTTACACCGAGAGATGGCGTATCATTCCACATTACATATTCACACTGGTGTTCATTAGCGAGCGTGAAACATCCAGTTATGTGATCTGCATGTGTATGTGTAGCCATAGCATACTCCAATGTTAGATCTCCTTCTTTCAGTATAGACAGATAATTCTCTAGGTTGTCCCAGACGGGATCGATTAATGCAGCCTTTTTTGTTTTCTCGCATACAACAAGGTAACTCATGGCCCACATATCCGAATTCAATTGTGCTACTCGCATAATTGGCCTACAACGATTACTTACTTCAAATATTCACCCAATTTTATCAATGAGTTCAATAACCACTGTCACCCAATTCACAGCGAGGGAGTCAAGTGGAAGCACTAACATACGGAGTTTTTGGAATTTTCGTGATTGCTGCATTTCTTATAGGCAAAGGTATGAAAGGAAACTCAGATAATTCTGAAACCACAAATGAGATTAAAGAGATGATTAAAGAATCTCAAGACACCGTTAAATCATCAATAACAAACGAAATACGTGAGCGCAATAACGACTCAAGAGATACCATTGTTACAATCCTTAAAGCAATAGGTGAAGAGCAGCAGAAAGTGCAAAAAGCGCTCGGGGAAGAACAACAGAAACACTTGTCTGTTGTCGGTGAAAATATTTCTAAACTGCAGGAATCAAACGAGAAGAAATTGGATGAGATGCGTAATGTTGTAGATGAAAAACTGCAAACTACTCTTGAGAAACGAATCGGAGAGTCTTTCAAACTAGTCAGTGAAAGGCTGGAAGCTGTACACAAAGGGCTTGGTGAAATGCAGACTCTAGCAATAGATGTCGGCGGATTGAAGAAGGTTTTGACAAATGTATCTACAAGAGGAGCGATGGGTGAAATACAAGCTGAAAGGATACTAGATCAGATCCTTGCTCCATCCCAATATGCCAAGAATGTTAAGACACACCCAGCATGCAAGGGTCAAGTCGAATTTGCAATAAAAATGCCCGGTGTAGACGGGAATATGGAAGAGCCAGTATGGTTACCAATAGACTGCAAATTCCCAAAAGAGGATTACGAACGCTTAATCGATGCATATGAAGAAGGTGACAAAAAACTCATCGAAAAGGCGTACTCAACTTTCGAATCGAATGTTACTGCCAAGGCTAAGATAATTCGAAAAGAGTACGTTGCTTCTCCCCACACTACCGATTTTGCAGTAATGTTTCTACCAACAGAAGGCTTGTATGCTGATGTGGTTAGAAGACCTGGCCTATTTGAAGCACTGCAAAGAGATCACCAAATCGTAGTGACTGGACCTTCAACACTAGCTGCATTTGTCAACAGCCTACAAATGGGATTCAGAACACTCGCCCTTGAAACAAACGCAAGTCAGGTATACAATGTCCTTGGAACTGTCAAAACAGAATTTGTGAAATTTGGAGAACACCTTGGCAAGTTGCACAAGCAGCTGAATACGGCAGCAAACACAATTGGAGGAGACGGCGAGTCAATACAAAGAAGACTGAGAGCAATGGAAAGGGCACTGAAAGATGTTGAGGCTTTGGATTCGCCGTCAATTGATGTCATGAACTTACTTGAAGATTAATCAACAGAAAGTCCCCCGCAGTTAATATGGAACACCCATCGGATGTATTCTATTTGGAGCACGATGGTAAGGTTCTGCTTGTTGACCCATCAGGAAATGGTCCACAATTGCCTGAAAAAAATAGAACAGGGATTACAGAATATCGCTTCCCAACCAAGTCCGAAGTTGAGAGAATGGGTATTAGATGGGAAGTGAAAAACGAATTCAATATCTTAGGCCACAACGTAACTAAGGCTCATCCACTAATAGATTGGCCTAAACACTGGGCATGGAAAGATGATTGCATAAGCGACGATGCGGTCCATCCTGTTGCGAGAGAAGCCATTTACAGATCTATACACCGATTAGTTTCCAAGGTTATGGTGCTCAATTCAGAAGGAAAGGTATTGATGGGTAAAATTGAGCGAGGTCACTTCACAGGACACTGGACTTTACCCGGCGGTTACATGGATCACGATGAGCACCCAGCGGTTGGTTGTGTGAGAGAAACGTTAGAAGAAATGGGGATCAACATTGAACTCAGTGACGAAGCACCAATTGTAACTCAAAGAATATTCAATAGCGAAGGAGTATCTTTTGTGTCATTTACCTATCAGGCAAACTGGGATGGTAATGACAGTGAATTGTCTCTAAAGGAAAACGAAATTTCTGAATTCGCTTGGTTAGAACCTAGTGAAGCAATATCAAGGTCTGTATCCGGATTTGATGTTGCGGCTCTCAAACACCTATGAGATGTTTGGCAGCCTCCAAAGCGTCACCCAATCCATCAGGGTTATTACCTCCTCCTTGAGCAAATGTTGGGCGCCCTCCACCACCACCACTGATATGTGGTGAAATTGCTTTGAGTATATCAACAGCATTGTAATTCTTACTTGCATTGGTTCCCTCTGTCGTTGCAACCATTAATTTGCCACCACCCTCTTTGCTACCTAGCACAGCTAATGTTGGTTTGGACACATCCATAGTCAATTCTCTGAGCATCTTTGTCATTTGTTTAAGTTCTCCCTCAACCTCTAATATCACGATTCTTACACCGTCAACTTCTTGTGTTCCATTTTCGCTCTCTCTAGTCCGTAAACGAACAATTTCGGCCTCAAGAGATGATATACGCTTCCTCTGTTCTTTCCATTCAGTAAAGAATCTTGTAGCAGTATTAGGGAGTTCGTCAAAAGGAACTTGGAAAACATCGGACGTCAATCTGAGAATATTCTCTTGGCTACGTGCATGATTCATGGCGGATTGGCCTGCAACAATGTGTAATCTTTCAACTCCATCCTGAACAGCGCTAGACCTTACAACTCTAATCTGTCCGATTCGACTTGGCTCATCATGATGGGTTCCACCACAGGCTTGAACATCATGGTCTCCTATACGGATTATTCGAATTTCACTACCCTTTGGTGCTCCTCCTTGGTAAAGGTCAAAGCCGAACTTTCTGTCTGCATCTTTTCGATTTAGGCTCAATTTCTCAATTCTTTGAACATTTTGAACTACTTCATTTGCAATTGACTCAATCGCGTTGAGATCATCGCGATTGAGACGTCTGTGGTGAGTTATGTCCAGTCTTGAAGACTCAGCGGTTTTGTTTGAACCTGCCTGGTAAATATGAGGACCAAGCAATTTTCTTGCTGCTCCTCCTACTATGTGGACAGATGTGTGATGATCCATTAATTGCTTCCTTCTATCCCAATCAATTTCTCCTTGAACTATGTCTCCGATGTCAAATGGGCCTGAAGAAAGATGTAATACGTAATTTCCAGATTTTTTTGTATCGATTACCCTACAAGATGATGACTTTGATGTTAACTTTCCGTAATCGCCTTCTTGTCCTCCACCCTCTGGATAGAAGCATGTCTTATCGAGAATTATTACGTGTGTAGCGTCATTGTTTGGGATATCTAGTGGTATACTTGCCAAAACACTAGCCTCGAAGGTTTGTTGAAATGTGTTTTCATAATATAGTGCAGCTGTTGCGGGCAATTCTGGTAAGTCGATATTAAAATCGGACTTTGATTGGGAAATTGCCATTGCCTTTGCCTGCGCAGCATGTCTCTCTGCCATTTCAGCGTTGAATCCTGTCCTTAGGCTAAGACTATTCCAGCCAAGCTCTCTTGCAATTTTTACCGCTATTTCAGGTGACAATCCATGACTGTCATTCAAATTGAATAATAACTCGTCAGGAAGTTCCGAAATTTCTCTCGGTATAGACTTCAGAGATGTTTTTACAACATTATGACCCTTACGTAGCATCTCATTATATCGTTCTTCTTCACCATTAAGGATTGTAAGTAATCCTTCAGTTGTTTGCTTCATTCTTTCTGGATAGTAATTATATTCAAGATGGTGAGAAGCCAAATCACAAAGACTCAGGTCGAGACCTAAATCATCACGCATCCTCAAGATTCTTCTTGCCATCATTCGTGCAAGGTAACCTGCTTTTGCATTTGATGGGACTAAACCATCTCCCACCATATTTACAACAGCATGAAGGTGGTCGGGTATGGCGTAAATCTTTGCCAGTGGCTCAGTAATTGAAGAAAATAAATCTGGACTAATATCGTGTCCTCTTTCTTTTAATTTTTTGATAAATAAATTTTCCATACGATTTCCATCACTACCAACTTCGATATTCATTATACCAAACAATCGACTCATATCACTTAGCAAATCATCCAACTGAGATTTTGTTAAATCGAACATACTTGCGGAAAAGCCTGTTAGTTGCTTGAGCCATGATACGGTTTCAGGGTAAATTGCTTCATATATAGTCGGGGTTCCAGCAGCTGCCCAGCAGAATCTTTCCAGTCCGTAACCTGTGTCAATAATTTGTAGCGGCATTTCACTATAACTTACCCCTTTGATCTGAATATTACCAGTAGGATCCTCTTTAAGATTCATGAAAACTAAAGTGGCCAATTCCAATCCACCAACTATAACCTCGACTGCGGGACCTGCGTTTCCTCCACCAGACCAAGGGTTTTCTACATAGGTTACTTCTTTTGGATCTACACCGAAAGTCTCACACAATAGTGAGTGACAAAAAGTGACACATTCTTCCATCCAGTAAATTACTCGATCCTGATCTGGCCGATTAAATACGTGATGTGCCATCATTTCAAAAGTTGTCAAGTGTCGACCTGATCTACCAACAGCATCCACATCGTTCAACCTTATACAAGGTTGAGAAATTGCAAGAGGGTTTGCCGGGGGCTCAACCTCACCAGATGTTACGTGGGGTTGGAAATCTGCTATACTTGCAATTGTTAGATGAATATCGTCTCGCCATCGTGCTAAAACAGGATACGGTTCGATTCTAGTGTGCTCAAATCTCTCAAAAAAAGATATGAATGCTTCTCGCATTGCGTCTTTCAAATCTCTTCCAAGTTCTCTGAAACCATCGATTATTGGTTTACCGATAAACGTATACTCATCTTCTTCAGTATCTCCACAAGTATCCCTTTCTAAATCACAAGTCCAGAACGAGAGTCCGCTAACACGACACTTCCGACGTTCGTATCCGTTATCGTGGAATACTTTGAGGTCGATTGGTGGTAACGACAACATGTTCACCTACCCTACGGGTAAATAGACGCTAATATCGGTATAACTTCAAATCATCCCTAATAATAGGACATAAATGAATATATGAAACTCTTCGGACTTTCATGGGCGAGGAAGCATGGAGGCGCCACCTTGAGGTGGAAAATAAGGGCCTAATGCGAATTCGCAAGCATAATGAGATGAAAGTTGATGCTATGCTTGTATCAAGTCCTGAGCATTTGGATAAGGGGTCAGATAGTCGGTCGATTTCACAGTTGATAAACATAGCATCTATGCCCGGTGTTGTAGGTGAAGCGTGGGCGATGGCAGATTGGCACTTTGGTTATGGTTTCCCAATAGGGGGAGTTTTAGCAACTGATGTTGAATGGGGTGAACAGGGTGGTTCTATTTCACCAGGAGGAGTTGGTTTCGACATAAATTGTGGTGTCAGAATGATTGCTCTAGACTGTCATGTTTCTGATATACCCAATATCGATAAGTTAGCTGGAAGGTTAAACGGAAGAATCCCATCTGGTGGATCTGGTAAAGGTGGATTAGACATTAATCGTCGAGAGCTAGACGAAATAATATCCAGAGGTAGTAATGCTATGGTAGACATGGGCTATGCGTATGACGAAGACCTTGCAAATATCGAATCGAAAGGGTCTCTTGAGAATAACGAAGGAGTATCAAATAGAGCGATGAATCGAGGTATGAAATCCCTTGGTACTTTGGGTTCAGGTAACCATTTTCTTGAACTGCAAACCGTGGATGCTGTAGAAGGTTCAAACCCTTATGGTCTCTTTGAAAACCAGGTGGTTTGCATGATTCACTCAGGTAGTCGTGGCCTTGGCCACCAAGTCTGCACAGATCACGTAAGAAGACTTGAAGAAAAATATCGAAACAGGAATGGAGTTTGGTCATGTGATGAGTGGGGATTTGAAATTATGGACAGACAATTGGCAGCAGCCCCAATTCACAGCAAAGAAGGAATCCAATACCTCGATGCAATGAATGGCGCTGCCAACTTTGCATTTGCAAATAGATCGGCACTAACACATAGATTAAGACAAGCTCTTTCAAAAGAAATCGATGTTGATACTAAGCTGATTTATGATGTAAGTCACAATATTGCCAAAATTGAAGAGCATGTGATCCATGGGAAAAATTGTAATTGCGCTGTCCACAGAAAAGGAGCTACAAGAGCACTTCCAAACCAACCCGTACTCGTACCAGGAGACATGGGTACGGGATCTTGGCTGTTAGAGGGAATCGAAGGAAATAGAGCATTTGCTTCATCCTGTCACGGAGCAGGTAGGATGCTATCTAGAACGCAAGCAAAGAAGGTAATCGATGGAAGAGAGGTCCAAAAGAATCTTGCGAATAGAGGCATAAGAATACATGCCAATACTCCCAATATTATGTCTGAAGAAGCTCCTGAAGCTTACAAAGATGTCGACGAGGTTATTGAATTATCCAGTGCCGCAGGTTTAACAAAACCTGTTGCAAGGCTTTCTCCTTTTACAGTAATCAAAGGGTAATCACATACAGTAATTTGCACGACCATAACCGAATGATGGTGATGCACCACTACTTGCACCATCAGGCTCTTCACAAATAACAGAAAGAAGTGTGTTCACAAGTTCTTTCAAATCGTCGACTTGTATTTGTAATTCTTTTAGTCTGGCCGCATTATCTTGGCTCTCGCTCGTTTTTTTCATCCCATCCCCATCTAGAGAGACCTGCTCTCTGCTATCTATTTTGAAAAACAGGCTTTAATTGATTTCGGTGATTTATTATCTAGAACGCGCGATTTTGACTGCTTATTCTTCTTCGGTCGTATCAGAAATAGAAATTTCTTGATTACTTGGTTGGTGTGCATATGTAACTTCCTGTTGATTCTGATAGTTTATCCCTTCTCCGTAGTTGGTTTCAGAATAAATTTTGGGTGTTAATTCTTCTTCACCAAGCTCCTCTTCCCAATCATCATCATCATCATCATAGAATATGCTTTCATCGTCATTATCCTTGCGGATAAGAATTACAATGGCAAATCCTGCAATGATTAGTAACAAACCAAGAATTGCTATAACAACGGACATCCCACTAAATCCTGAGTCTACATCATCCTGACTAATTACTCTAGGCATATCTGACTCGGTTCCAAGGTCGCAACTTGCGACCTCGTCATATTCAAAACAGTTGGGCATGAGATAATTGCTAATCCAAACATCGTAACCGCTTATGTTTACAAAGAGCCCTTGAGAACCTGAGCCATATGTCTCAAAAGGAATTGTTGGAGTATTAAGAGTCCTACCAGGTAAAAGAGATAGTTCAAATTCACCGTGGTTAACCCAGTCTTTTTGCACACCAGTGTCCTCCATTAACGATATGTTGACTGTTCCAGATTTAGTTCCCAGATTTCTGACGTGAACTACTATTCCTATCTCAGTGCCTTCAACAACTTCGTTCCCTCTAGGAACTTTTCCATTTGCTAGACTTATCTCTATGTTGATTACTGACACGTCAAACGAGCGAATTGTAAACTCTGTTCGCATCGGATCTAAACTTGAGAGCCCAGTTCCAGCCGCATCATTTCCAGCCTTATCTGTTACATCAAACCACCAAACTAACTCATCACCTTGCTGGAAGGAAAGATTCATTCCTGAAGTAAAATCAATGTTTCCTGCATAGGAATAGGATGCTCCGTTAGAAGAAATTAAAGGGAGATTTGATTCTAATGCCCCGTCTTGTATTGCAACTCCGTTTCTTAGATACGCCCAACTAAGAGGTAGGCCGCCTGACGGTAATCCACCTTCGTCAGTTACAATTACAGCAAATTGTAGAGATCCGAGTTCATCATCATCAATTACTAAAGGTATAGTTGAAAACTGGACAGTCGGTGCTATTTCATCAACCGTTATTAGTGATTGAGTTGTTGTAATATCTTGACCGGGAGATACTACTCCAGTTATTGAATATTCTACACTCATGATGGGTTCAATAATCGACCTGCTAGGTAGGATAAGGCCAACCTCCCACATTCCCCCGGTTTGAACATCGCCGTATGAATTCAAATTTTCTGACCCATAGATAGTTGTAATCGCAACCTCGAGACCCTGAGGAGGAACTTGTTTTAGAACAGCCCCTGATTTTTGATACGATATGTGACCATTAAAAGTCAGATCATCTCCAGGTTGGACGAATATATGATCTGATGAAGCTTTAGAGATTGGAGGTGTAGTATCGGTTATATTTTCAACGATTACCTGCAAATTGTTATCCAACTGCCATCGTATTTCACCAATGTTCGATATAACGACAACTGGATTCAATTCGTCATCATCGTAAACGATTATGCTCGGCAGTGAATATTCTTGTAATCTGCTGGAATCAAAGTTCCAATCTAGGGAAAAATTCCATGACACCTGCCAATTGCTATCTCCGATGAAATTTGTAGAAACGTCATGTAGCACGAGTTGAGAATTATTTCCAGTGTAAAAGTCGCCATTTCTTGGCTCCCAAACCATTAAACCAAAACCGTCATCTTGGTTTCCAGCCATATTTATTTCAACGATGTCTATCGAATTTACACCGTTTTCATCATTTATTTCCATTACTAGTGAATGCATTTGTCCTGCCAATAACTGCTCATTTACTGTATCCAATGATATCCCAGCAGTCGGAATGGTTGTTGGTTCGTTTATTGCGACAATCAGTGTTGCCATATCATTACCTAGTCCCGGGTAACCGCCATACCTCAAACTATGACCTGCAAAATCTTGACTAGTGAAGTAAATAGAGCATTGAGCATTAAAATCCATTTCTGATAAGTCGATTCCTCCAAAGCTAACCGTTCTTTCTCCAGATAATCCCTCTGGAAGAGGCTTTGAAATTACTTCATATTCAGATTCGTCTGCTAATCCGTTTAGATTATGATCATCGATTCCCTCTCTCCAATAGTGTATTTTCAAATCCTCTCCTAAGGCCTCGTCATCAGTTATTGTAACTTGCAGATTAAGTGGCGAGGATGGGTCCCAAGTAAACCCGTCAGCAGGCTTTAGCCTATTTCCTGTGTCAACAAGCAAATCCTTTGCCCAAGGCGACATACTATCGAGCAGTATTTTTACTGGGTTTGTTGATGTTTCATCCTGTGCCCCATTAGCCCCTGTTATTGGGCCTGCTCTGACTATATACGGTACTATATTGGTCTCTTCTCCCATATTTGGAAGTGTTACCAACCCAGTCCATGTTCCATCTCCAGATGAACTCAAGGCTATATCTGAACCGTCGATTGTCACAGCAACTACGAAATCATCAACTTTTGGCCGAATATCAATTGTATTTTGGAATTTAACGCTACCAGATATCGAAACCTTTGTTCCGGCTTTGGCGTAAAAGGGATACGATGGAGAAAATTCGTCCGAAAGTAGGTTTCCAGACATGTCAGCAATTTGCCACGAGTCTATTTCTAAGTCGTTTTCACTTGCTTGATTACCTGCTTCTCCAGACTGCGCAATCGCAGGTGACATCCCCTCGCCATTTGCATCGTAGGCCTGAACCGACCAAAGCACTGACTGGGAGTCATCCCAGTCCCAATCAACCTCAAACTGCCAACTTACAACAATTCTACCACCAATTTCAGCAACCGTTGAGGAATTAGATAACTTGAGGATTTCTGCTCCACTTGTTTGCACAAATGTTCTAGCATTACTGATATTAGATATGGTTACTATAACTTCTTCACCGGAAGATGCCTTTCCAGTTAGCTGTATTTCTGTTATCAAATCGTTATTCAAAAGATGATGATGCTGAGTTGTAAAACCCTGTAACTCTTGATTAGGATACCATGTTGTAGGAACATTGAACGGGTGATTTGTTATCATATTTTCATGGTAGACACCACCATCAATTGCAATTCCACCAGCAGACGTTTCCCATGTTAAGGGAATATCCACTATTGAGGCTAAACCGTTGTTAGAGTTGGCCTCATGGTATGTTTTTACCGCTTGACCCAAGCCGCTAACGTTCTCCAATAAGTTGTAACCGATTGCGATTGATGTGATTGTATAATTTGACTGTGAGGAAGTAGTAAATTCTAGGTCGATTGTGGACCAATTTCTTCCTGATGCATCGACAATATTGCCAATGGAATGCAGAGATGGATTTGAAACTGCAACAACAGATGTTGTCCAATTTGCTGAGTTCAATTGGTAAAGGTTATTCGAGCCACTGGATATTAGCAATGGCCCTACCTCACCATTTGGAGTTAGACCCAAAAGGAGTGAATTAGGGGTAGCATCTTTTGGTAATAATACAGAAATGGAGGTGTTTCCTGATGTGTTTATTGAATATGTGCTTGGGTTAGTGTAGAATTTGTTCTGCCAGCCAAGCGCACCGTAACTTTGGCTGGAATCAAACTGCCAATCTACAACACCATCGTTTGCCAAATCAATTAATGCATTAACGGTTGGTTGAGCAAAAATACCTTGTATGGCAAGGGAATCAATTACAGCACCTGGAGACATTGTTACCCTTGGAGAAATGTCTGATTTCATTCTCCCAAAGTCCAAGAAAGAATTTGGCAGGTTTGTAGATATGCTTTGAGTAGTGGAGGTTATTACCGAAACGGATGTTTGAGTAAAGTTACCGGTTACATTCATTGATGATATAGGTCTTGACGAAAATGCAGTCTCTCCATTGATAACGGTAGTTGAACTACCAGTATTCTGCCAACTTCCATTAGCTAACCTAGATACCGTAGAGGGTATATTCCAGCCATTGTCTTCTCCAAAATACCTAGTAGAGCCAACACTAATTTCTTTTATTAATGGAGAGTAATAAGGATCTTCAGTCCCCATTAATATTTCAATTTGAACCGAACTGTGAAGCTCTCTGTCTATGCTTGCTAGGGAAATTGGTAATGACAAATTTGTATGACCATCTATTATCGAGCCTGTCCCATCTAGCACGTTTACGCCATACCAAGTCCCTGATGGTAGGAATATATCTGCATCCACAAATCCATACCCAAGTTCATGAACTGGAATAATTGGACTTCTCCAGAATCCCTTAGTTTCAAACCAATCAACTGTAAGTCCGACATCATCGATATACCAACCCGCTTCTTGAATCGTGGAATCGGAGGTATGCCTAAATCTGAACGATACATTGTAACCCGAAAGGTTTGAAACATCGTAACTCATATCCATCCATGGTACTGTTACAAAACTACTGGAGCAAGAAGAGAATCCTCCATGTTGCCTTCCATCCCATACGTCTGTTCCTCCATTAGTTTGCCCATCATACCAGTTGGAACCGTTTGCGTAGTTCAAGTATACCTTAGACCATGGTCCATTATTTGTGGACATGAACAATTCCCCTCCATCATAACCATCTTCGGCACACATCCAATGCTTCCAGACAAAGCTAGCACTCGCTCCAAGTGGGACATAATAATCGGGCGTTATTAGCGAATTGTCGGCGCTCGAATCATAATCCCCACACAGGTCTGTCCCAAAACCAACATTTGCACTTGGGAACGCTGATGGCCCATCGCTGTAACTTGTGCAGAGGGAACCAAACTCCCACCCTGTTTGTCCGGATTGCGTAGTTTCAGTCCATCCAATGGGATAAGTGCCGTTATTACTCGAGGAGCTCTCAAAGCTTTCATGAATAGAGGATTGACCTGCACCAATTTGAATGAACGCCCAGTCGTCGTTACCACCTGAAATAGGATAATGAATTGCAGAACTCTGACTCGAAAAGAGGGTTTCATCCGCAACATTACCACTGGAATCAATCAACCTAAACCATTCAACTGTTAGACCTTCAAGATTGTCATTTGAAGAGCCATATTGTGTTGATCCATCGGTATTGACGACATATCTAATTTTAGAAGAATTATTCGATCCATACATTGATTGAGGTATCGGAAATTCTAAGATTACAAATCCACTTGAATCATCCCCCAACGTAGACCCGTTTGGTAGTGTATAACCACTCCCTGGAATAGCCCCGGATCTGTAACGACAATTCGATGAAGTGGATGTACTTGATGATGAGATGTCTGTCCAATTGGTTCCGTTATTTGTTGAAAGTTCAACGCAAAAATTATCATAACTTGAACCTTCCAAATCCCATTGCAATTTTGTCTTGATTTTTGAACCAGAGCTTGTCCCTGACAGGTTTATCCCAGTTTCCATTACACCGTTTGCGTAACTACTGTAGTAGCAACTAGAAGAGGTTTGCGTGAAACATCCATGATGCCAGTATCCAGTAGAATTTCCATTGTTAGTTAGGTAAATATTGTCGATATACCAACCAGGTCTTGATACACTGGTTGAATCTGTCCAAACCCTAAACCTAAACTGTAAATTTGTAGCGTTTGATAAGCCTGTAATATTGTCTAGATTGATTGTTGAATTTACCCAACCACTATGATTCCCATCTCCGAAAACAATTGAGTTGCTAATATTTGTCAAACCCGAAACCACAGAGTTATTCGATATACTGTGAGGATATCCCACGGTTGGAGAAATGTGAGACCAAGATCCATTGTCCAACCTATATTCAACCCATGCCCCATCATTGGAATCTAGGTGATGCCAGTGTGAAAATGTTAGATTAAAGTCTTGTATGGGAGATGGGATATTATACTGAGGAGAAATCATAGAGCCAAATGAGTTTGCAGGTAGACCCTGACCCGGAAGAGTAGCAGCAACTATAGCGCCATTCGAGGCGCTGGCCGGGATATTACCGTGAGGTAATGATCGGGTTTGTCCAGATATGGACCCGCCAATTAACGAAGGGTTAGCTGCACCCCATAGGCCCCCAACATGCGACCAAGCACTAGGAAGTTGTAAGTTTGAAGATGAAAAAGTGTCAACATTTGATACTGAACTGTTAGGAGAAAGGGACATTGCACCCTCAAATTTACCAACCATGGTATTACTAAATTGGCCATTACTGAAATTACTACCAACAGTCTCTACGTTCCAGACATAACCTGAACCATCGTCAAGGTATCCACTTTCGTCAACGTTTATCCATGCATCTATCACGGTTGTATTTCCAGGAATCTCAAAAGCGTCACTGATAGTAGAAGAATTTCCATTTAATATGCTAGGCCCATTATATGAGCTAATTGCACCAGTGGTTACGCTGCTGAACATCAAGACAGAGAGGATAACAGAAATTGCAACCTTCCTTGTAGCCTTCATGTGCACTACCGGACCCTACGGGTCCGCTTTAACCTAAGAAACCTGCCCAACAGCGTTAAGACAATATTTCGACATTACCAAGAGCCACCAGCGAGACTTGAACTCGCGACCTCCTCATTACCAATGAGGTGCTATACCACTAAGCCATGGTGGCGTATAGACTGCGAAAATACCTTTTGATATAATCGATTCGGAATATGAATTACAAATACTCAACCGTCGTGATTAAACCTTTGATGCTCGTGGCACAAGCGTAGCCGAGATCGCATAGCCTGGTAGTGCGCGCGACTGGAAATCGCGTGGGTCCGTCCCTCGGGAGTTCAAATCTCTCTCTCGGCGCCAATCCTAATATTGAGAAAGGTTTACTGTATTTTCTTGTTTTTAATATTCAATCATTGAATTTTTAAAATAATGCTTAAACTATCAATGTTGAGTGGTTTCTGTTGTCTGTTGCCCGGTTAATTTAATATTAACGAGATTAGGATAGTTCTGAATCATTTATATTCAATCTCTTTCGATTCAGAGGAATAGGAAACATTTCGCTCATCAGTCTTACCTGTTAGAATATTTTCTAAGAAAATGGCAACAGGCATTGGAAGAAAAATCAACAACATTGTAAGGTATGGATGTCTTTTTACCCATGCTTTTCGTTCAGCGTTTATTCGCTCTACCTCTTCCTTAGACTTATTCCTTAACTGTAAATGATTTATTCCAACTTGTAATGTAATAAGAAACAATGAGACTGCGATAAATATTGACTGGCTCTTATCTAGCATCGCTCTCTCCGTTAATCTCCAATTAAGTCATTTACTTAAATCATAAACCGGATTTCCGATTAATTGATAGTTTTCTTTTGATTAGGTTGTGTTATGGGAAATCCTATATTTAGTCCAGATGGCAAGTTTATGTGGACCGGAACTGAGTGGATTCCCTCACCACCTGAGTCAGGTGCAAAACAGCCCTCGAACTCGAATGAGGATTTGCCTAATTCTGATCAGGAAATGTTACCCGCCGAGAAGGACGCTAGTTTGGTAGATCCCGCACATGCCTCAGATGTCGCAGAGACTGTCGACCCCAATTCGAAGCAACCTCTTCCAAAAACAGTTAGTATGCAAGACTCTGTAATCGGCGGTGATGTTGTAACAAATACGACCATCAATAACGATCCAAGTGCAGTGACTGTTGCAGTTATATCCGCGCTTCAACACCTAGGTATGATAAATGTCCCAGTTCATGAAAATGCACCTCCTGCTTCAATCGAGCTGCCAAATAAATTCATCGTTGGAGACCACGTAGAATACTTCAGTCCGACTAACCAAAAATGGTTAAACCGATGTAAAATAATTGATATTAATACAGATGGAACTTACAAAATTGAAGTCCCAAAGTCAAATCTAATTGAAATAAAAAATGGAGTAACAATTGGTGTGAGACCGGGTTGTATTAGACCTGCAATCACCCCATACAAGACGGGTGACAGGGTGTTTGTCAATTGGAAAAATTATGGCCATTACTATGCAGGAAGAATTGCAAAGGAAAATAATGACGATACTTTTCTCGTTCACTTTGATGATGGGGATGTGGAGGATAGTGTGGATTGGAGCCGAATTATGCCCCTAGATGAAACCTCAGATGAAGTTAAGAGTTACATCGCCAAAGATAACGAAGCAGAAGAAGAACTAATAGAAGCATTCAAGATATTTGACCCATTAAATACTGGAACCATTTCTGCACAAGAATATCTACGAATACTCACAGAAATCGGAGAAAATCCATTGTCTGCGAATGAGGTCAAGCAAGAATTTTCTGAATTAGGAATTGATTTAGATTCACAGATTGATTACAAGCAATTAGCAAAATATCTAGTTGCATCGGAGGACTCGCATTCTGAAATTGAATCTAAACCTGAGGTAGTGATAAAGGATGCTAAAGTAATAGATGGTATTCTTAATGGCTACTCATACAATCACCCTAGGTTGGGTGAGACTTGGGTCAATACAAGTAAAATACAATCAATATCATACGATGAAAGAGCAACTGCAAGGGTAACAACATTAAATTCGATTTACGTTGTAGGTCCAACAGGATGGATTGAGAGACCAAGCGACCACCCTTTCAACACACCTAATTACAAGCCTGGACAAAATGTCAAAGTGGAGTGGAATGGAACATGGTGGGATGCATTGGTCCGGGAGATAAAAACCGATGATGGATCAAAGAAAAAATATCTCATACATTATGTTGGCTTTGATTCAAGTTGGGATGAATGGATAGATGCTAGCAGAATAAAAAGTTGACAAAAACGCTTTTCGCCTGAGTTTAATATATCAACTGCTATCTGATTTTAGTAGAGCGTTGTAGATTTTCGCTTTTTATTTGGAAATCGGATATTATTAAGCACATAATAATGTTTGGAACACTTACAACCAACTTTGTAAAAATTATTGTAGCCGTTGAATAAATTCAACACCTCCTACGGAGGTGCATGAGACCGAAATTACTCAAAGGGAGAATGCCCACCACCGATTATGGCGGAGGGTGTTGCGATTGAGGTTACACCTCCCAAACTTGACGATTCAAGCACATTCAAACTAAATGACATATCTCTAGAAAAAGAGTTTGGCGACCTTCACCCAATGCTATCAAACGTAGATATACTGAGAAAACAGATGAAGTATCAATTCAAATTGATTAGGACTGAGTGGGGCAAATCTCATATTATTACATTTTTAACAGGTGCTTTCGCCTTTTTGTTAGGGTCAATATCCTCGGACTTGTTTAGTGGAGGCGACCCAAGGACAACAGGACTTGATGGACTGGCTTCTCTCAGTGGATTCATTTTCTTTCAACTAGTGGTCTCAGGAATATTATGGGTTTGGTTCTTTATCCAACTCTCGGTAAATTTTCCAGTAATGCGTGGACATATCATAAACATAATCATAATTTGGTCTTCGATATTCTTGTCGCAAACTGTTTTCCACGTTAATTCTCCAAACTTCCCAATTGGTGCTGGTATTGAAGACGCAGCAGGAGGCGCCATTCTCACCGCTGTGGGATTCTTTTTCGCATACTTCTTCTGGAAAGCCGTCACAGAAACCAGAGATTTACATGTTCAAGAAAGACATGTCCATACAGATGTAAGAGTTATGGAAGAAGCTATGGAAGAACACAGTCTAGTTGCTTGGTCATTTGCAGTCTGCTCTTGGTTATTTGCTATGGTAATTAGCGGTTGGTCTGGAGCGCAATTCATTGCGGATCGTGAAGTCAGCGATTATGGTTTACTGACAATCCACATAATCTCTGGAATTTTTACAATTTACATTCTAATGCATATCCTTTGGTTCCCCCAGAGGTTGTTAGGAGATGGAGTAAAAGTAAGGACTAAAGCGGCGTTTGCTGCTGATGCGGATTTACTTGTGGAAGGAGTTGTATTAGCAGGAGAAGGAGAATGTCCATCTTGTGGAGACAATGTTCCAATAAGCCAGAATGAAAATGGAGAGACAGTTGTTGATTGTGAATTAGAAGATTGTAACAGCAGAGGCGTTTCGGGGACTATCTGTGATGGTTGTGATTTACCTTACCCGAATAGGTATACCTGCAAAAGTTGTGGTATCAATAGCCCCGTAAATGATTACATACCAGACACGGAGGCTTGGTGATGTTTAGCAAGTATCGTAATGATTTCCCGACTCTAAACAGGGAAAAGCCACCGGTCTACCTAGACAATGCATGCATGACACTCCGGCCGTATCCCGTCATTGAAGCGATTAGATCATACTACGAAGATTCACCCGGTTGTGGTGGAAGATCTGTTCACCGTTATTCAGTGACTGTTTCTAGAAAAATG
>CESW01145889.1_pt1 | contig 38471 bp, 34 predicted proteins | sample 531171 | NCBI WGS metagenome assembly CESW01 (sample SAMEA2621859, study PRJEB7988) | marine metagenome | biome: marine biome (ENVO:00000447); feature: surface water layer (ENVO:00002042); material: "saline water (ENVO:00002010), including plankton (ENVO:xxxxxxxx)" | depth 5 m
TGTATTGCAGATGGAGATATGGTTTTGATGGAGCCAATAACAGATTCGTATTCTCTTAGAAATGGAACTATTGTTAGTGCAATGGTTCCAAGTTTAGGGACAACCTTAAAGTATTTTGTTAAGAAAGGAGGAAAAATTTTTCTTGAAGCAGCAAATCCAAATTATGATCCAATCATTTTAGATCCAAATCAAGTTCAGATACAAGGAAGGTTGTTAGCAGTATGGAGAAAAATTTAAAAATTTTAAAAACCAATACTCAAATTAAAAACCCAATTTAATTCATCAAAGTTATGGAGCTTATAATTATCAATATGGTCAGAAAGTATTAACGCAAAAGTACTTCTAAATGGCACATTTTGCGAGGGAGCTAATGAAGACCCTAGAATAAAAAATCGACTGTTATATTCGAAAAAAGTTGATAATTTATAATTCCAAACACTAGCTAAAGAAAAAACAGGCGACCAACATAAATCTCTATGTACAAATTCTGTTCCAGAACTTATTGTGTTGCTACATAAACCTTTAACATTACCCACGGCCATTCTACCTGTGCCTAAACCAGCTGTTGCTATATATAACGGAAATAATTCCATATCCTTATTTTTTGAACTCCACCATCCTTTTGAAGCAGTGATGTACAAATTTCTTCCAGAATCAGTTTTGTCGTCATAATGAACAAGATGCTCAGCACCAAAGGCTAAACCAGCATTCTCTGAAATCGCATAATCCCATCTAAATCCAGATGAAATACCTTCACCAATGGATGTTAAACCTCCTGCGGCTTGATTACCTTTGTATAAACTTCTAATACCTAAATTTAGTCCAAAACTTGTTTTTTCATTATCCGAAAACTGATATGAAATTAAGCCTATTGCATCTCCGTTATTCCACCCAAAAAAATTTTTTTTCTTTGGTTCAGGAATTACTGTATTGTGACCTCTAAAACTTAAATCAAATTTATATTTTTTGTTCCATTTAAATCCATTTGGCACTATCCAGCTTATATCAGGGCCTATTAAATTGTCATTAAAAACTATGGATCTATTTAGAGAATTTAGAGTATAACTTTTTACTTCTTTATTTTTAAATTCAAAAATTTTTTTATCGAATTTATTTGGATTAAATCTTTCCCAGATAATTTCTTCATGTTTTTTTTTATATATTTTTTCCCAACTCATTTCTTGTGTTTCTAGAGTTTTACTTCTTATTTCTTTATTTTTATAAATTTTTTTAGTATTATTTAGGTTGTTATTAGAAAAAATTTTATTAATAGCTTTTGCAGAATCAAAAAATAAAAATATCAAAAGAAATAATAAGGTTTTTTTTCCTATAAATATTAGAGGTCTTTTTTTCATATTTATAAGTATTCAATGGAATATAACTAAATTCTTAATTATTTATTTTTATAGGATTTATTGAAAACCATCCAATAAATTTATGAATTTTAATACGGTTTAATTTATTTAGAATGATTATATCATTTAAATTAATCATGCCACTTTCAATAAATACTAAAAGCTGATTATATTCTTCAAGTTCTAAATTATCATTTAAAGTGACAACTGATGTTTCCAAATTTTTATATTTTGAAAACTTATTTTTTAAATTTCTTGAATCAAAAGATGAGAGGTTTATTATACAAATTTTTAAATTTTTTTCTTGGGACGAATTATCAATAATAATTTCATTTATCAATTTTAAGCTTATTTGGATGCTTGAGATATAAATAGTATCTACATAATTAATTGATAGTTTGTTTTTAATATCTTGAAGCTCATAAACCTTTTTTGATTTTTTTTCTTTGAATACAGCAAAAATAAAACTTCCAAGAAGTCCAATTAATAAAGCTTGTATTGTAAGAATTGACCTTCTGGGAGAAACTCTGAAGTCTTCTAATGTAGGGATTGAAATTAATTGCCAGGGAGTAGGAGATTTGACCTTCTCGAGTTTTATTATTTCTAAATTTTTTTCTATGTTGATTAATAAATTTTGATCTCTTTCAGCTTCGTTTTTTAATTCTTTAAATTTAAGTAATATTTCATTAGGACGTTGAAGTGAAGACCTATATTTTGAAATTTTATTTTTGAGTTCATTTAGGTACTTAGAATTATCCTTTAGCTTTGAAGATAAGTCTAAATATTGTGCTTCATATTGTTCTAATTGTGCAAATTGTTTTTTAAACCTTTGTCCAGCTAACGATGAATTTGGAGAATATGTTGCAATATTGTTAATGTTAGATGATGGTAAATTTGAATTAAAATCTTCTATCAATTCATTAATATTAACTCCATCAGATAAATTAACGTCAGATCTATCTAAAGAAACAAAACCATCAATATCGCCAAGACCATTTTCTATATTGAATTTATTCAATGTTTTTAGAGAGTATGATGACTTTTTACTCATTATTTTTTGCTGATTGTCCAAATAATCTAATGTATTTATAATTTGCTTTTCACGATCTTGTTTTGAATAATTTTGATATTCATTTGAAATTTTATTGAGTACATTAAGTATTAGTTTCTTGTCATTATTTTCATATCTTATTTTCAAAACGTTTGAATCTTTTTCAAATTTTATATCAAGTCCATCTTTGATCCATCTCTTAAATGATTTTGGATTGAAATTTTTATCTTTTGCTGATTCGTATTTGTTCACATATTTATAAACTGGCATGAGGACTGAAGGACTCTTCAATATTAATTCTTGGGTTTTATTATCTCTACTTCTCGATTTTGCTAATGATCTTAAAATGTTACTATTTAAACTATCAACCAAATTATTATTGTTGGCTCTTTCTTTTATAACTATATTAAAACTCCCTGCCCAAACTGGTTTTACAACATAACTATAGATAATTGTTGATAAGGTTGTAAAAAGAGTAATTGATAAAACTAAAAATTTATTTCTCAAAAAAATATTTAAAAGTATTTTCAAGTCAATATTGTTTTGATCAAATTCTTTATCAAAATAATTTTTATCAATTTTGTCGAAATTCATATTATTCAATCAAAGAGACTATAAATCCCGTACGCATTTATTAATGGAGAGCCTATTTCGGTAATTATAGATGATGTTTTCCCAAGAATATTTTTTCTTACAAAAATTAAATCTCCGCTTATTAACTTGGGATTATTTTTATTATTCTTATCTTTAGGATAAGAGGAGCCTAAGTTGAAAGTTTTTTTATTGCCATTTAAATCAAATCTTATTAATTCAATTAAGCCTGAATTATTTTTTGTACCTCCTACTGCTGCGACTGCATCATACATAAATGAATTTCTTGGCAAATTAATTAATCCTGGCAAGGGAACATTACCATTTACATAGACTCTTATAGTATTTGGATTTATGTTTGTTCTTGCTATGGCTAGAAATTGCTCATGCAAATTTTTTTCGCTTTTAGGAACAATTATAGAGTCGCCATCTCTTAGAATTATGTTTTGGCTTTGTTCTCCTTCAAGCATCAATGAAAGGATGTTCAGCTCAGTAAAAACTTCACCTACTCCACTACTCCTAGGCATTCTTCTTTTCACAATTATTCTCGATAAATCTGCATTTTTCTTTATTCCGTCTCCTTTTTTTAGAGCATCAAATACTCGTGGGTAAAGGATTGCTTGATTGATTGAGTTCAACTTGGAAGAATTAGTATCTAAACCTCTTAAGTTAAATATTTTTGGAGAAATTGCTGGGATTTCAATATCCTCTTCAATATCTGAATTGAAATTAAATATCCCTGTAGAATTCACTTCCCCACCCAAATAAATTGTTATTTGCCTTGGTTTAGCCAATACAATTTTAAGTTCTGGATTAAAAATAAATTCTTTATATTCTTTTATTAGTATTTTTTCTAATTCTTTTAGTGTTAATCCTCTAACAAAAAAATCATTAATTTCTGGTAGATAAATATAACCATCTTCATTTATGGAATATTTCCCAGAAAAGATATTAATACCTTTGAACATAATTTCTAAAATGTCATTGGTATCTAAAATGTAAGGTGTATCAATTTTTTCTTTTGATAGTATTTTCTCTGACTCTATGGTTTCTCTTTTGATACTCAGAATTTCAGCCGATATTATTGAATTAGTTGTCAATAAAAAAATTGGTAATAAGAAAAGATAGCCAAATTTTTTTAAGAATAAACTGCTCAAAATTACGTATGAAGTCACTTACAACAACTTAATAAGAATATCATTCATCATCATAAAAATGCAATAAGTGAGAACTTATATAATTTATTTTCTTAAATATATTATGATTTGATGAATTTGCATATTCAAATAGTTAATTAATAACTTTAATAAGATAATATTTTAAAAACATTTAAAATTAATAAAAATTTGATGTCAGATCAAAAAAAAAGATTTTTCCTAGAAAATAATAATGAGCTAGGAAGAATTAGAGAAAAATCTAATTCGAAAGAAAAAATTGAGCTTGAATCAAATTATGGAAAGTTTTTTATAAAAAAAACATGGGATGAAATCGAAAGAGGTGAGAAGGCGATCCTTAAACAAATAAATTTTGATGAAATCAGAATAAGTGATTTAATAATTAGAACTCCAAAAGTATTTAAAACAGAGTTATCGGATAACAAATTCATTGCTTGTATGGAATATATTGAAGGCCATTCAGGTTCAGATATCTCTACAATTGGTTCAAGAAATATTTCCTTAAAAATTAAAGATGCATTATCAATCTTAATAAATATAAACTTTGAACGTTCAAAGATTTTAGATGTGGATTGTTCAATATTTGTTAAAAAATTAGATGAAATTTTATTAAAAATAAATCTCGATTCAGAGATGTATAAATTGGTAAGAGATTTAAAGTCAATTTTTGATCAACAGAGTACCCTAAAACTGCCAGTAGGTCCATGTCATGGTGATTTAACACTTTCTAATATTATTATATCGACTTCAGGTTCATTAAATCTTATTGACTTTATAGATACTTTTATAAATTCTCCTCTATGGGATATTGTAAAACTATACCAAGATCTTAAATATGGATGGTCCTACAGATCTTTAGCTGGTCCAGAAAAGGCTTCATCAAAGTTATTTTTTGAAAATTGTGTTCCAAATCAAGTAAAACTTTATGAAGAGATTTTTAGTAAGCAAATTTTACTTTTCGATGCTTTGAATTTATCAAGATTATGTCCTTATATAAAGAATAATGAGACTAAGAATTGGCTAATGGCAAATCTGAGAAGTTCAATCATAAAATTATCATGAAAATATTAATTACTGGAAGTGCTGGATTTGTGGCATCTAGTTTAATTGATTATTTTAATAAATATAATTCTGATATATCAATCGTAGGTTTAGATGATTTTTCTTATGGGTATAAAAATAGACTTGAAGGTTTAAATCTAAAATTTTTAGAAGTTGGTATAAAAGAATTTACTAGTAATAAAAAATATTTAGAATCATTTGATGCTGTGATACATTGTGCAGCAATTGCACCTTTACCTGAAAATGAAATTGACCCAGTTAAAAGTTATGAAAATAATCTTATAAACACTATAAGGATGGCAGATTATTGTTCAAAAATAGGCTGTCCTAAATTAATATTTTTTAGCTCAGGTGCTATCTATGAAAATGATACTTCTTTCCCGTCTAAGGAATTTGAGCATAAGACTACGACCTTAGTTTATCCAACCTCAAAAATGTGTGCAGAACATGCTTTATCTTCATATTCAAGAAGTTATGGATTGAATACAGTGGCTCTAAGATTATTTAATCTTTATGGTCCAAGGCAAGATTATTTTAGGAAACAACCTCCTTTAATTGGTTACATACTAAAGTGTTTGATAAAGAATGAAACAGCATTTCTTTATTCTGATGGTAAACAAAGAAGGGATTATATTTATATTCTTGACGTATTTGAGATTGTTAAAAAGATATTATTTTCTGATAATAAAGATAATTTTATTGCACTTAATATAGGGACAGGTAATACATATTCTGTGAATCAAATATTAGAAAAATTATCAGAAATTGCAGGGAAGAATGTTGATATAGAAAGATTATCTGCAAGCAACTATTGGGATAAATATCCAAAACTTTTTAATAGGAAATTATCTCTTTCAAAAGATCTTATTTCAAAAGAAGTTAATAAATACTCAGAAGCTGAGATTTCTAGATTGATAGATACTTTTCAATATATTCCTAAAGTTAGTATTGAAAGAGGTTTAAGAGAATGTTATGAATATGCTTTAAAATATTTTAAAAGAAACAATTTATGAAAATACTTTTGCCAGTTGCTGGGAAATCATCAAGATATCCTGGGATGCGTCCAAAATGGCTTTTGACTTTACCTGATGGAAGCTTGATGGTAGAAAAAGCTTTAAGTGGAATAAATATGGAATTTGTTGATGAAGTTGTTCTGATTATGTTAAATGAACATACTGAATTTATAGCACCTGATTTTTTAAAACGGAGTTTATCAAAAACCGCTAAAAATATTCCAGTTAATATTTTTATTTTAAATAGTCCCACACCATCCCAACCTTCAACCATAGCTAGGTTTTTAAAGAGTACTAATCAAGACTTTTCTTTCTTTATTAAAGATTGTGATAATTACTTTAGTTACAAACCAGAATCGGAAAATAGTGTAGCGTATGTAAATTTAGCTGATTTGGAGTTGGTAGCAGCAAGCTCAAAGAGTTTTTTAAACAGTAATAATTTTGACGAAATTGAATTAATTGCTGAGAAGAAGGTAATTAGTGATAAGTTCTGTTGTGGCGGTTATAGTTTTAATTCTTCCACACAATTTTTAAATACTTATGATGAAATTGGTGGCGATACAAATGAAAATCTTTATATATCACATATCATACAAAAACAACTATTGGAGGGTATTACTTTCCATTCCAAAAGGGCTCATAGTTATGAAGATTATGGAACTGCAATAGAATTTAAAGACTACATAAAGAAAACTAAATCAATTTTTTGTGATTTTGATGGAGTGCTGGTTGAAAACTCTAGTAAATTTTCAAATCCTCCTTGGCAATATTCACCAATAAATGAGAATTTAAATTTTTTATCAAATTATTTACTTAATTCGTCTCATTCAAAACTTATAATTACCACTTCAAGGCCTAATTCAGAAGAAAATAATATCAAAAAATTTCTAGAAGAATTTAATATTAAATGTCATAAGATTATTACAGATTTACCGCATGCTGGAAGGATTCTTGTAAATGATTTTTCTAAAACTAATCCATTCCCAACCGCAAATGCAATAAATATCTCGAGGAATGCAAAAAATTTAGGTGATTACTTTAATTAAATTTTTTAAATGGGCAAAAGAATTTTTGGAATTTAGATGTATTTAATACGCTTTATATATGATAATGGTATTAGAAGAAAGGTTTTAAAAAAGATAAATAAAAGTTTTATTAAATTTGTTTTTCTGAAAATACACCATTTAAAAAAATAGAAAATAGCTTTAAATGATTTAGAGTCTAAATTCAAACTACATATATGAGAACTTAACAAGTAAAATTCGTATTGCGAATTATAGTTAAATCTATATATGTCACAAATTCTTGTTTTTAAACTTTTGGCACGAATATTCTTAGTTAATGCAGATAGAAAAATAACTCTACAGCAATCTCTTCGATCTAATTTATTATCATAATCATTTCCTATTAATTCAGGAAAATCCCTCCATATATTATTTAAGAATGACATTGAATTTACAGATCCGCCAAAAAAAATATCATAAACTCTATTAGGATAAAAAGCTCTACCAAAATTTAATGTATAAAGATAATTACTCTCCATTATTTCTTCGAGGGGAAAAATATTTAAAGGATGAATAAAAAGTGAATCTAGTCTACATCTAAAAATTAATTGATATTCATCAATAAAAGGTAGTAATAGTTGATAAGACTTATGCAGTGTATAAATTTGTGGTAAGCAATTTATAGTCCCTAATTTGTGCGATTTTGATTTATAAATATATTTATAATCAGTGCTTAGATTATTTTTAAATTTTTTGTAATTTTCACTATCAATTTTTTTTAAATTAAAACCTTCAAAAAGATTAATTATTTTTTTTTCTGCAGAAATACTTGAATTAAAAGTTTCAATTTTATTACCATGATTTAGAGATTTACCTTCCTCTTCCCAGCTATAACAGTAGACATCATAATCTAATCTTTTTGTAAGAATTGATAAGCTCTTTCTAAATATATTTGAGTCAATTTTTCTGTATTGGCCAGAAAATAGAAATGCAACTTTCATCTTCTCTTTTAATAATTTATTAAGAATACTATATTGTAAGGATATATAATTTTATTATGGGGCCATAGCTCAGTTGGTAGAGCACCTGCATGGCATGCAGGGGGTCTGCGGTTCAAATCCGCATGGCTCCATCCAACTTTATATTTAAATAAAATTTTTAAATTTAAAAATAAACTATTTTATCAATATATTAAAATCAGATCTAATTTTAAATTATGAGCATTTAATATTATTTGATATAATTTCGATAACTTTATTTTTAGTGTGTATTTATATATATTATCAATCTTTACCTTGATTTTATCAGGGTTGCTTTTACGTTTCTTACTTTCAATCTTTAAACAAAAGTGGATAGAGTCAATCTCTCAGACTTCAACAATTGTATTATTACCAATAATTACGTTTGTTATTACAAAGGTTATAGCAGGAAATATAGCTTTATCTCTCGGCATGGTAGGAGCTTTATCAATAGTTAGATTTAGAACCCCAGTAAGATCACCTCTCGAATTAACTATATATTTTTCATCAATAGCTATGGGTATATCAGCAGCAGTTAGATTGAAATGGTTATTCTTTCTGAATTTTTCAATAATATTAGCAGTATTGATGATGTGTTTAGTATCCTTTTTATATAAAAAAATTAAAGGAAAAAAATTCTTCTACACATCTTTTAAGGAAGGTAATTCATTAAGTAGTTTAGAAATTAAAAGTAGTGAAATTATTGAGTATTTAGAGTTTTCTTCACTTTTACAATCAAAATATTTCTCAAATAATATGAAAAAATATTTGCTATTGGCACAAGATTTTAATGAGCTTAAGCTTTTAACAAAAGATTTAGACAAAGATCCAAGAATTTTAGAATATCAATTGAATCAATAAATGTATTTAATTAATATTCTAAATAGCAAGCAATTTAAAAAAAATTTTTTAAAACTAAAATTTTTTTTCTTTATATTTGGTTTTTTATTTGGGGTAATTTGGTATAGGCAGGATTTATTCCCTAGACCTTTTATAAGGGCTGTTTATCGAAATACTTTGAAAGATATTAATAAGGATGGATTTAGAATAAATAAGGATTGGGAAAATACAAATTTAACCTTCTCAAAATATACTAAGGGTTTACCTTTATTTCTTGATAGATCATATATAGACACAGTAGGTGATAATAGATTGGAGGGGTTGTTTTTAAAACAGATAAGACGACATCAAAAAGAAAACATTATACTTGAAACTAAATCACCTATATATATTTACAGAATAATTCCAAAAAGAAAAGATGTTCTTAATAATAAATATGTATGACTGATATAGAAGTAATTGTTGCTGGTTCTTCAACAACTCATTTAAAAGTTGTAAAGAAAAGATTTGATAAAGATAAAATTAACCTATCTCCTGGTGGACCAATTGCTTCATCTCCAATACTTTTTTCAACCCAAAAAAAATTTCCTCAAATTAAGGTGTTTTTAAATGATTAATAAAAAATCACTTTTTGCAAAGATAATCTTTTTTGGATTACTTTTTATTCCTAATAGGCTTTTTGCACAATGTAATTTTAAAACTTCTAAATATATAGATCAAATCAATGATCCTAAATATGTAGAAAAAATTGAAATTGAAATCCCTAATAATAGAAAGTATCTTATTAATACACTAAAAGCGTTTACAACTAATGGTGGAGTTATACCAAATAAATTAAAGAAAAAATACAGGGCTAATGTTAAAATAATTTATCCATTTGGAAATTGTATTCATAGTACGAAAATAAAACAGCATGGAGATTTAAAGGATCATATAACTTTCAAAGATCAATATCCTATTACTTCACTTGGAGTAAAGATGAATTCTGGAAATATTTTAAATGCTACAAGTTTTATACTTTTCATTCCTAATACAAGAAATAATTTAAACGAAATTTTAGGTTCATTAATATATAAAAATTTTAATTTCCTAAGCCCTGAAACATTCGAAGTACCAGTTTCTATTAATAATGTTGAAACTGTAATGCTTTTCCAAGAGAAAGCTAGAAAAGAAATGCTAGAAAGAAATAAAAGAAGAGAAAGCGTTATCTTTGAAGGAGATGAATCATTATTAATAATGGATGGTGATAGAAATATGAACTTCAATTATGAGGATTTACTTTTAAGTAGAGTCATAAATAAAAATTGGTTCCTTAAAAATAAATCAGCACAATACATAACAATAAATTCATATAAAAAATTACAAGATAGTTATCTTTCTTTTGCTAATTTTCTTGAAAATAATGAAAGAAAGTTAGGTAAATTTCAACCTCCAATAAAAAATAATCAAAATATTTTTGATGATTTTAATTTTTTAACATTATCTATGAATGGTCATCATGCCTTGATACCCCATAATAGAAAGTTTTTTTTTAATACAATTGAAGATTATTTTGAACCTATTTACTATGATGGGAACTTATTTTTAACAAATAATTTACAAAGAGATATAAGTAAAATTTCCCAAAAATTTTTTAAAAAAGATTTTGTATTTAAAGATAAAAATAAGATTAAAGATCCATTATTTATTAAAGATTTGGAAAATCAATTTTCTTCTAGATTAATCAAATATGAAAAAAATCAAAAAGTTTTTTTTAGAAAATCTATTAAGCAAATTTTAAAAAATATAAATGCTTTAGAAAAAATTATATCTAAAGAAAAGAAATTCAAAAATAAAAAATTTTCAACTTCAAACGATATAGAAAAATATATAAAAAGGAGTAATAAAAAAAATATTAATCAAGATTTTGTTAGAAAAGTAAAATTTTATGAAGGAGATTTTTTAATTGACTTAATAAGTCAAGGTAAAATAAGAATCAGTAAACGTGATATGGCAAATATTATTAGTAAAAATCAAATAGGAAAAAACAAAATTATATTTTTGTCAAATGATCAAATTAAAAAAGATAAATATAAAGTATTCAATATGAATTTAAAAGGTTTTAAGGCAAAAGTAATTTCCTCCAAAAATATAGAAACTGAAGCTATTATTGAGCAAAAGAAGTTTTATATTAATTCAGACGAATCAAGGAATTGGATCTTGATAAAAGATGCAAATATTGATGGATGGACAATTTTCTTTAATGAATCTAAAGAGAATAAATATGAAACAAAAAATTATCCTAGATTTAATAAAAGAGGATTAACTGGATGTTTGAATTTTTATAATACAGAATTTATAGATGCAAATATAAATGTAAATAGAAGCTCATGTGAGGATGGTTTAAATATAATGAATTCCTACGGAAGCATAAATAAAATTAATATTGAAAATGTTGCATCAGATGGCTTGGATTTAGATTTTTCTAATATTAACTTTGCAGAAATAGATATTAAATCGGCAGGAAATGATTGTATTGATTTAAGTGGAGGAAAATATTTTATAAAAAGTGGATATCTAACTAATTGTTCTGATAAAGGTTTATCTGTTGGAGAAAAATCAAAAGTAATAGTTGATGAACTTATAGTAGAATCTTCAAATATAGGTGTTTCTGTAAAGGACTACTCAAATATTGATTTAAATAATTTATCTACAAATAATACATTTACTTGTCTTGAAGTAAAACAAAAAAAACAAGAATTTGGCGGAGCCTTGGCAAAAATCAATTCTACAAATTGCAAGTCAAAATTTTATAATGATCCAAATTCTTTAATCAAATTTATGTCTAATGACTTTTAGAAAAGAGATAAAATATGATTTATCTAAAATAAATCTTGAGATTTTGATATCTAATCTTATTGAGGATGGAATGATAACTTTATATCCTAATAGGAGAGTTATTAGTTATTATTTTGATACTAATGATCTTATATTTTACAATGAATCATTAAATGGTATTCTTCCAAGATATAAATACAGACTTAGGACTTATGATCAAAAAAAAGTATTTTATAAAGAAATAAAAATATCTTCAATAGAAGGTAGATTTAAAACATCTCAAAAGATTTCTGAAGATGAGTTCAAAAATCTATATCAAAATGGTACAAATTTTAAATCTTATGGATTAATTAAACCTAATATTGAGGTTTCATACTTAAGACAATATTTTTTATATAAAGACTGTAGATTGACCTTAGATTATGAAATTTCATATGTAAATCAAAATTCAATCAATCAAATAAAGTTTTTTGATGAATCAAATGTTATGGAATTAAAAACATCTATTGATCAAGATAATTCTTTTTTGGATAAAATTTTTTCTTTTAAACCTGTAAGTTTTTCAAAGTATGCAAGGGGTATTTCTAAAACTAATATTTTCTCTTGAAAAAATTTTTTTTTCTTCTATAAGTAAAAAAATTAAAATAATTCGGCATAAGTATATAATTTTTTACCTAACCATATGGTTCTATTATTGTTAAGATCATTTTTAATATCCTCCTTAAGATTATTTTTCAAATAAAAAATTCTTTTTTTATTTATCTCTTTTATAAAGTTTTTTTTATTCTTAAAAAAACTTAATAGAATTTGTTCTTTAAAAATATTCCTTGAAACTATTATCACTGATGTTAAAAATAAAATCTTTAGAAAATCTCTCCTTGAATTGAATCCTTTAGTCATATTTTTATGTTTTTGATTTATTAATTATATCTTCTGATGCTATTAGAGAAATTGCCATGGCAGCATGAGTAGGATTTTCAAATCCAGATAGTGGAAATGCAGATGTTCCTACTACATATAAGTTATTATAATCTTTTAAAAAAAATTTCTTAGTTATTAAATTTTCAGACTTCAATAGTGGAACTGTACCCATATGATGACTACCTCCAATAACTTCTTTGGGAAATGCAATATTATCTATAGAAGGTTCAGTAAGCATAAAATCTTTTGCATAACCGTTCAATAAAAGATAAGATCCAAATTTTTTTAGATAATTTGAATAATATATAAAATCAGTTTCTAAAATATCCCAGTTTAGGAAATTCTTGGGTGAAGAAAAAGTTAATTTTGATCTTTTGTTAGGGGTTTGCTCGCAACGCATAACAATCTTGTAATCAGAATTAGGAAGATAAGTTCTACCCTTAATTGTTCTTAATATGTTTTTTGTTTGTTCAAAAATATTCTGCTTATTTTCAACTATTTCTATCGATGCTGAAGGGGTTCCTTTCCCCTCTGAAATCTTGAAAGAAATCTTTAAAGAACCTTTCTTAGAGAAAGTACTTTTATTAGGGTTTATTTTAATAGGATTTATTAAAATCTCGGGTATTTTAACTCTCCCTTTGTTAAAGGTAGCAATGTGATATAAGTGAGGATGTTCTTGGAAATTACCTATAATTTGGTTTGATTTTTTTTGTATTAAATTATTTTGGGATAATATTTTTTCTACAAATTTCGCGTTTTCTATACCTCCCATACAAAACATAAAAAATTTTGATTCTATTACTAATTTATTTTTTTTATTATCTACAAATTCTAATGAAATTATTTGATCTGCCTTTGATTTATAATCACAAAGTTTAAAACCACAAATAACATTCTGGTCTTCATTTAAATTATTATTTTTGATATCTTTAATTAACTTTTTCTTCCAGAAGTTTTTAATTCTTAATGGGTTTTCTGCCCATGCATATGTTGTATATTCAATATTTTGACTTAGTTTTGGTAAATTAATCCCTAAATGTTTAATATTTTTTAAATACGAAAAGTCTTTTATTGGTGAATTTAATAATTCTAGAACTTTATCTTTATATTTATTAATTTCTAAATCATTCCATACTTGATCTTTTAAATTTGGAAAAGAATTTTCCATTGTACTTTTTTCCAGTGGCTTAATCCAACCCGTCCAGCATTCGCTAGAGCCACCTAATGTAAATTTTCTTTCCCTAAAACTTGGCTCAATATTATTTTTTATCTTTTTTTTTCTTACACCTTTTATATATTTGTTATTTGATAACTTATAATTCTTCTGCTCATTCTTATTTAATGGAGTTTCAATTTTACCTCCTTCAACAAGAATTAAATCGAGTTTATGTTCACTTAATTCTTTATAAGCTGCGTAACCACAAAAGCCAGAGCCAACAATACAAATATCTTTTTTTATTGTTAAAGATTCCAATTTTTTAAAGAAAAAAATAATTATTAATTATTAATCTATAATATTAAAAGAATAGTATTAGCTAATTGATAATTTTTTTTATTACTGTAATAATTTTTTCACTTACTTATACATTAAGTTTTAAAAAAAGTCTTAAAAGATTTTTGATAAGTTTTTGGATTCTATCTATTTTTATTTATTCATATAGTGGAATTACTCAAATAATTTTTGGAGGAATTTATCAAGATTCTGCCGAAAAGTTTTTGTTATTTACATCTTTTTCAATAATTTCTGCACTTTTAGGATTTAGGTTTAGCGAAAAAATAAATACAAATTACTTAAACAAAATTTTTTCAAAAAATAATATAACTAGACCAAACATGAAATCATTATTGATAATAATTTTTTTATTAGTCATTCTAAATATTTCATACTTTAAATTAATGCCAAGTTTCAGTGAAATGTTTACTTATTCAAGATATCAATATATTAAAGAATTTGATAATCCAAACAGTTTTATAAGTGTAATAAATTTAGTTTTGTCAGGTTTTTTATCAGCTTTAGGAACACATATTTCCCTAAATAGGAATTATATTAAAACAGGTTATTTAGGTTTAAAATATCAATTTTTGAATTTAAAAAAATTTAGACTATCAAAAAGATATATTCTATATTTAATTATCTTATTTTTAACATTTATTTTATTAGCATATCTTATTGCAAGAGGAGATAGAAATCCAATCTTAATTTTAGTTTTACCTTTTATAGCATCTAGATTAAATATTGAAAATACCAAAAAGTCTACATTAATTTTCTTTTTTATATTTGCAGTCATAATCGCACAATTTCTTGATATTTTTAGAGCAATTACTTTCAATACACTTTTTGATATTATTCTTGGAAATACAGTAGAAAAAAGAATTGTCTTTCCTATTAATGATTTATTATTAGGAAGTGGAGAGTTTATCACTCCTTTAAAAACTTTTGATATTTACTTAAATAATAAATTTGATTTTGATTCTATAGTTTTTAAATTTCCTGGGTTTTCTTATATTTTAGGAATTCCATTGAATTTCTTAAGAACCTTAGGATTAGCAGATAATGGATTAACCTTGGCAGGGAAATTTTCAAATATATTTGGAAGTAAAGGCATGGGTTTAGGTTTTTCTCATCAGTTAGAGGCCTATATTAATTTTGGATGGCTAGGTTCTTTTGTTCCTTATTTTGCTATTGGTTTATCTATTGGATTATTCTCTAGACTTGTTTCTTATGGAAATATATTTTGGAGGTCAATTTATTATACTTTTATACCAATAATTATAAATATGCAAAGAATTGATATGGCTGTTTCCATGAAACTGTTCTTTTATTCTGCAGTGGGTATTGTTTTATATTATTCAATTAATCTTGGAGGTAATATGATAATTAAAAACGATTATGAAGATAGCGTTAAATGAATAATATAGTTTTTTTTCAAGATCAAGGTAATAAAAAATTGTCTATCTTGGTGGCAATTGTAATTTTTTCTTTATGTCTTTATTCTTTATATTTTTATCCAACTGGCTTTAATGATGATGATGCATTTTTTTATTTTACAATTGCATATAGATTTGTAAATCAAGGAATATCTTCATTTGATGGCTTATCAATAACTAATGGATACCATCCTTTATGGATGTTTGCTTTGACAACTTTTTGTTTACCTCTGAAAGTGTTAGGGATAAAAAGTATTGGTGCTTTTTCAGTATTTTTCTCTTTATTGGTTTCATTAGTATGGTTTTTAATTGCTAAAGAAGGCTCAAACTTATTTAAAGTAATTATTTTGGGTTTATCCTTTAGGTCTATATATGGAATGGAGACAGCACTTGGAGCACTATTAATAATTTATCTTTTTAAATTCTCAAATTCTGTAATATCTAAAAAATATTTTTCTTTTATAAATTCTTTTTTAATATTTTTATTAGTTTTAACCAGGATAGATTTCTCAATATCAATAATAATATTATTTTTCCAAAAAACTACTTTTAAAGAAAAAATTATAAATATATCTGGCCTTTTGTTAGGTATTTTATTTTATTTTTTATACAATTATCAACTTACAAAACATATATTTACTATAAGTTCTTATCTAAAAGTTTCTAGTACAGATATCTTAAGAAATCTTTCTTTTAATTACTCTTCCGAAATTCTTTTATACATTTTCTTATTTAACTTTTTTGTATTTATATCTTATATTTTATTATTAAAAAAATTACTTTATAAATCTTTATTAAATCAATCTGAATACCAAAACCATATATTTTTAGCTTTAAGTTCTCAAAGTTTTATTCTGATACATTCTTTTTTAAGTCAAATAAGATGGTGGTATGTAGTCCCATCAACCTTGTCTATTATTTATCTTTTAGATTCATTGATAAGAAATTATCCAATTTTAAGAAATAATATATTTCGAGGTTTAAGTTATAAAAATTTTGCCGGGATCGTTTTTTTTACTTCTACTATTTTAAGTTTATTAATTTTTATAAGATTTTTTGATGATAGTCTCAAAAATAGAGAATTTATTATTAAAGCAAAAGAAATAATAAATAATAATGAACAAGTTTACGTGTTTGATTCGTCCGGTGTATTATCTTGGAACTTTATGCCAGAATTAAATGTGATAAATGGAGATGGCTTAGTAAATAGTTTTAATTATATGAAGAATTATTTAAGAGGAGATGAGCCTATATTTAATTATTTTGTAGAAAATAATATTCATTATTATATTAATAACAGAGCTACAAAATGTCCAACTATAAAAAAAGTTTGTGAGGATGAATTTAAAAATTCAGAGCACCTTTTATCTTCAAAAGCAAAAATTAGAATATTTAAATTCAAATTATATAAGCTTGACCTTTATTAAATCATGTTTCTAAAAATTTATTTTTTATTTTCCAAAGGTTAAAAAGAAAAAATCTTCTGAGGTAGATTATTTTATCAATTGAAATTTCTATTTTTGATACATTTATTTCAGAAATTTTTTTCCATTTAACAAATGAAATTGAACTATATAAATGGAAGTCCCTTACTTTAGTTAAACTTAGATTTTTTAAGCCAGATTTTTTTACTGGTATTATTATATATTGCTTCTTAATTATTTCCATCCATTTTTGAATCTCTTTAATAGTATATTCGCAGTAAAAATTATGATCTATTTCATAACCCATTTTATTTAAAGCCTTAGAAGTTAGATAATCTTCAGCCATATATCTAGAGATATTGCCTGGATCTATTTTATCTTCAGGTTTTGATCTTTCTTCATACCAATTGCAATAATCATCAGGTATATGATGAATATCATAATATCTTTGTAATTTATTTGTCTTTCCCATTATCAACCAATCACATAAATGATAAAGAAGTTTTGGACCTCTCTCAGGATCAATCGAGGTTTGATTTAAAACTAAAAATTTATCATTCTCTTTATATTGATTATATAGATTAATAATATTCTGATTTTCAAAAAATATGTCTGATCGAGAAACTATACAATATTGAGTTTTTACTATGTCTAATCCTAACTTCGAACTAGTAATTATTCTATTAACATTATGCAGAGTTTTTGGTTTTCTATATTTAGAGCCTGGGTCTTTCAGGAAAAGAGATCTTATTCTTCCTTTATATTTTTTTTCAATTGGTTTAATACGATTTTCCTCTCCTTCCCAAGTTGATATTATAATTTCATTTATATTTGGAAAAACAATAAATACATTATCAATGCATTTTTCAATATCTCTATTTAATCTCCCTTGGTATAATATTGTTAGTTCATATTCGTTAATCACTTTAAAATAAATTATTTTGAAATTCTAAATAATAAATGATACTTAATTAATCAATTATTAAGTAGTTAATAATGCTTATTATAACTGTTTTTAATTAATAAATTAATTAACATAAATTTATTATAGTTTTAAAAATCAAACATTATCATGCGAGATTTATTTATTAATATTCTAGGACCTTTAGTTAAATTTTTAAAGACAGTTGATAAAGATAAAACTCTTTTAAAAAATTTTCTTATTTCGTCTTTAATTATTGTTGTTTTTGAAACTTTAATTGTTCCCTTAATGGGAATAGGTTTTGACTATATTTTGAATCCAAAATCAAATTTAAATTTTTTGGGATTAAATATAAGGATTGACATATATATCACTTTTATTTCTTTATATTTAGTAACTAGGTTTTATAGTTTTAAGAAACTTTATTCTGAAAAGTATAAATTTTCTATTAGGTTACCTTATGAATATACGATTTTCTCCTCATCTAAATTAATTAAACTTAGAAATAAATTTAGAAATAAGTTAAAACAAAATGATTTATCAAGAGTCATAACAACTGAAACAGAAAACGTTGTTTGGAGATACATGGTACAAGTTGCAGATACTTTTACCGAGATAATTGTTTTTATTTTATTAATTTTACTTCTAAGTAAAGTAAGTTTTTTCACGGGAATTGGTTTTTTATTATTTTCATTTATATATTTATTTGTAAGACTTAAGGGTGTTGTCTATGAAACAGAAAACATAAATGAATCTAAAATTAGAGAAAGTATTTCAAGAGATTCGGAAATATTGCAAAATGGTTTAATATCTCTTCTACCTATGGTCGATAATAAATGGTTGAAGAAGAATTTAACGAGAAAATTTCGTAATTTAGAAAATGATCAAATTAAACTTATTCTTATTCCAATATTTCAAAAAGTTAAAGTTGAACTAATAGTTTTATTCCTTTTAGGGTTATTAACATTACTAGTTTCAAGCGGAACAATAATAATTTCAAATAATATTGGAATATTAATCTTTTCAATTTATAGAATATTAATAAGTTTAAGTAGGATAACGGCATTACTATTGTCCATTCAAGGTTCTAAAAACTCTGTTAACTACTATATTTCCTTTTTGAGTTATCCATTTTCAATTATCGATAAAAATATTGAAAACATTTTAAATAATACAAATAATTCAACTAACCAAATTTCTTGGGATAAATTTAGTTTTAAGATTTCCAAGAATAGATATACAGAAGTCCCGAAATTGAGTCTTAAAGAAGGAGAAATTTGCTTAATTTCAGGAACTAGTGGAGTAGGTAAGACAACTTTGCTTAAAAATATTTTTAAATGGGATAATAAATTAGATAAATTTATTAATAATAAATTTGATGAATCAAATATATTATATATCCCTCAAGAATCTTATATATTTAGATCATCTTTAATTGATAATATTCTTTTAAGAAATATTGATAATAAAGAGTTTATTAAAAACAGAATTTCTGAAAATCTTATAAGTATGGGGTTTAGTAGCAAAAGGTTAAAAGATTTGTTTTTACAAGATGATATTTCTAATTATTTGTCAGGGGGTGAAGCTCACAGAGTGTGTTTGACTAGAATAATCTTTTCAACTAAATATGCAAATAATCCATTAATATTATTAGATGAGCCTATTTCCTCTTTGGATGAAGAATCTTCTTTAAAAACTATTAAATGGATTATGTCCTTATCAGGAATAAAAATTATTGTTACTCATAATAAAATTCCTTTTAAGAATTACGATTATATAAAATTATTAGATTTAAAAGCAATCTCATATTAAAATATTTTTTTCTGCATTTTTATAATCTTGACATAATTTTTCAAGTAATTTTTTCTTAAAAATTTTTGGTTTTTTCATTACAGCATTTTCAAGTTTTGAATTTTTTCCCATAATATCTTTTCTTTTTCTTATTAAAAGATTTGTATCATACTCTATAACTAAATTTTCTTCTATTTCAAAAATCTTCTTTATATATTCTATTATCTCTTTTATCGTAATTACTGTATTTGTTGAGATAATATAGGTTCCAGGCTTTCCGCTGTCAATAAGTAATTGGATTATTTCTACAAATTCAGGGGCATATCCTACATCAATTTTAATATTTGGATCACCCATTTTTAAAGAAATAGTTTGATCTTGATTTTTTGCTTTTAAAGCTGTGTTTATTATTTTTGGGAAAAGAAAATCTTTTTGTCTATAAATTGATTCATGATTAAATAGGATACCAGTATAAGACTCAATACCATTCTCATTTAGAGAATCGCAAAAATATTCACCCATAATTTTTGTCTTTGCATAAAAACTAGTTGGATTCCTTATTGTATTTTCATCAACTATATTTAACTCACTATTTTCAAATACTAATGAGCTTGAAGCAAAAAAAACTTTTGGATATTGATTAGCTGAGATTAAGATTTTTATTAAGTTAAAAAAATCAATAAAATTACTTTCTAACTGATTAATAACTGAATCATTATTTTTAAATTGTGATGACCGACTTATTGCCGAAAAATAATAAATATATCCAATTGGATAATTTTGTAATAATTTTATAGATTTATAATTATTAAGTAACTTTTTTCTTTCAATATTTTCAATTACAATAAATTCTCTAGAAATATTTATTATTGGAATTTTTTTAGTTCTTAATTGATTTTTTAATATTTGACCATCTTGTCCATTTGATCCATAGATTATTGAATAATTCATCTTTTATGGAAAAACTTCTTTAAAAAAGGGTAAAGGGAAAATGAGGTGTTTATTTCCAAACTTTGAATTTTTTAGAAAAGTATCAGAAAAATGCCAAGGCAATATTAGAAATATATCTCCTTTTCTTAAAGCCTCCTCTTCAGGAATTATTGGAATATTTGTTCCTGGTGTAAAACAGTTAAATTTGTCTTGATTAATTTCTCCAATACCTTCTATTAAAGTATTATCTAAATTGCAATATTGCAAAATTATATTTCCTTTAGTAGAAGCTCCTAAAGCATATATTTTTTTATCTTTCTTTTTGAGTTCAGACAATCTTTCTATAAGTTTTTCCCGAGATTGTTTAATCTCTTTTTCAAAAATTTTGAAACAATTATCATTTATGGATTTTTTTTCTTCTGCAATCAGTTTTGTTATTTCTTGGATACTATCTTCTTTTTTTAAATGCTCATGACAAACACAGATTGAAATACTTCCTCCATTTACAGAATTCAAACTATAATCAAAAATTTTTAATTTTGCCTTTCTTATTATAAATTCAAGTTGTTTTAAGCCATAATACTCTAAATGTTCATGACATATAGTATCGTAACTATTCTGTTTTAACATTAGAGGTAAATAACTCATTTCAAGTACCCAAACCCCTTTTTTATCAAGAATCTCTCGAATCTCTGTTGCGAACTGAACTGGATCTTCAAGGTCATAAAACATCGCGAATGAAGTTACTACTTTTGCTTTTTCTGAAGCACCAAATTTTTCTTGGAAAAGTTTTTTTGAAAAGAAATCAACAATTAAATTAATATCATCACGATAATATGATCGAAATTTTTCAGCAGATGGATCAATACCTAATAAACGATATTTATTTTTTTCATATTGCCTAAGAGTAGTGCCGTCATTACTACCAATATCTAGAATAATATCACCTTCCTCCAATAAAGATAAGTGTTTGATTTGTGATACCTTTTTTTTAAGATGATCCACCATACTATTATTTAAGCTTGATCTATAGCCATAATTATTTCCATACATTTCATCCAAATTAAAAGTTTGTTTAAGCTGTACTAAATTGCATTCTGAATTGCAACATAAAACCAAATCCACTGGACCACAAGATACTTTTTCTCTGGATTTTGAAGGGAAATATCCAGATAATGCCATATTTCCTAATGAAACTACGTTTTTAAAATCTTTGCTTTTGCAAACTCTGCATTTTTTTATTGTTTTATAATTCATAAAGGAAGGTCGAAAAAATTCAAAGATATATTTTAACTAGTTAACTATAAAACTTAATAATGTAAATATTACGTTATTAAATAAAAATTGATAAATAATAGATTGACTTTAATACTTAATAAGTTTTTAATTATATCAAAGCTTATAGATTTTAAGTAGAAATTTTCTCATAATAGAGCGTGCAGTTAGATCTTACACTTTCAATTATTACCTCAAGGAAAGTAAGTCAAATTAATTTTTTATTAGATTCTTTGGAATGTTTAAAGTTTACAGTTAAAAAAATAATAATTATTTATAGTCCCAACGCAATACTAAATGAAGATTTCCCTGAGAATATCAAAAGAATAGAAAATTTAGAATTAATTAGTTATGACGGGGGGGGGAAACAACCTGCAATGAGGAATTTGGCTTTGTCGGCATGCAAGACACCATATATATGGTTTGTAGATGATGATGTAAGAATTCCTAACTTCACAATAAAAAAATTACGAAAATTAATTCTTCTATTCGATTTATCTCCTGAATTGGCTTTTGCTTCAGGCAAGATTATTGAAAAGAGGAAAAAAAATCTTAAAAAACTTATATCTAAACCACTCATTCATCCACTATTCGGATTAAATTTTCCATTTGGGGTAAACCCGGAATTTTTGATAAGAAAAGGATATAGGTCTTTAAATTTTAATGACCAAATATTTCCTTACATCTCTTTTCCACAAGGAACCAGTATGTTATTTAGAACTAGCTCTTTAAAAAGTATAGGAGGGTTTAATGTAGATCTTTATTCCGGTTATGCCTCATATGAAGACTCTGAACCAGGACTTTTGCTTACTAAATTTAATTACTTTGGTATTTATACAGATCTTATTACTGTGCATCACTATAAGCTTCCTAGGGTTAACTCAGTAGGCCGTGAATCAATAAGTTCTAAATATTTAATTGGTCTAGTAAGAAACTATAGAAGAACTTTAGTTTTTAATAAGATTCCTAATAAATTTTCTTTTACAATGTTTTATTTTTCTCACTCTTTTTATATTTTTATAAAGATTTTTTATTCTTTATTTCAATCTTTCACTTTTTCTAAAGTAATAATGATAATAGATATCTTACTTAAACTATTAGTCGAAATATTTTTTGGATACCTAATTGATCTTTATAAACTAATTTCAAAAAAAAATTACAGGTCTGAGTTTGTAGATAAAACTAAAGTTTAAAAATGATAATAAGGATTTATTGAGCTCCTAAATAATATTTTGCAATCCATTTTGACTTTTTATTTTTAGGTTTAGAGATTTTTTTTCCAATAAAGTAATATCCGCAAGCAATATCAAAATTATATTTATTAGGTATAAGGCAATCCAAAAATTTTGCAACTTTCGAAAAAACTATTCTTAGAAATATTCCAATATATTTATTTCTAAAGAAACCTGCCAAGCAATAACTAAGAATAAATAATGTTGCGGTGAACCCGCCTTGAATTACTCCTGAGCTTATTTCTTCGAAACTTTTAAATAGCCATCTGTGTCCAGAATGAGTATATCTCGTAAAGTCATATGCCCCCTCATGAACAGATTGCATAAAAGGAGTTTCTGAATAGACTAATCCATTATTATTCAGAACTCTAAAAATTTCAGACACAACTTTATCTGGATCTAAGACATGCTCAATTACTGCTTGAATAATTACTAAGTCAAAACTTGAATTAGCGTAAGGTAAGTAATGAGCATCTGCAATTACTGTTATATTTTCAGATTCATATATATCTATCGATTCAATTAAGACAGAATTTCTCTTGCAAGCTTTAAAAAAGTAATCCATGCCATCTCCTCTGCTACCCCCGCCAATTATCAAAACTTTGGTTTTTGAAGTTATTTGATTAGCCAAGAATTTAAAGTTAGTTTCTGTTTTTCTATTAACGCCTTGAAAAAATTTTTTAATAGATTTTATTATTGTTAACTTTCGTTTATTTAAGATTCTTTTTTTTGTTCCTAAATTTCCTGATTTGATTAAATTTTTTTTATCTAATAAACATTTTTCTTGATTAAATGGAACTATTACGGGTATTTGGTTAAGAAAAATAAAAACCTCTTCTTTTTGAGAACAATTTTTATTATTACAAATCATACATTTAGAATTTTTAGAATTAACTAAATTCAGCTTTTTGTGACAGCATGGACAAACAAACACCATTATGTTTTATATTTATATACGACTTGTTTATTAAAATTTTATTTTATTGAATTTAACTTTTTTGGCAAGATAAATTAACTTAATATAACTTTATAGATGAGACTTCAAATACTCTCAGAAAATTTTATTGGCTATGAAGACTTAGAAATAAAAGAAGAACTTTTTGGAGGACAGGAAATACTTTTAAAAGAAACTTGTCTAACTCTAAAAGAACAGGGATATCAAGTAAGTATTGTGCAGTTTGGAAAGGAATATAAAGAATTCAATTATAATGGAATTCCAATTACACAAATAAAAGTACCAAAATTTAAATTTTTACAAAGGTTAGGCTTCATAAGAAGATGGACTTGGGCGGGGATGTTTTTTGTTAAGTATCTTGACAAAGAAGCAGATTGGATACATTTACATAACCATCATTTTTCTTTCCCATTGGTTTTTTTTAAAAAAAGATATCAGATTATGACTGGAATGAACCATGGAGTCGAATGGGATGTTCCTTGGACTTATGAAAAACTTAATTTAAAAAATATTAGAGATAGATTTTCTTTTTTCTTATTAAGACAAGTTTCCAATTTTTCTATTAGTAAATTAAATAAGTTGATTACAAATGATAGATTTTTCTTTCACTTCGCGACATTATTTAAACCATCATTATCTGACAAATTTCAGTATATTCCAAATTATTTTGATGAAGAATTTGTTGAGGGAGATATTAAAAGGTGTGAAACTATAAGGGCAATAGAAAATTTTTCTAATTCAAAAAAAATTGTATATTTGCCTAAAATGAGTATGAGAGAAAGGGGTACAGATATCTTAATAAGGGCATGTTCTTCTCAAGATGAATGGAAACTTGTTATTAGTGGGCTTAGTCATCAACAGGAATATTTCATTAACTTAGCAAATAAATTAGATTTGAAATACAAAGTTTTTTTCACTGGTCACATAACAAGATCTACTCAAAGAGCAATTTTCTTAAAATCCGATATTGTAGTAATCCCTTCACCATGTAGAGAAGCTACTGCAATAGCTCTTTTAGAGGCAATGGCTTTTGAGAAGCCTATTGTTGCATCTGAAATTGGAGGTTTGGTAGAAGTAATTTGGGATAACTATAATGGACTATTGAGTAAACCAACTGCTAATGAATTTAAAAAAAAGATAAATTATTTATTAAAAAATCCTGAAATTGCAAAATATTATGCGAAAAATGCACGCCACGATGCATATTTTAGATTTAATAAAAAAATATGGAGAGAATCTATAATTAGATTTTTTAGTAGAAGCTGAAAACTTTAAAAAATAAATATTATGCATATTATTGGAAAAAACTATAAAAATATTATTTTTTTTGAAAAGGATTTAACTAAATCTTCAGGTTATTCATACATTTACTCTTATTATTCTTCCTTTAAAAAAGTAAAGTTAGTCAAGTCAGGCAAGTATGAGCTAAATTTTATACAGCCAAAATATAAATTGATATTAATTTTTTTAATATTACCTTTCTTATATTTAATTAAAATCTTAAATAAAATATTATTTTCTAAAAATAATTTAACTTCTCAAGATTGCGATACTTTAATTGTTGGACATCCATCTGCATTTATGTTTATAGCTTATCTTTTAAAACTTAAAACTGATGTTTATACTGTTGATACTTTGTTTAGTTACTATGAGGGAAAATCAAATAATTTTTTTATAAGAAAATTAATTTTATTTATAGCAAATTCCATTGATCGATATATTTTATTTGCCTCAAATTCTAATTACTTTCTAAATACATATTCAAAGAGGTTATTTCAAAAATTATCCATAAGTTCGACTAAAATTAAATCCTTACCAGTAGGCATTAAGAAAAATAAAATTTTATTATTGAAAAAATCGTTTTCTTTAAAAAAAGAAAATGAAAAAAATATTGGGATTTACTCCAACTTTCTCTATATAGAGCATCAAGTATTTATGAATAATCTAATTAAATGTTTTAATGATGATTTAATCAATTTTTTTAGATTTAATTATAAGGTTAGATTAGCTGGTTTATATTCTGAGGAGCTTTTAAAAGCTTATTCTTTTTCAGATACTAAGATAAATGAAATATTCATATCCGATGGTTATTTTGATAGTTTGGTTAAATGGCTTGCAAAAATTGATTTTATAATAATTCCGTTTATTACAACTTGCGGAATTAAGATTAAAGTCTTGGAAGCATTAGCTTCATGTAGGCCGGTTATGATTAATTCTTCTTTGTTGGAACATATCCCTCAAAATTTTACCAATTTATATCCATCTATTTTTTTTTACAGTGATTTGAATAGAAAAACAATATATAAATTTATCGAATTTTCAAATGAATACTATTCATCTTCGCTATATAAAAAAACTTCTTTAAATCTTTATAAATTAGATTGGGAGAACATGTCAAAAAATTAAAATTTAATATGAAAATTTTACACATTATTACCTCTTTTGGAGAAGGAGGAGCCCAAGCAATTTTGTCTAATTATTGTAAATTAGGAAAAGAAAAACATCAACTATTTCTAATCTCTCTTTCAAGCGATGATGTTTATTCTAAAAAATTTAAAAGCTTAGGAATTAATACGTTTATTTTACCCCTCTCTCTTAACTTTAAATCATTTATAAATTTATTAAAGTTATTTTTTATTATATTAAAGTTTAATCCAGATATTATTCAATCTTGGCTATATCATGCAGACTTAATAGCAAGTTTATATGGATTTTTTCTTAATAAAAAAGTAATTTGGTCAATACATAATTCAGATTTGCCTTCATCATCTCTATCTATTTCTTTAAAAATAATAATAAAATTAAATGCTTTTCTATCTTATTTTTCTCCAGAAATTATAATTTGTTGTGCAAACTCAGCAAAAAATTATCATAATAGATTGAAATATTGTAAGAGGAAACTAAAAGTAATTTTTAATGGTTACCCTTTTGATTACTTCAAACCTTCAGAAAATACTCGACAAATCATAAGAAAAAAACTAGATATTGGTAATGATGAGATTTTTTTTGGAATGATTGCTAGATATCATCCTGTTAAAGGCCATAAGATTTTTCTGAATGCAATAAGTAAAGCTTTAAGTAAAAATTCAAAAATTAAAGTTATTATGATAGGCTCAAATGTCGATGAAAATAATAAGGAATTATCTGATTTAATAAAGAAATTAGAATTATCTAAAATTATAAAATTAAATGGATCTGTGTCAAATATTGCTTGTTATTTGCAAGCATTAGACTTTTGTGTTTTACCTTCATATAGCGAAGGATTTCCAAATGTAATAGTAGAATCCATGGCATGCGGAGTGCCAACTATAGCCTCAGATGTTGGAGATGTTAGAACTATTATTGATGGAAATGGTTGGTTAGTAGAGCCTGGAAATATTAAATCATTATCAGAAGCTATTGAGGAATGTTCATTTATTCCTATAGATGAAAGGACAAAAATCGGATTAAAGTGCTATGAAACTGTAAATGATAGATTCTCATTGCGAAAAATGTACTTAGAGTATGAAAAGATTTATCAAATGTTTAATGATTAATAAAAAGAGCAAATTATGATATATTTCAAATAAGTACTTTTATATTTTTGATTATATTTGCAGTTACTAGATCAGATACTATTGGAGGGGTTCATACTCACATTTTTGATTTAATAAAATCCCTAAATCTTTCAGTTGATGAGTATAAAGTATTAGTTGGTGGAAATGATGAAAATATTTTTATTCAAAGATTAAACGAATTAGGGATAAATTATATCTTATGTCCTTATTTGAAAAGAGAGATTTCCTTAATTGATGATTTAAAAACATTAAAATTTTTAATAAATTACTTTCTTAGAATAAGGCCATCTTTGGTATGGACTCATTCAAGTAAAGCAGGCATATTAGTAAGATTATCTACATTTTTTCTTAGAATACCTTCAATTTTTACTATACATGGATGGTCTTTTTCAAGTACAAGGAATTTTATTTTGAGGTTTATTTATATAAACCTAGAGCGTATGCTTATAAATACTTCAAATTTAAATATTTTAGTTTCTGAATATGACTATCTTTTGGCAAAAAAATTTAAAATTAGAATTAAAAATTACCGAATAATTCATAATTCTTCTTCAATAAAATTGGAAGGGAAGAATTCACAAAATATTTCCGTGAATAAGCCTTTAAGATTTGTTATGGTGGCAAGATTAGATAAACAAAAAGATCATGAATGTGTATTAAAAGCTTTTTCATTATTAGCCAAAAAATATAAAAATTGGAAATTATCATTTGCAGGAGAAGGTCCTCTAAAAAACAAATTAATAGGTTTGACTAATAAACTTGGAATATATGAAAAAGTTGAATTCTTAGGTCATGTTAAAAACATAAAAAATCTTTTGCAGAATTCAGATATCTTTGTTTTAGCAAGTCATTGGGAAGGTTTCCCCATGACTACTATTGAAGCACTTTCCTTTGGGTTACCTGTAATTATTTCTGATGTTTGTGGATCCAAAGAGGCTGTAATAGATGAAATAAATGGCTTTATTTTTCAAGAAGGTAATTTTTTAGAATTGGCTAATAAGATAGAATTTTTTCTCAAAAATCCAAAACAGATTGAAAAAAAGTCGATGTTATCATTAAGAATTTATAAAAATATTTTCGCTTTTAATATTTTCAAAGAAAAAATACAACAAGCTTTTAATAGTGTGATGAGTTCGAAATGAATATTCTCTTTACTGGTTTAAACGGATTAACTGGTTCTTATCTAGCCAAATTAATTTTAAATTCTGAAATCTTGAATCAAAATGATTATGCTTCTATTTCTAGAAATTATAAAGATGATTATTTAACTCTTGCCTCAAGATCTTTAGTTAATAAAGAATATATAGGCGATTGTAGGGATATAGAGTTTTTAAAAAATACGATTAAATCCTTTAAACCTGATTTAATAGTACATTTAGCTCAGATTAATCTTACCAAATATTTATTAGAAGTTTTAAATAAAATTGAATATAGAGGTAGGATTTTTGTGCTTGGTACGACAGCTGTATTTTCGAAATTTGAAATTTGCTCAGGCCCATATATTGAAGCTGAAAAATTACTTAAGAACTCATGTTTTGAATTTCAAGTATTAAGAAGCTCTTTAATTTACGGTAGTTGTTTTGATAAGAATTTTCATAAATTATTTGATGCAATTAATAATAGAAAATTAATACCATTACCTGGTAATGGCAAAAGTCTTTACCAACCTATATATTATAAGGATTTATCTAAAGTAATTTTCCAACTTATTTTTAGAGAGTCTTTTAATTATGGATTCTATAATTGTACTGGTTATGAAACATTATCTTTAAAAGAAATTGTAGAATTGATTGGTGAGGTTTTAAATAAAAAACCTTGTGTGGTTAATGTCCCACTTAATTTAAGTTATAAAATACTTTCAATTGCAGAAAAATTAACTTTAAAAAGTAATATAAAAATTCCAATTAATTCTGAGCAGATTTTAAGATTAAATGAAGATAAAGTATATAAGTCTTCATTAGATATATTGAAAAATGATTTTAAGCTTTTAAGTTTAAAAGAAGGAATTTATGAACAAGCTAATGAGAAATATTTTAATTTTGATAAAAAATAAAATATTAATATGAAAGTTCAACTGTTAACTTTTTTAGCTTCTTGCTTACTATCCTCTTTATTTTTATTTTTTTTGAGACCTTTGTTTAAAATAATACTTTTAGATAAACCTAATTATAGAAGTTCTCATATTTTGCCTATTCCAAGAGGAGGTGGTATATCTATATTTTTGACTACATTAATATTTTCTTGCTTTAATGGGTTTTGGTACCCATTAATATGTTCACCTTTAGCAATTATAGGTTTTTTAGATGATCTATTTAATTTGCCAAAAAAATTAAGGTATTTTATTCAATTTCTTACTTCAATAATTATTTTAGCTTTTCTAAAAAATCCAGAATTTTACTTTTTAAGTAATAATAATTATTTTTTGTTTATTATTTTTTTAATTTTACTTATTTTATTTATAACGGGTTTAATAAATCTTATAAACTTTATGGATGGAATGGATGGCTTGGTTGGGGGTTGTATGTTTGTAGTTTTTTTATTGATTTTCTACACAGAGGGACTCGCTATATTACCTCTATTGGGCAGTATATTGGGGTTTTTATTTTATAATTGGCATCCTGCTAAGTATTTTATGGGTGATGTAGGTAGTACCTTTCTTGGCGGTATTTATGCTTTTTGTCTTCTAAATAGTTATTCTTGGACAAATTTACTAGGTTTGATTCTTGTCAATACACCACTTATTGCAGATTCATCTATTTGTATTTTAAGAAGACTTTTGTTAGGACAAAATATTTTTCAACCGCATAGAAATCATCTTTATCAAAGACTTTATCAATCAGGTTGGTCTCATTCAAAGGTTTCAACTATTTATATTTTCGCAACTTTGTTACTGTCAATAACTTATATTTATGGAAATATATTTAGTTTACTTTTCTTAGCTTCACTTATTTTATATTTTGGAAAAATTCTGGATTTAAAGATAGCAAGTCCTTTTTTAAAATAGAAATCATTTATGAAAAAAAATTTATATAAAAAAATTTATAAATTAGAGCGTATCTATAGAAAAATAATGCTTGTATTTATTGATTTATTTCTAATATTTATTTCGATAAAATTGTGTTTTTGGATTACTCAAGAAACAAATGATTTTGAAACTTTTAGTAACTTTTTATGGATTAGGAATTCTTTGTTGATTCTATCAATACCTTTTTATATACTATCTGGACATTACAGAAGTTTAACTAGATATTTTGGGAGCGAGTATTTTTATTCCCTAGCTTTAAGGAATATACTTCTAATATCCTTAACATTATCTATTGGTTTTTTTATTAATTTCGAAATACCAGATATAAAAAATATAATTGTACTTTATTTTTTGATAACAATTTTTATTTCATTTTCTAGAATTTTGTTGCGAGATTTAGTTATTTCGCTTCAAAAGGAAACAAAAAAAAGAACTTCTAATGTAGTTATTTATGGCGCAGGAAAAGCTGGAGCACTTTTAGCGATGTCCTTAAGAATGCAATCCGAATCAAATATCTTATTTTTTGTTGATGATAATCCAAAATTACAAGGAGGATTTATAAATGGAGTTCCAATCTATAATCCAGGCAGAATTAAGATTAATAGTGAAAAAATTTCTAAAGTCTTGATAGCAATACCCTCTATATCCAGAAAAGCTTGTAGAGAAATATTTATTTTTATTAATAGTTTAAATATATCTGTACTCAAAGTTCCCTCTATTGAAGATATTACACTTAATAATAAAAGAATTCAAGATTTAAGGCCTTTAGATATTGAGGATCTTTTAGGAAGAGAATCAGTCAAACCTAATAAAGATTTTCTAGGTCCTGGGATTAAAAATTTAAATATTTGTATTACTGGTGCTGGTGGTTCAATTGGTTCTGAAATAGTTACGCAGTTGATAAGACTTAAACCAAAAAATATTATTTTGATTGATAATTCTGAATTTAATTTATATAAAATTTCAAAAAAATTATCAGCTAATAATAGTGTAAAAACAACACCCTTATTAGGAGATGTTTGCAATGAAAATTTTTTAAATTATGTTTTCTCTAACTATAAAATTGATTTATTGTTTCATGTGGCGGCATATAAACATGTGCCTTTAGTAGAATTTAACCCAATACAAGGTATAAGAAATAATGTATTTTCAACTTTGGAACTATGTAAATTTTCTTTAAAATATAATATTAAAAAAGTAATGCTAGTTTCTACTGATAAAGCTGTTCGTCCAACTAATGTTATGGGGGCTTCAAAAAGATTAGCAGAGAATATTTTTCAAGCTTTTGATCAAAGGTCTAGAGAGATTGAAAAAGAAAAGAATATTAAATCAACTAAATTCTCTATGGTTAGATTTGGTAACGTTCTAGGATCATCGGGATCGGTAATTCCATTATTTGAGAAACAAATTAGTGAAGGTGGACCAATCACGATTACCCATCCTGAAATTATTAGATACTTTATGACTATAGAAGAAGCATCGCAGCTGGTTTTACAAGCTAGTCAGCTATCTAAAGGTGGAGAATTATTTTTACTTGATATGAATAAACCTATTAAAATACTTGATCTTGCTAAACAAATGCTTCTATTAAAAGGTTTAACTCTTAAAAGTACTTCAAACCCAGAAGGGGATATAGAAATAAAATATGTTGGTTTAAGAGAGGGTGAAAAACTTTATGAAGAACTTTTGATAGATGCCAAAGCATCTAAAACATTGCATCCTTTAATTTTTAAAGCTGAAGAAAAATTTATACCTTATGAAATTTTGATTAAACACTTAATTTTGATGAAGAGTAAAATATTGAAATACGATACTAAAGCAGTATTTAAGTTATTGCAAAAATTAGTGCCAGAATGGCAAACTAAAAAAATTGAAACTAAGTAATCACTTTAATGAGAAATAATTCAAAATTAAAGTATTATTTTGATGCTTGTAGACCTAAGCATTTTATAAAAAATATACTCGTATTCGCTGCACCTTTTTTCAGTTTTAAATATGATTTAAATACTTGGCTTTATACAATTTTAGCTGCGTTTTTGTTTTGTTTTATATCGTCATCAATTTATATTATGAATGATATTTTTGACCTTGAGCAGGATAGATTACATTTTCGTAAATCTAAAAGACCAATTGCTGCAGGATTAATCACTGTTAAAGAAGCAATCTTTCTGTCCTTAATTTTAATAGTTATAAGTTTCTTTTTCTCATATTTACTAAATCCATACTTATTTTTAATTATCTCAGGTTATTTTCTAATACAAGTTCTATATTGCCTTTATTTGAAAAAAGAACCAATTTTAGACGTTTTTTGTATTTCTTCTGGTTTTTTGTTGAGAGCAATTTCTGGAGGAGTAGCCAATAATTTAATTATTTCTCCATGGTTTATTTTAAGTGTTACTTTATTAGCATTATTTATAGCTATTGAGAAAAGGAAAGCAGAATTGCGCTTATATAAAAAGACAGGAATACTTACAAGAAAAGTTTTAAAAAGATATTCTCTTTCCCTTCTTTCTAGATATGAATCAGTTGTAACGACTGGATGTTTTTTCTCATATTCATTATGGGCATCTGGGCCATTATTGAAAGGAGCCCCAACAAGTTGGATGCTGTTTAGCGTACCTTTAGTTTTATTAGGTATATTTAGGTATCAACTAATAAGTGATGAAATATTTAATAATAGGGACGTAAAATTACTTTCTATATCAACTGAATCCCCAGAGGAAATTCTTTTAAACGATACTGGAATTAAAATTATAGTAATTATGTGGATTTTAATAGTATTGCTTATTTCAATTTTTACTCTCTGAATTAAATGAATTTAATTTCGATTTTATTGTATTTGTTAATTGTAAAAATACTATAAATTTTAAAAACTTTATAGTTATAAAGATTTTTAATTAAAAAAGATTAAGTTAGAATTTAATATAAGGATTAGAAAAATATGGAAAAATTGATTAGTTTAGAAGGGAAAAAAGATAAAATTAAGAGAGCATGGATCCTAGGTTCAAATAGTGGTGTGGCTAAATCTATTTGTGAAGAACTAGCTAATTTAGGATGCAAATATTTTTTTCTAATTTCAAAAGATCAAAAAGAAGGGGATAAATTTGCAGATTATTTAAGAAATAAATTTAAAATAAATGTAGTTTTTAAATCATATAATTTGTTAAATGAATTTAATTCAGAGGTGATGCAAAGATTATATTCCGAAAATTTTGATCTATATTTAATTACGGCGGGTTATTTAGGATCTAATTCTTTAGCTGAACAAGATGATGTAGAAGCAATGAAAATATTTAAAATAAATTTTATAAAGATATCCCAATGGATAAATTTAATCACTTCAAAGAAAAGGATTCAAAATCGAGGAAGATTATGGGTTTTTTCATCAGTTGCTGCAGATAGAGGAAGACCTTCAAATTATTTTTATGGTTCTGCAAAATCTGGACTTGAAACTTTTTGTGAGGGTGTATTGCTTAAATGTAATAAAAAACCTTTTTCTGTAAGGATAATCAAAGCTGGTTATATGTATACGAAAATGACAACCAATAAAGTTCCAAAATTTTTGTGTACAGATACAAAATTAATAGCTAAAAAACTTATAAAAAATATCGACAAAAGTGGTATTGAATATTCCCCTTATTGGTGGCAAATTATAATGTTTATAATAAAAATCTTACCAAAATCAGTAGTTTCACGGCTTTAAGTTATGGGTAAATTTAGTTTAATAAGTGGTTGGGGCAGGAATAAATTTGTTGAAGCAGAAATATATAATCCTCTCGATAATAATGAGCTAATGCATAAAGTAATATCCTCAGAAAAACATTCTTTGATATCTAGAGGTCTTGGCAGGTCTTATGGAGATTCAGCACAGCTTGAAAAAAAAGCAGTCATACAACTTAATAATTATTCTTCAATAGAATTAGACATAAAAGGTAGCAAAGTTACTGTAGATGCTGGAGTGTCATTTGATCAAATTTTACAATATATTGTACCTAGGGGATTTTTCTTATCTGTTTCTCCAGGAACTAGATTTGTTACTGTTGGAGGCGCAGTAGCTGCTGATGTTCATGGTAAAAATCATCATGTTGATGGGAGTTTTGGAAATAATGTTAAGAATATTAAGTTAATGGATGGTAATGGGGAAATATTAGATTTAAATCCATTTGGTAATAACGAAAATTCTGAAAAATTTTGGGCAACTATTGGTGGAATGGGTATGACAGGTGTAATTCTTTCAGTAACTTTTTCTTTGATACCAATAACCAGTTCTTTAATAAAAGTTGATACTCAATGTTTTATTGACATAAATGATCTAATGGAAAAAATGAAAATCTCTGATGAAAAATATCAGTATAGCGTTGCTTGGGTTGACTCAATGCACAAAAGTTTTCGGGGAGTTCTAACATGTGGAAATCATTTATCAAAAAAAGATTTTGAGAAAGATAACAACAAACAAAGGTTGTCATATAATCTAAGACCCAAAGTCAAAATCCCAAATTATTTCCCTGGAGGCTTTATAAATAAATTAACTATTAAGGGTTTTAATTCAGCTTGGTATAGAAAACATCCTAAATTAAGAGAAAATGAATTTCAGGAAATAGGTAAATACTTTTATCCTCTAGATGCAATTACAAATTGGAATCTTGTTTATGGATCTTCAGGATTCATACAATATCAATTTGCCGTACCAAATGAGTCTTCAAGAATGATAGTTTTTGCTCTTGAAACTTTAAAAAAAATATCTGCTCCAAGTTTTTTAACTGTTTTGAAGCGTTTTGGCAAAAGTAATCAAGCACCATTATCTTTCCCAATTGATGGGTGGACTTTATCTATAGATATACCAGCAAAAACTCCAAATCTTTTAGAAACTTTAGATAATCTTGATAAACAAATTATCTCGGAGGGAGGCAGAATATACCTAGCAAAAGATTCAAGACAAACTTCAGAGATATTTAAATTAGCATATCCAAGATTAAATGACTGGATGAAAACTAGGGAAAAAATGGATCCTAGAAATGTTTTCATGTCAGATAGTTTTAAAAGATTGTTGTCTTAATCGATTTCCTTATCTCGCAATACTGTTAATTTAGAGAATAATAGTTTTATTAAAAGTTTATTTTGATTTAGCATTAAATTGCTAATCGATTTTGTTATGGAGAAAAAAAATAGCTCAGTATTAGTTACTGGCGCTGCTGGATTTATTGGCTCTGCAGTTTGTTTAAAGTTAATCTCTGAAGGGTTTAATGTTTATGGCATAGATAACCTTAATGATTATTATGATGTTGATTTAAAAAAAGATAGGTTAGAACTAATAAACAATCATAAAAGTAAATACGATAATTGGAAATTTTCAATTGTTGATATCTCAGATATGTCTTGTTTAAAAACTATTTTTGAAGATTCGCCTCCTTCTATAGTTATTAATTTAGCGGCACAGGCTGGTGTTAGATATTCTTTAGATTTTCCTGAGAAATATATACAAAGTAATATAGTTGGTTTTGCGAATCTTCTAGAGCTATGCAAGGAACATAATGTTTTAAATTTTATTTATGCTTCAAGTAGCTCAGTTTATGGAGGAAATGGTACATTACCTTTTTCAGAGAATCATGATGTTAGTCATCCTAAAAACTTATATGCTGCGACAAAAAAGTCTAATGAACTAATGGCACATGCTTATAGTTATCTTTACAATCTCCCTTCTACTGGTTTGAGGTTTTTTACTGTATATGGCCCTTGGGGGAGACCTGATATGGCGCCAATGAAATTTGCTAAGGCAATATTAAAGGGTGAGCCCATTGAAGTTTTTAATTTTGGCGATATGAAGAGAGATTTTACATTTATCGACGATGTTGTTGATGGGATATTAAGGTGTTGTTTAAAACCCGCTACATTTTGTCCTGATTTTAATTTAATTAATCCTGAAGCATCAAAATCATTTGCCCCGCATCGAATTTTTAATATTGGAAATGGTAATCCAGTCAAATTACTTTCATTTATAGAAATGTTAGAAAAGGCTTTAGGAAGAAAAGCAATAAAGATAATGAAGGAAATGCATAAAGCAGATGTAAAAGAAACTTTTGCCGATACAGAACTAATAGAGCAATGGATAGGATTTAAGAATAAAACTACAATCGAAAAAGGAATCAAAGTATTTGCTGATTGGTACATTAAATATCATCTTGAATAAGAATTTCAAATTAACTTTAATGATTCACAGTTTATAAATTAAAATTCGTTTAATGTATTAAATTTAAAAATTATTCCAATGCAGAGAATTCTTGTAACTGGAGGAACTGGTTTTATAGGAAGTCATACTACATTTAATTTATTGCAAAAAGGTTATGAGGTCATTATTTTAGATTCTTATGCAAATAGTTCGGAATCTTCTCTTTTAAAGTTAAGGGCCCTTATTAATAAAGTAAATTCTGATTTAATAAAAAATTTAAGTTTTTATAAAGGTGATATTAGAAAGAAAGATATTATTGAAGAAATTTTTTCAAGATCGCTTCTAGAAGGAAATCCAATAAAAGGAGTCATTCATTTTGCTGGTTTAAAAGCAGTTGCGGAGTCAGTAAAAGATCCTCTTAAATATTGGGATTATAACTTTGTTGGAACTCTTAGACTTTTGGAAATAATGGATATATTCGATTGTAGAACAATCATATTTAGCAGTAGTGCTACTATTTATGGTTTTCCAAAAAAATCTTTTATTAATGAAAATTCAAATATTAATCCTATAAATCCTTATGGGTTTAATAAATCAACAATTGAAATACTTTTAAAAAACCTTTTTGATAGTAACCCAAATTCCTGGAGAGTTGCAAATTTGAGATATTTTAATCCTATTGGTGCGCATGATACTGGACTAATAGGCGAGAACCCAAAAGGGATACCAAATAACATTTTTCCATTTATTAACAAAGTAGCATCTAAAGAAATTAATGAGTTAGAGATTTTTGGGAAAGATTGGGATACTCATGATGGAACTGGAGTTAGAGATTATATTCATGTAATGGACTTGGCTGAAGGACATATATTATCATTAGAATTTTTAATGAAAAATGAGAGTCAAATCGTAAATCTTAATTTAGGTACTGGAAAAGGTACTAGTGTTTTAGAGTTAGTTAAAACTTTTGAAAAGATAAATAAGGTTAAGGTCCCTTATGTTTTTACCAAAAGAAGAGAAGGAGATGTAGGTAATTTAGTGGCAGATAATTCACTAGCAACTTCTATTTTAAATTGGCAACCTAAGAGAAACCTAGATGAAATGTGCGCTCATGGTTGGCGTTGGCAATTAAATAGTATTAAATAAAAATTAAAACTTTATAACTTTTCATAATCTATTATTGTTTTTTTAATTCCCTCTTCTAAAGATATTTTATGCTCCCAACCAAGAGATCTAATTTTAGTGATATCGAGTAATTTTTTATAAGTACCATCCGGCATCTCTTTGTCCCAGCATATTTTTCCATTATATAATGAATTTATAGCTATTTTTTTTGATAAATCTTGAATTGATATATCTTCACCAGTGCCCACATTTAAATGAGTCAAAGGATTGCCTTGCATGTCTAATGGTGTATT